>ERZ779627.15-NODE-15-length-123392-cov-29.018851_pt1 | contig 123392 bp, 115 predicted proteins | sample MGYA00514191_ERZ779627 | MGnify/ENA primary metagenome ERZ779627 (study PRJEB29562, sample SAMEA4376705) | mouse gut metagenome | isolation source: Cecum | study: EMG produced TPA metagenomics assembly of the A DSS colitis mouse model was used to assess the... | reverse complement strand
AGAAGTACACGAACAGCAGGGCGTGGGCATTGGCCTGTATCTGGCCCGCGAGATCATAACGCGGCAGGGCGGCTATATCAGAGTGGTTTCGGAGCCGGGTAGGGGTTCGGAATTTTCCATTATGCTGCCTACAAAATAGAATGTGGCGGACGGCTATTTCCGGCTGCCCGCCGCAAATTTTTTTGAAATGTCCGAGCGTTGTAACATTTCACCCCGATTTTCAATGAAATTTTTTGGCCGCTGTAACATTTCGCGGACATTTGGGTTTTACAATACCCTTATCAAATATGGAGGTGATACAACTATGACATGGCCTTTTGAGAACGATACAAGCGCCATTGTAAAGAAATTAGCAAAACGCAATGTATGTTCAAATCGTATTTTTTGCCTTTTTAATGTTTTGACGATTGCACTGGCAATTAGTTTGATTGTGGGAATCTCCTTATTCCAACAAGGCAGCAAAATTAGTGAACAAAAGATTTTGAATCAAATGCAGCAAGCTACCATCGGGGGGCTTACAGCAGAACAGATAGAAGTTCTGAAAAAAGAACCTGATCTTGAAGATATTGTACCCTATAAGCATAGTGATAGTTTTCTGATGAATGGGTTCAAATTTGAAGCGGTTTATATGCCGACTGGTTTTGGAATTATAAAATCCCATGAATTAGTTAGTGGAACCTGTCCTGAACAGTATAATGAAATCGTAATTGATAAAAATGTTCAATTAGAGCTGGGGTATCAGCTAAATATAGGAGATACCATCACTTTACCAACGGCTGGGAGCAAAACAGAGGACTTCATCATTACTGGTTTTACTGATAATGTGGAAACAGGAACATTTTACTTTTATGTTTCCCCAGCGTATGCAGAACAGGGAGCATTATTATCTGATATTCCATATAGTGCCTTGATTCGTATAAATGGCGCCACGGAAATGGGACTTGTTGATTTTGAGAATACAGTATATCGTCTGGCTTCAAACCAAGACATAAGTAGGAATCAACTTTATTTTAATAGCAAGTTCTGCTCCTCGCTTATTAGTGGATCAGGAATGGGAGGTGTTCTTTTAGCTACTCTTTTTATTGTTTTTTCAAGCGGAATTGTCATATACAGTGTGTTCTACCTTTCGGTATCAAATCAAGTGTCGCAGATTGGACAGCTCAAAACTATTGGCATGACAGAAAAACAAATTAAGCGGATGATTCGTAAAGAGGGGTATCGTTTCTGCCTGTTCGGAATACCTGCCGGTATTACAGCAGGTATCATATTTGCATATTTGTTAGAGCCGAATGGAATAACGATTATCCATGCCATAGCCACAAGTATTTTCGCAATAATATTAGGCATTATCATCGTACAAATTTCCGTATACAAGCCCGCGCAAATAGCTTCAAATATTTCTCCTATTGAAGCAACAAAATATGTTGGAAACGCTCCAGAACCAAAAGAAAGTAAAGTACGAAACAGGAAAAATCATATTCGCCTTTCACCGTATTCTTTAGCCGTATTGAGCGAAAAGCAGGATCGAAAAAAACACAATCTGACGATTGCCTCGCTTGCAATCGGCGGGATTTTATTTATGGTTGGAGCCACATTTATATCATCATGGAATCCAGATTCCTTTGCGCGGATGGGGAATTTGGAAGATGGAGAATATTATATTACGATTAACCACAATACATTAGTCAACCCCAAACCGTATGGTGTTTCGGAGTATCAAGTTGATACGCCTTTTTCACAGGAACTCATGGAAGAATTGCAACAAATCCCGGAAGTCAAAGAGATTTATACTACGGAGAGAACCGCAGCCATTATTGAGTATCACGATGAACAATTAGAAATTCCCATTATTCCGATTACACCTGATAATCAGGAGGAAATTTTGAAAACGCTTCCTGTCGATTGGACATACGAAACATTGGTGAAACAAGACGCTATGGTTATATTAGGGACAAGCGTACAGAACGAAGTCTATCATACTTGCCCGTCAATAGGAGAAAAAGTGACATTACGATGGTTCGATGGAACTGAACACAGCATAGATGTTTTGATTGCCGGTACTTCCGAAAAAAGTATGAAGGAGGGGTTTTATCTTCCAAAAGAAACCATAGAAAAGTTGTGGGGAGATATGGATTTAACAGCTTCCTTAACTTTGTCCGTACCCGAATATGAAAAAGTGGGTAAATCAGTAGAAAGCAAGTTAAATGAAATACTGTCCCAACACCCTGATTTGGTAATGGAAACCTTACAAGAGGTAAAAGCATCTTCAGCAAATACGATTCAAAATACCAGCGTACAAGTTTATGGGGTATCTGCCTTTGTCATTATGTTTAGCATTTTTAATCTGACAAACACATTGATTAGTCGTATCAGTACAAGGAGAAAAGAATTTGGAATATTGGAGTCTATCGGCATGACAAAAAAGCAGATAAAGAAAATGCTGCTGCATGAAAGTGTCTTACTGATTATTCCATGCTTGATTATTACGGTTGTGGCAGGAACCTTGATGGGTTATTTGTTAGTACGGATATTGTCTGCGAATGGATTAACTTATTTTCAATATGCTTTTCCTTTTATTCCATTACTGATTTACGGTGTCTGCTTAATAATAACACCTATTATAATTTCTGCTATCTGTCTAAAAATTCAATGCAGAAATTCGTTGGTGGAACGGATCAAAATGGCAGACTGATTTTGAAATGTCCGAGCATTGTAACATTTCACCCCGATTTTCAATGAAATTTTTTGGCCGCTGTAACATTTCGCGGACATTTGGGTTTTACAATGACCTTATCAACAAAAGTGAGGAGGCGACGCAATGGAACTGACCCCGACCTTGATTTTGAATCTGGCGCTGCTGATCGTCCCGCCCGTTGTCCTTGTGCTGGTGTTTCGTCAATGGCTGGCCCGGCATATCCGCTGGACGGTTGCCTTGACTGCTCTCTGTGATGTTCTCCTGTTTTGGGATGAACTATTCTACTATGAGAGCTTCGGCCTGTTCGCTGTGCTGATTCTGGTACAGTTGGCAGCCACCGGCGCAGCAGCGTTCCGCATTTACAACAAACAAAGAAAGGATTGAATTTTATGAGCATTTTACAGACGATTGACCTAAAAAAGCATTACGGTGCAGAGCCGAATATCACCCGCGCCCTTGACGGCGTGAACTTCTCCGTAAATGACGGTGAGTTTGTGGCCGTTGTGGGAACCTCCGGCAGCGGCAAGTCTACCCTGCTTCACATGATGGGCGGGCTGGACACCCCCACCAGCGGAACCGTGATTGTCCGGGGCGAAGAACTGGCAAAGAAGAACGACGAACAGCTCACCATCTTCCGCCGCCGCAACATCGGCTTTATCTTCCAGAACTATAACCTTGTTCCCATCCTGAATGTGTATGAGAACATCGTCCTGCCGGTGGAGCTGGACGGGGACACGGTGGATCAGAAGTTTTTGGACGAGATCGTTCACCTGCTGGGGCTGGAAGATAAACTGAAAAATATGCCGAACAATCTTTCCGGCGGACAGCAGCAGCGTGTGGCGATTGCCCGCGCCCTGATTACCAAACCGGCTATTGTGCTGGCCGACGAGCCGACCGGCAACCTTGACAGCAAGACCAGCGCCGAGGTGCTGGGGCTTATCAAGCGCACCAGTGCGGAGTTCCGGCAAACTGTTGTGATGATTACCCACAATGACGACATAGCCCGTCTTGCAGATCGGATTGTCCGCATTGAGGACGGCAAGATTGTGGAATAAGGAGGTGGCAGGCTATGACATGGCCTTTTGAAAATGATACCAGCGCCATTACAAAGAAGCTGGCAAAGGAAAGTTTGCAAAGCGAGAAGCGCCGGAATCTGATGGTGGTGATCGCCGTTGCGCTGGCGGCGTTTCTAATCTGCTTTACGGGAATTGTGTCTACCTCCCTGACACAAATGCAGCGCAATCAGGTTGTCGATACTTATGAGGCGGTTTGGCTGGGCGTAGAGGAAAACGACATTGAAACCCTGAAAGGACTGCCGGAGTTTGAGCGCGTAGGCGGCTACTATATACTGGGTGAGGAACTTTCGGAACAGGGCTATCATGCGTCCTATGTGTATTGTGACGCGCAAATGATGGAGATTACCAAGGTGCAGATGGAGTTGTTAGAGGGCCGGGTTCCTGAAAAAGCAAATGAAGTTGTCGTAAGCAAATACTTTCTTTCCACCTATGGACACAATGCCAAGATCGGGGACACTGTGACCTTAGATACAGAGAGTTTTCATGGCGATTATGTCGTTACCGGCATTCTGGACAGCGTAAATGAAAAAGAAGCGAATACCTGTGCCATCATTCTTTCCAAAGCTGCCCTGAAAGAATGGGACGGGTTTAACCCCGCTGGGTATCGCGCCTATGCCCATTTCAAAAACAGCGTTCAGTTGGACGAAGAACTGATGACCTCTTATTGCAGGGAGGTTGCGGAGGAATATCAGCTTTCTATGCCCAAAATGAACAGCAAATATTTTGCTTATGCTTCTAAATCCTTTGATTTTTTACCGATTGTTGGTGTGATTGCTATTGTTCTGATCGGCGGCTATATTGTGATCCAGAGTATCTTCCGTATCTCCATCAATGACAAAATCCAGAGCTACGGGCAGCTTCGGACGATTGGCGCAACGCCAAAGCAAATCAAGCGGATTGTAAAGCGGGAGGGACGCAAACTCGGCAGTATCGGAATTTTGATTGGTACAGTGCTGGGCGTATGCGCTGGTTTTCTCCTGTTTTCCAAGGGATTTAATGCTGTTTCCTATGTGGCAACGATTATTTTGACACTCATAAGCAGTTGGATCATGGTATCTGTTTCCATCCGTAAGCCGGTGAAAATAGCGGCAGGAATTTCCCCCATTGAAGCCGTCCGTTTTACCCCGGCGCAAAAGGACATCCGCAGCCGGAAAAAGAATATCAAGCTCAATCCTGTTTCAATGGGAATTGCGAATTTTAAGCGTGACCGCAAAAAGACCGTTGCTATTGTAGCCTCATTGAGTTTGGGTGGAATTATCCTGCTTGTGGTATCCTCCATTGTTTTGCTGCGCTCCCCAGAGGCGCTTGCAAGACAAGCGTTCCCGGATGGTGACTATAAGGTTTATCTGGATTCAAAGTTGTCAGAACAAGAAGTCATGGCAGCAGGAAATCCACTGAATGAGGAACTCAAACAGGAAATTTTGTCTATTGACGGTGTAACCGATGTGATTGCAAAAAGGCAAAGCCTTCATATAAATTATAACGTCAACGGAATTGAATATGGTGGTATGTGTGATATACTGACTGATCAAAATTATTCTAAGGTTGAAGCTTCATTGATAGAGGGCACTATGCCGACGGATACACACAGCATCCTAATTGATTCGGCAACAAGTAACCGTGAACATATAGGTGTCGGAGAAACAGCTGAACTTATCTCCGGGAAATCAACCATTCCGGTTACTATATCCGGGGTGTTTAACAATAATCTGGATAATGGACATGGAACACATCACTTTGACGGTGTATTGGAATTTGCACCGGAAGCATTGTTCCATGAACTGCACCCGGAAATCACCTCTTTCGATTATTCATGGAGCATTGTAAGTGATCCCCAAAAAGCGGATCATGTGAGGGATGAATTAAAAAATATTATATCCGCTCATACGGATATTGCATTAGATGATATTAACACTGTAATTGAGTATGAAAAAAATATAAATTCTTTTGTATTTGGCAGTATGGAGGTACTTTCATGGCTGGTATTCCTCTTTGGCGTTATCAACCTAATTAACACGACCCTCTCTAATCAAATGTCCAGAAAACAGGAAAACAGTGTTTTGCGTTCCATCGGACTGACCCAAAAGCAGCTATGTAAAATGAATATCTGCGAGGGGCTGTGCTATGCATTCTTTGCAACATTGGCGACGCTGATCGTTGGGCTTCCGGCTTCCATCTTTGCTTGCAGCAAATTTAGTGTAGGAGCTTTTGCCGGAAAAGTAGTGCCTTACAAATTCCCGGTTTTGGAAATGGGTCTGTTCATTCTGGTGTTGTTCGGAATGGAGCTGATTTTGTCTGTATGGACAGTCCGCAGACAGAAAAAACAATCTCTGATTGAACAAATGCGGGCGATGGAATAATAGTATGGGATCGGCGGGGCGGCGTGTGCTGCTCCGCCTTTTTCGCCTTTTCTCAAAAAAATTTTTGAAATGTCCGAGCGTTGTAACAATTCAGCCTGTTTTTTTGTCGAAATCAAAGGCACCTCGGACATTTGTGTAACATTTGTAGTTTATGCTTATAGTAAATCAATATTGGGGGTGAGGACACATGAAAAAGATACTGCTGATCGACGACAGCGACACCTATACATGGTGTCTGCAAAAATACTTACAGCACCAGGGCTACCCGGTGAAAACGGCTTGTACACTGAAAGAAGCGCGGGCCGCCATCCAAGAGGAAATGCCGCTGGTGGTCTGCTGTAATCTCGATCTGCCGGATGGTTCCGGCATGGACTTTCTGAACGAGGTGCGGGCCGCAGATAAGGAGCTGCCTTTTATTCTGGCGTCCTGCCATGACAAGGACGACTACGAACAGGAGGCTATGCGCCGGGGCGCGACGCTGTGCATGGACAAAATGAAAGGGCTGCTGCTGCAAGATAAGCTGGTGGAATACGCCTACCGGCAGTTATCCGGCGAACCAGACTCAACTTTTCATAAGCTGCTCTTTGTCCATGCGGAAGATACCAGCGCCGGAGTGCTGCGGGCGGCTATGCTGCAAAAGGGCTTTGACCTGATTCTGGTTCCCTCGATTGGGGAGGCCAAGCGCCGGATTTTTGAGGATAAGGAAATAGACCTGATCTTGTGCGATCTGGAACTGCCGGACGGCACAGCAATGGAGCTGTTTCATACGCTGCGGCGGGTGGCGGGGATGTTCCAAATGAAGAATCCCCCTGTCCGGCTTCTGCCGTTCTTTATCCTCACCGAGAACAACGACCTTGCCACGGAATATGAATACCGGCATGAGGGCGTGAACGACTATATCACCGCCCCGGTCAATATCCCGGAGCTGATCCGGCGGGTTCTGTTCTTTGTAGAATGAAACGAGCTTATATATCAAAACATCTGCCTCCACAGCGGGGAAAAGAAAAAAACCGCTGACGGGCAGAGGATTTCGTGCGCTTTCCTGTATCACTGACGATACGGCGGTTTTGAGTAGATCAAGGCCGCCGTTTCTTTTTGCTAAAAAGCAGACCTCCAGATGACCCTCAGCAATCAGCAGGGGCGGTGTATAGGAGGATACCGCCATGTCTGCAATATTCATTTGTAATAGCTATGACATATATCAATTAAAAAAAGCATAGGCCCTCCTCCGGGATATTATAGTTATCTATCAGTATTATCAATCCATATAAATCAGCATAATCATGGTGTTTTTTGTTGCGCCAGTTTCTCATTGCGAGAAGCTGGCGTTTCTTATTGTCGATTTTTAGGGAAACCTCCCGATGTGTACCGCTGCCGGTCCCCGCCTCCATTCGATTCACCCGTCAACCACGCCTGAATCGAAATGGAGGAAAACTATGGGATTTCACTATGGATACGAAAAAAGGAAGTTTGATGCAGAATGGACCCGGCTGGAACAGGAATACCGCGCAGCCGGTATGGACGATAGGCAGATCGCGGCCATGAAGGAATATGACTGGACCTGGTTTTGCAGCCAGCGGACCTATCAGAACCGCGTACAGGCCCTTCCCAGCGAACAGTGTGAGGACGAGAGCGAGCAGTCCTGCCTGTTCCGAAAATTTGAATCCCTGTCCTGCACCTGGGACACCGGCGATGTGGATTCCCGGCGGTTTGGCTGGCTGTCCTCCCTGGAGGATGAACTGCTGTACCGGCGGCTCTGCAAATTGCCGGAGGACGATCTGGAACTGCTGACCCTGCTCATTGTGGACGGATACCGGCAGGCCGATGTCGCAAGGCTGTGGAACTGTTCCCGGAGTGCAATCACACAGCGAATAAATAAAATCAAGATTTTTTTGAAAAAGGCTTAACAAATCGCCTTTCCCAATGCCTACACATTGAAGGGACAAGTCCTCTTGCCCCTCATTGCAGCTTGACAACTGAATATACGGCATAACAGGTACATAACCCGTATCGAAGCGGAAAAGGCGCGCCGCCAGGACGGTTGCTTGCAGGAGGTGAATATTATCCCCCTTGGGAGCCACCAGTTTCCCGCTTCAGAGCCATCCGGAAATGGTATTTTCCACCTTCAGAGCCACCACAACATATTGTGGCGGCGCACATATTTGATTTCACTATAAATCTCCTTATAGTTATTCTTGGAGAACTGCTGATGCAGTATCACCAAATAATCTATAGGGAGGTCTTTTTATGTTTAAGAAGACAAAAGTCAGAAGTATTCTGGAACTTCTGGGAAAAAATCTAAGCGCAAGGGAGGTGTCAAAAGTTTTAGGTGTATCAAGAAATACCGTCGCTGAAGTACAGGCGTTATTCTTACAATCGGACAAATCATGGGATGCTATTTCTGAATGGGATGACGACAGGCTTTATGAACTGTTCTATCCGGATAAGTTTAAATATAAACCCAGATATGCTCCGGTTGATTATTCTTACGTCCATAGAGAGTTAAAAAAGACAGGCGTCACAGAAAAGCTCCTTTGGGAAGAATACTGTGCCAGATGTGAGAAAGACGGGGTGAATGCATGTTCTTATATAACATTTGCCAAAAATTACAAGAAATTTACGGCAGATAAAAACTATACGAGCCACATAGAGCATAAACCCGGATTAGAGGTTGAAGTCGACTGGTCAGGTCCGTCAATGAACTATATGGACCCTGATACCGGTGAGTGTGTAACGGCATACCTGTTTGTTGCAACAATGCCATACAGTCAGATGATCTATGTGGAAGCCGCAACAAGCATGAATGAAAAAGCATGGCTTTCCTGTCATGTGAACATGTTCCAGTTCTTTGGCGGCACACCAGTAAAGATTGTCTGTGATAACCTGAAAACCGGAGTGACCCTGCATCCTAAAAGAGGCGAGATCATACTAAATGAGGCTTATCTTTCCCTTGGCGAGTATTATTCCGTTGCTATCATGCCTACAGGTGTCAAAAAGCCGAAGCAGAAAGCAAGCGTTGAAGGGAGTGTGGGTAAGATTGCCACGGCTGTCATCGCAAAACTCAGGAACGATGTATTCACATCATTAGCCGCATTAAATGCCGGTATCCGGAAAGCAGTAAAAGAATTCAATGACAAGCCGTTCCAAAAACGCCCCGGCAGCCGCCGGAGCATCTTTGAAATGGAAGAAAAGCCATATCTGAGAACCCTGCCGCTTATCCCCTATGAAGTCTGTGAATGGTCTTATGGGCATAAAGTTGGCAGCAACTCCCATATATGGTGGAACAAAGGCCAGTACTCCGTTCCATACAGATATATCGGCTGCAAGGTGGATGTCAAATTTAACAGCCATCTTGTATTTATCTATTATAACAGAACAGAGATAGGAAGACATCAGATACTTCCCAGACATATGGCAAACGGCATGCGGACAGAGCCGGATCATCTGCCATTCCCGCTTCGGAAAAATCTGTCAGTGGAGGCCCTGCGCGACAGGGCAAGGGAAACAGGCCCCAAAACCTTTGAAGTAATCCGCAGGATGTTTGACGAGGCAAAAGTAGAAGAACAGCCCATGCAGACAGCAGGAGCCATACTTTCCATAGCTGACATCTATTCACCCCAGATCCTTGAAAAAGCATGTGATAAAGCGCTCAGGCAATACCATATGCCTTATTATAAGACCATCTATTCCAATGCAAAGAGCATAAACAGTGAGAAAGAACTTACAGAGTTTAAGGAAAACAATAAAAAATCCGGAATTGTCAGAGGCGCGGATTACTACAGAAAAGGAGAGACAACAAATGAACATTGAAATAAAAAAGAGTTTATCGGTATTGGAACTTGGCGACCTTGCAAGGATCATAGAAATGCAGGAAAAAGATATAAAGCTTGTGGATCTAAGCTACGAAAAGCGTTTGGAACGGCTCCTTGAAACACTGATACAGGAACGGGAGAACAGGCTCATAAACCGGCTTATCAAAAATGCCTATTTTAAATATCCTTCCGCAAGCATCGAGTCACTGGATTATGATGCAAGGCAGATAAAAAAGTCCACGATTCTGAATCTCGCCACAATGGGATTTGTTGCCAATGCAACAAATCTTGTCATTACAGGACCGACCGGTGCGGGAAAGACTTACCTTGCATGTGCCCTTGGCGTGGAAGCATGCAGACAGACTTACAGGGTTTTGTATATCAGGATGCCTGACCTGATGCGTAACTTTGAGAACCAGAGCGACAACCTCAGGGAGCTTACAAAATACAGGAAAAGGATCGGTAACTATCAGGTCCTCATCCTTGATGAATGGCTGAATTATAAACTTACTGAAAAGGATGCCAAGAACCTCTATGAGCTGTTTGAACAACGCAGTGGCAATAACTCAACAATCTTTGTCGGACAGTTTCCTGTGGATGAATGGCATAACAGGCTCGGCGGAGGGACGCAGGCGGATTCCATCATGGACAGGATTATCCATAATGCCTATGAAATCCCTACAAATGAAACAAACCTGAGAAAGCTGTATGATTCAAAGAAGCTCAAAAGGCTTGTTGACGAGATAGAAGCATGATCATCTGAACATCATTAGACCTAATATTGCCTCTGTTGTATTTTCAAGCGACAGGGGCAGTATTACTATATCTTGTGTCTGAGGTGGCTCTCAAGGAAGAAATTTCCGGGTGGCTCTGAAGCGGGAAACTGGTGGCTCCCAAAGGGGATAATATTCACTTGATTCGATCCTTCTCTCCAAATCTCTGTAAAGTTCCTCTACCACAAGCTGCGCCTTGTTTGGTATCGGAATTTCAAGTCTGCTCATGTAACCCCTCCCCATCCGTATACTCTTTTTTGTTAAAATGTAAGCGCTTACATTTAAGATAGCACAAAGCGCCCCCTTTTGCAAGTATCATTTATATCTTGTTGCAAAATTGGGCGCAGCTAGCGTAATCTACTATTGACTCATTTGGTCAAGCAACACAATCTTCATATCATAAAGCCTGCTTGACAAATCGACATGTACCCTGTGCGGATTGACCAAACGTCTGGCTTCTTCCCACAGGGTATTTTGTTCCTCCCTGCAATAATCGCGAATGTCCATCACTTTGGGCGACTGATAGCAGCATTTTCCACCCTGAAAAATCGGCATCATCAGCTCGCGCAGCGTATAACTGCCCGGCTTAAGCATCGTCTTTTTCCACGGTTCCGCCGGATCAAAGAGAAGCAGCGGATCATTCTCATCAAAGGTTTCATCCGCCAAACAAATCAGGTCTGCGCGAATCTTTCCGTTCTCTTTGTCGTATATTCTGTAGATCGTCTTGTTCCCCGGATTCGTCACTTTCTCGGTATTTTCGGAAAGCTTGATCTTAGGAATGAATTTTCCGTCCTCTCCCATGACTGCCGCCAGCTTGTATACGCCGCCAAAGGACGGGCAGTCCTTGGAGGTGATCAGGTGAGTGCCGACACCCCAGGACGTGATCTTTGCCCCTTGATCTTTCAGGCTCTGGATCAAAAATTCATCCAGATCATTGGAGGCGGAGATCACCGCATCAAAAAAGCCCGCCTCATCCAACATCCTTCTCGCTTCCTTGGAAAGATAGGCCAGATCGCCGCTGTCCAAGCGGATACCGTAAAAGGAAAGGGGAATCCCCGCCGCCCGCATCTCCTGAAAGACACGGATCGCATTGGGCACGCCCGATTTTAAGGTGTCGTAAGTGTCCACCAGCAGAATGCAGGCGGAAGGGTATAACTCTGCATATGTCTTAAAAGCCGTATATTCGTCAGGAAAACTCATGATCCAGCTGTGGGCATGTGTACCTTTCACGGGAATATCAAACAACTGCCCGCAGAGCACGTTGGAGGTACCCACACAGCCGCCGATGACAGCCGCTCTTGCGCCGTAGGTGCCCGCATCCGGCCCTTGCGCGCGGCGCAGTCCAAATTCCATCACGCCATCGCCCTGCGCTGCGTAACATACCCGCGCCGCCTTGGTGGCAATCAGGCTCTGATGGTTGATGATATTTAAGATGGCCGTCTCCACAAATTGGGCCTGCATAATGGGCGCGATCACTTTTACTAACGGTTCCCGCGGAAAGACCACGGTGCCTTCCGGGATCGTGTAGATATCCCCGGTAAACTGAAAATCCGCCAGATAATCTAAAAAATCTTTGTTGAAAATACCAAGCCCTGCCAGATAATCGATATCCTCTTTTTCAAAATGCAGTTCCTCTATGTAACGGATCAGCTGCTCCACACCCGCCATGATGGCAAAGCCGCCGTCGCAGGGGTTGTTGCGGTAAAAGGCGTCAAATATGACCGTCTCATTTCTGTCCTTGTTCTTAAAATACCCCTGCATCATCGTCAGCTCATAGAGGTCGGTCAACAGTGTCAAATTTTGTCTGTCCATGGATATCCTCCCAGGTCTTATTTCTGTGGCAACTCAAACTTGGCAATCAGTTCATCCAGTGTAACGGCCTGCGCCGACAACTGCTGGCTGGTAGCCGAAGATTCCTCAGCCACCGCTGCGTTGGTCTGGATCACATCCGAAATCTGATCCACACCAAGCTCTGCTTCCTTCATGGTAGCCATCTGACTGGCGGAAATGGTGCTCATCTCCTTAGAGGACTCCGCCACCTTTCTGATGCCTTCCACCACGATCGCCAGTGAGGCAACCGCGCGCTCCGCCACCTTGTTCCCGTTCTCAACTTCTTTCAGAGTACCCCCAATCAACGCTCTGGTGTCCACGGCAGACTTACTGCTCTCCTCCGCAAGCTTCCTGATCTGGTCAGCCACAACGGCGAATCCTCGTCCTGCCTCTCCTGCTCTCGCCGCCTCGATCGATGCATTCAGGGAAAGCATGTTGGTCTCTGATGCAATATTCTCAATTTCTGAAATAATATTTCCGATCTTCTGGGAAGCCTCGCTGATGCGGGACATCGCCTCCACCATTTCATTCATATCTTCGCTGCTGCGTTCCGCCACATCCGCATATTCCCGGGACTGCTTATAGGCATCCTCAGCCGAAGCAGCCGCCGTCTGTGCTGCCTCCGCGATCGTCGTGATCGTCGCATGAAGCTCCTCAACGGCTCCCGCCTGATCGGTCGCACCCTCCGCCAGACTCTGGGAAGTATCCGCCAGATTGGAAGCGCCTGCGTTAACTTGCTCCGAGGACATCCCTATATAGCGAAGCGTATCGATCATATTGTCCCGCAGCTGCTTCAAAGAATCAAATATCTGACGGAATTCACCCTTGTATCGATCGCCGTCCTTTGACCGAACCGCAAAGTTGGAATTTGACATGGAACCCAAGATATATTCCAGATCATAAATAACGAAATCAAGCGTCTCCGCCATATCCTTGGCCGAATTGATCACATCAGCAACCTCATCATCCGACTGCGCTTCCGGAAACGGTGTTGTCAAATCGCCCTCGGCAAACTTTTCCATTCTGTCCTTCAACTGATTCAGCGGTTTGTCGATATTGTCCGCTATATACCTTCCCAGACGGATAGAGGTGAAAATCGCAAGGAAAATAATCACCACAATCACGATTGCAAGCCCGATGCAGACAAACGTCAACGTTTTGGAGGTTGTGTCCCCCCGCTCTACCTTGATATCCATAATGGAAATCAGCTGATCGTTGATCTCCGTATAGAGGGGTGCCAGCTCACTGATCGCCCTATCCTGTGCAACGGCACACTGCTCCCGATCCGTAACACCGCCCTGCGTTATAATCTCGTTATCAAGCGCCCAATAAGCCGACAGCTTGGAGCTGATATCCGCATATACTTTCTTGTTCTCCGCAGATACCATAGCGCTTTCCAGCTCCGCAAAGCTGGCCGTGAAATTTTCGATACTCTTCGCGTGGTCAGCTTTCAGACTTTCAATCATGGCTTCGTCATCATAGCCGATGACACCTCTCATGGTCGATCTTGCTTCCGCAAAATACGTCATTGCCTGGCCTACATCGCCCTGCGCAAACCCGTATACTTCCAGTGCATTGGAATAGATGATCGCCACTATGATCATGGTGATCAACACAACTGCCGCTACAATAGCCGGAACCCCCGATGCGATCACAAATCCTCTCACCAAGCGTTCCTTGATTCGATACTTGTTCAGTTTTTCATACATTTCTATCCCCTCCTAATATACTGCCGCAGCTTAGATCAAAGCCTTTTCCGTCTCTTTATGCTTTTCTCCAAAGCTCCGTTCCTATCTGTAACAAACCGATCAGACATGAAACAAAACTGCCTCTACATCGCTCCTCCTGCGGCTATATAGTCGAGAATCATGAAACTCTGCACTTCCTAAATGTTAGAAATCCGACAATTTTTCTGCTTTTGCCTGAATTGATAAATTACGTATCCATTATAATCCTTTCTACCTCAAAGTCCCAGATAAATATATTACAAAAAAACTAATTTGTATTTATTTATTATGTATTGTTTTGTCCTAATTGCATATATTTTCGCAACATTTTCATCATTTTCTCCCACATCGATCGGTGACATTGCTCCTATCACCATCCGTTCTTCCCCGTTTCGGATCGTGGTACAAAGCAATCAAAAGTCATCATCCGCGCAGGCCAAAAAAGCTTCGGCTACAAGCGGATCAAAATGCGTGCCGCTCTCCTCCCGTATGATCGCATATGCCTTTGTGAGAGGCATGGCATCCTTGTAACAGCGTTTGGAAGTGAGCGCGTCAAACACATCCGCCACCGCCATGATCCTGGCGCTAAGCGGAATTTCCTCCCCGTCGATACCGTAGGGATATCCCTTACCATTCCACCACTCATGATGGTAGGCCGCCATCTCCACTGCCGTGTTCAGATAGCCCGACTCCCCAAGTTCCGCCTTTGCGTGGGTAAGCAGTTCCTCCCCTGCCGTTGTGTGGGTTTTCATGATAGCGAACTCCTCCTCCGTGAGCCGCCCCGGCTTGTTTAAAATAGCGTCCGCAATATGAATCTTTCCAATATCATGAAGCGGCGCCGCCACGATCATATCCTCCATATATCTGTCAGTCAGAATTTCCGGGTATACGCCCCGCCTTTTTAATTCCTTTGCGATCCGCTCCACATAATCCGCCGTGCGTTTGATATGACCGCCCGTATTGTCGTCTCTGTTCTCGACGACCTCCGCCATGAAGGTGATCATCCCCGACTGCATACCGGAAACCCGCTCATGGTAGAAAGTCCGCATATTGCCCTGCATGATCAGCACGATGATCGTGACTGCCATAATAAAGACGGCGATGCTGCTAATCATTATGAAGGAGGCCAGCTCATTCCTATGCGCTCCGTTCGAAGCATACAAAGTATATGCGTCAATACTTCCCGCTGCTTTCTGCGCCGCCAGCTCATTGGAAAAAACAAGCATAATGATTCCAATCACCCACAGCAGGGTGTTCTCTGAGCGCCGCAGACTCCTGCTTCGCATGTTTTCCCGAAACCAGCTGCGCCACACGCTGCCTTTGGCATAAAACAATAACAGCGCCACACCTAATATTCCATACATGACATACTGATAAATCATCGTTTCCTGTTCGGACAATGACATCAAGTAAGGCGGCACCAGAAGGAGCGGCCCTAAAAGCCCGTTGATGATACCTGTAAGTGGAATCATCAAAAGCAGCACCCACAGATGCCCCTTTTTCCTGCCAAGCAGGACATTTACTTCAATCATCAGGATCGCTGCCATCCCCGCCGCATCTTTCCCAAAGGCAAGAAATACCACGCCGATCACAAGGAAACTGACCAAATAGAAAACGCGTTGCTTTTTTGCCTCCATATCCGACTCTAAAAACACATATTTTTTGATTAGGAAACCGCTGATCGCAATTGCAGCTGTTTCCAGTAATTCCAATACTACTGTTTCCATCGTTTACACCCAACCCTCGCTTCCTTTGTGAGCATCAAGATCCGCCAATCTTTCCTCGCATCATTTCCGTCAATCCGACACTTTTCCAACCATTTTGTTTCTCATCAGCACAGCAGCCGCCGTAATAAGCGGATAAAGAATCGTCAAAATCACAAAGAACGCAATGCCCGCATCCAGAAATACATAGACGATATTAAAGCCGAAATGCAGCAGCACCGAGTAAAGCAGATTCCGTTCCCGCTCCAAAAATAGATTCATTAGTACCGTAAGGCAGGTGATGACGACAATATTGGAAATAATGTAAGGCACTGCCCGCCAGTCAGTGAAATCCGAGTCCACCGCCCACAGCAGCGTATGCCAGAAACACCACACCAAGCCCTGGCAAACCGCGGATTTCAGGAAACCGTATCTTGCATCAAACTCCTCTTTCATAAAACCGCGCCAGCCCAATTCTTCACCCGTCGGTCCCGAGGTAAACGCAAGGAACAGCCAGATACAGCAGTACATGTCTAACACAAAAAAAATCAGCATAAACCAGGCATACGCTCCCATCATATCTCCCCCTGTCTCCTAATGTACTCCCTTTCCACGTCCTTATAATATTTCTTCGATATGCTGACCTCCGTCCCGTTTTTCAATACGATGTTGTAACGCTCCACACTTTTTGCATACTTCATATTGACCAGAAAACTTTGATGGACACGGCAAAAGCCGTACTGCCGCAGTTTCTTTTCTACCTCGTCCAGCCTGTCGTAACGGGAATACTCTTTCACGCTGTCTTCCATTACAAAAAAGAGCACCTTATGCAGCCTGCTCTCCACATAGAGAACCGCATCCGTCGGAATGCGCTTTTTCCCGCTCTGAAATTCAAATTCACACACTGCCTCCTCTTTGTGCAGACGGTCCGTAATTGTGTCCAGACATTCTTGCTGCGCGTTTTTAAGACTCCCCTCCTCTTTCAAAAGATAACGCACGGCACCCACCTTATAGCCCTCTAAAGCATAGGTGATATACGCCGTCACAAAAACAATACAGACCGTTTCAGACAGCCTACGGATCTGTGCGGCCGTCTGCAGCCCATCCATTTCTTCCATACTGATATCGAGAAAGATCACGTCATACGGCAAATCGACATCCGCGCGGTCAAGCAGCTCCTTCCCCGACGCATACAGATCGATCCGACACTCCCATCCCCGATTTTTCATATATTGTTCGATCAGTTTCTTTTCCTGAGTTCGAAAATAGGCTTCGTCGTCGCATACCGCAATACGGAACATGCCGCCTTCCTCCGTCCTGTTATTCTGTTCTCAAATATATCATACACAAAAATCAAACGCCAATCCATCTTTTGATTTACCAGCCCATATGATATATTTTGTCAGACCTATGCTCCGTCATAAACTGATTCTCGAAACCGATTATTTTCCTAATGCGGTTTCTCTACTTTGCACTATTGTAAATGGTTCCTGAAATGATACAAGAAAATTGGCAGAATTGGAAATGATTTTGCAGAATTGGAATAAGCTATGTCAGGCTTACTCCGCCACGGTCGGCACTTTCAATTCCTTTTCTTCGATAGAATTAGATAAGTATCGAAATGTGCCGTCATCAAACGGCTGCACCACGATCCGATTGGTAAAGGCCAGATCGGAATCATAATCCGCCCACACGGCGTCTACGATCAGCGTGACCGTGCCATCCGCATTTTCTGTATAATCGACCACTTCCCCAAAGGGCGGATACTGTCTGGAAAAGATCATATCATACGCATAGCTGTCGCTTTTTTCATCATATCCGCATACGTTTCGCAACTGTTCTACTGATACGGGAAAATAAGTCGTCATGATCCGCTCGTAAGTTTCTGCCGGTATCCTCCCGTTTTGCGGACTTATATTTTCTCCGGTATCGATTCGATAAATATCCTCAAACATACAAGGCATCAAAATGTCCTCCACATTTTTGCTGTCCCAATTTGTTACCAGCACATTATAGTTTACATAACTCAGTCCGTGGATATATTTTTCTGTCAATTCCCTGCACGTGTCAGAAAGCGGCTTTATCCGCCAATACTGCCGCAGGCCGGAATACGACATCATGTTTTCATGAGCATAGATCAAATATCCCTTCTTAGTCAGTTTCATTTCCGCAATGTCACTGACCGAAGTACTCCTGATCTCAGGGATACCACCCTCCCGCCAGCCGATTCCCACATAATAGGTCTGCACCTTTCCATCCCGACACAAAAATGTGATCGCTCCAATCAGGCCGTCCGAATTTACGTAATATAATGTTACCATAGCATTACGTTTTTCCCTGTACGCAGCATAGAAAGTTTCTACCTTCTCATAATTTTCCATGTTCATATCATCTGCAACGCTGACGTATCCTGCGCTTCCCAGAAACGTGACCACCTCCAGACACTGCTCCTTTGTAAACTCTTTGATTCCCGAACCGAAGGCCGATTCGCCTGTCAGTTCTATGTCCTGATATACCTCTTTAACTTGTTGTGCGGCTGTGAGGTTAGTCTCTTTTAATTCCTCTATTTCTGTCTCCGTCAGCAAAGATTGTTCTGCTTGCGGAAGCATCCATAAATCAGAGTCCGTTTTGTCCTCTCCCCTATCTGCCTGTGTGTCCACGATATCTACGTTTTCCACCACCTCATCACCGCAAGCCCCAAACAGTAATGTCATCATGCAGACTGCAGCGGATATAAGCGCTTTTCTGCTCCTGTTTCTTTTCTTCCACAATATCTTCCCAAGCATAACTGTTTCCTCTTTTCCCGTTATCTCTTTCTACTGCATCCGCAGTCATACCGATGACAGCAATCCATTTGATACGCTTTGCTCCTAAATTCATTGTATCCCATTTATGATCCCTACGTCAAAAAGTGCCAAAGACAATGTAACACATTATGTTGCATACATACCTCAAAAAGCATATGATAGTTGGTGGATTCCCTTTCTTCGTTATGTCATAATCATAGTTGCCCAACGGCCGATTGGCAGAATAAACTCAAATTTTATCGAGAGATTTGTGTCTGCACGCTGCTTGCCACAAACTCGATCATGCACAGAGAGAAACGGAGAGGAGAAAAAGAAATATGAATTTAGGAAATAATATCAGTTTTTTGCGGAAGCAGAAAAAACTTACGCAGGAACAGCTTGCCGATCAAATGAATGTAACCAGACAAACCGTGTCAAGATGGGAGTCGAATGAAGTGGTTCCCGAGCTGGACAGGCTTGTGGAAATGTGCGGGATTTTTTCCTGTAATCTGGATGCCCTTGTGCGAGAAGATTTGACCGGCCAACACAACATTTATTCAGAGATCACGATCAAAAGAGTCGCACCGTTTCGGATGGCCAGCTATATCATCATTTCGCAGGATCCGGAAAACGATGCGCTGGAGCATATAAACCACTGGGCGAAAAGCTGCGGTTTGACAGAGGTATGTCCTGAGGTGAAACTGATTGGATGGGACTTTCCCTTCATATCACAGGAACAGAACAATCGGTTCGGAATGCACGGATATGTTGCCGCCTGTGTGATCCCGGATGATTTCCAGACAGATTACCCCGGCGCGATCATTTCAGAAAATAGGGAAGCAGACTATGCCGTGATAACCATCAAAGAGCCCTTCATTCAGCCGTTTGAAAGGATACCCAAAGCCTATAAACTAATCATGGACTACCTGCAGACTAATAACTTCAAAGAAAAACCGCAGGAAAATATCATCGGCTGTTTTGAGTATGCGTATGAGAAGAACGGTATTTCTTATATGGACGTGTATATTCATGTGGATAGTGTAACAAAGGCGGATTCGTATTCCAGTTTTAGCTGACGAAAACGATAGAATAACACAGTAAACCGCTATCATAAAAACAACAGCGAAGGAAATGCCATGAAAAAAATCAATTACATCAAACAGCCTACCGAATATTTATGCGGTCAAGCCTGTGTAGCCATGCTTGCCGGCGTGACGGTCGAAGAAGTTGTTTCCGTTATGAAAAATGACAAAGGAACGGGGAAAAAGGATATTGAAGCGGCTTTGAATCATTATGGAATCAAACAGGCCAAGACGATGACGAAAGCCGACAACACTTCTGTTTTGCCAAAAGCATGTATCCTAAAAGTTCTGCTTCCCAAATATGCCCACTGGATCTTATACTATGATGGAAGATATTATGATCCGGAATTTGGATTGACGGATACGTTATATCAAAAGGCAAGAATCCAAGCCTATCTGGAGATTTTTATGGATGAGGAATTTTCTTGAAGATTTTTTACTAAGCAGAGATAAAAGGAGCATGGTATGGAACTCGTATTGGCAAAATCACAGGATGCACTCGTGCTTACTTCTATATCCAAGAGAGCATTTGAGTCAGATATCACAGTCGGGAGTCCGCAGGCAGGCGGACCTCCCGGCTATCAGTCCCGCAAATTTCATCAAAAAATGGCAGCGCAGAAGCATTTATATACCTTCTACCAGGACCGCCTGATCGTTGGCGGAGCCATTTTATTTAAGGATGGGGCGCATCTCCATATTGGAAGAATCTTTATTGATCCCGAACATTTTCGCAAGGGTCTGGGGATACAGTTGATGGAACTGATAGAGGATCTCTTTCCCGACGTCACTACATTTTCTCTGGATACGCCCTTGTGGAATATCCGCACCAACAATTTTTATCAAAAGCTAGGCTATGAAATGGAAAGGACGGATCAGGAGTTCGCCTATTATGGCAAGAAAAAAGGATAATTTATTTCCTTGCATCCTCAACAAAGATTTCATATAATGTATGTATTAACCTGCAAAGGAGATACGCTTATGCCCAATCCCTATCTTCCCGGCTGGGAGTACATACCTGACGGTGAACCCAGAGTTTTCGGAGATCGAGTCTACATTTACGGCTCTCATGACAAGGCCGGCTCAGACCATTTTTGCGACTACGTGTTAAAGTGCTGGAGCGCACCGCTAGATCATCTCGACCAATGGGTCTGCCATGGCGACATTTTTCATACCATGCCTGACAGAGACCATCCCGCAGACACCGACTGGACAGGCGATGAAAATCAACTGTTTGCCCCGGACGTCGTGGAAAAGGACGGCAAATACTATCTCTATGCTTACATCATCGGCGCAAAGGGCTGTGTGGCAGTCAGTGACAGGCCTGAGGGGCCTTTTAAACTGTTGTCGAAATATCAATACACCATTCCGGATTCCATCTGCTGTGACGGCTGGTTCATTGATCCCGGCGTGCTGGTGGACAAGGACGGAAAAGTGTATATCTACTGCGGATATGAGCGCTCCTTCATGGCTCAGATCAATCCTGAGAATATGTATGAAGTGCTGGACGGGACCTGCATCGAGCACATCATTCCCTGCGAAATCACCCAGGAAGGCGGATTTACGAGCAAGGAGACTCTTTTCTTCGAAGCCGCGTCCCTGCGCAGAGTAGGAGACACCTATTATCTCATCTATTCCCCAAAACAGGGAAGCAGACTGGCCTATGCTACTGCAGAAAGCCCCACAGGGCCTTTTACCTACAGAGGTTACATTGTGGACAACGGCGTGGATTACCCCGGGGGAAACAATCATGGTTCCATTGCCTGCATCAACGGCCAATGGTATATCTTCTATCATCGGATGACTAACGGTTCGATCATGTCCAGACGGGCGTGTGTAGAGCGTATCGAGATTCTGGCGGACGGCTCCATCCCTTCTGTAGAGATGACCTCGCTGGGTTTTCAGGATTCTCTGTGTCCCTATCAGGAAACACCTGCTGACCTTGCCTGCGTCCTTACGGGAGGATGCTTTATCACGGAAAAGAATGTGTTTGAGCGTGTGATCACCAACGTCCGTGAGGGCTGTATCATCGGATATAAGTATTTTGATTTCGGCGAGGATTTTTCCAGCGAAACCATGGAATTTTCCGCACAGATAGGTGGCTGCGGCAGTGATTGCCAGATTTCCATACGAATCGACAGCCCCGAAGGGGAGGAAATCGGTCAGTGTGCGGTAGGGCATGGAGACGGGATCGTCAGCTGTATTGTGAAAAAGGTCACGGGACGGCACGCGCTGTACCTGGCAGCGACCACCGAGTATCAGGGATGGACGGCTGCTTATTTTAAGGATCGTTGTCTGTTTGAGCTGAAATCTTTTGTCTTTATGAAATAGTGAATTAGATTTCATTTGATATTTTTCTTGAATATCATAATTTAATATGCTATATTATAATCATAAAAGGAACAACCACCCACAAGGGGTTGACCTAAGCTAAAATGACAGAATTGCCACCCTCGCTACTGGCCAAGTTTACAAGGGTGGTTTTTCTGCGCCTATTGCTAGGACTTGAAAAACGCTACTGACTCATCATTACGATTAAGGTCAGCAATGCAAGAATGAACATTCCAAAAGACATCAAATCTTTGAAATCATATTTCATCCGCACCACCTCCCATCTATGTAATAGGAGGTCAACACCTTGCAGTGACACGGTTGTTCCGTATTCAAAGCTTAGCATATAATATGAAATTTTGCAACTATTTATAACATATTTTTTATCATCTAAGCGACCATTCTTTCTGCATATTTCAATTCTGCAAACCAGAATTTACCGCACAATAAACCTCATCAGATGATACGTCGGCACATCATCCACAAACCCGACAGACTGATACAGCCGATACCCGTCCTCTGTGGATTTCAAATCGACAACGCTCAGATTTTTATCAGCGGCATCTGCCAGCAGTCTTTCCATGATCTGTCTCGCGTACCCTTTGTGGCGGTAAGATGGCTTGGTGTACACATTTAACACTGTTCCTGTTCTGCAGGTAAAAGGTTACATATTTTTTCAGGGATTTCAAGCAAGCTGACAAAATCAGAAATGATTTTGCAGGATTGGAATGCGGAAAATTTATTTTACTTTGTAAAAGTGGTATGTTATATTAAATCCACCATCAAATCAATCTTTCGTACAAGTGCATGAAAGTCTTGTATTCATAGCATGAAAGGATACCCTGTATGTTTCAGTCATTATTTCAATATATTGAAGTTCATCTGGATCAAAAAGTCGATATCGGTGATGCTGCAAAATCTGCCGGATATTCTGCGTCACATCTGCACAGGCTTTTTACATTTGCGTATGGCATCTCTGTCGCTGATTACATTCGAAAAAGAAAACTTACCAACAGCTTACCTCTTTTACTGGATCGCAGTAAAAGTATATTAGAGATTGCTATGGTTTGCGGTTATGAATATGAACAATCCTTTTCTCGCGCGTTTAAGGATGAATTTGGCATGACTCCCGGAAAATACCGCATGACGCAGCCTATCCTTAATATAACCCCGCCCATCCACGATTATGGATATACATGCGGCAGCGGCCTATTATTTGGTCCTGAGTTTGTCATGTTCCCCGAAATCACGCTGATTGGAACAGAACATGATATTCCTTATCAGGACTCATTGTGGCTCTGTCCGGAAGTTGCCTTACGTTTCTGGGATCACGATAGGCACCTCATTCAAAACATGACAAACAATCATGTATATTATGGGCTAACGCATCATCTTGGAGCAGGATACTCTTACTCAAAATACATGACTGCAGTAGCGTGTGATCATACAAATGAAATTCCGGAAGGTATGAAGGCAGAATCTTTCGGGGGATATTCCTGCATAAAATTTCATTACATTGGCAGGCATCACTACCGGGAACTTTCACAGGAAACGGCACAAGCTATGTATGCTGCCATCGGAGAATACTGTCATACAGAAGATCCACCCTCCAAGATCCATCTGGAGAAAATAGACATCGACGAATTTGACGGCGAATACTGTCTTTTTGAGTTTTATATGCCTCTAAAAAAAGATTCTCATACAACATGATTAAAAAAGTTCATTTTTTACAATGCCGCTGCGATATATTAAAAACGTCGGGCACAACAAAATATTATTACAGAAAAAGATTTGGAGGTACAAAATGCAAAGTATAAGAATTTATGAAATGCCCTCTTGTAAAATGGTTTCCTCGGGAAAAGGGATGTTTGGAGACGGAAATTTCGCGCTATTTGAAGAATGGTTCTCCTCACAAAATCGCGGCCTTTTTCCCAAAGATTTTCTGTATTGGGCTGGAGACGGATTTGTTTGGCTGTATCAATATGAAGATGGAATGACGGTACCGCCGGAATTGGAGATAGTTGATTTTCAAGGAGGTCTTTATGCTGTTGCAACAGACATCGACCAAAAAACAGATAAGGATCATATGAATGCTGAAGTGGACAAGTTCCTGAGTGAAAATGGGCTTGAACGCGATCCGTCGCGCCCTGAGCTGGGGAATATCATCACCTCACCGCTTGTGCAAAAAATAATGGGATACGAGCAGATGGACTATTATACTCCTATTAAAGCAAGACAGTAACAGTCCACAACTGTGAGTTGCGTGATAAGCTGAAAAAACAACCTGTCATATATGGACTTTCCATGATGCAGCGGGCATAATAATGACACAGTATATTACTGCTATTAGAAAGCCAAAGGAGAAGACAGCTATGTTTGATGTCAAAAAAATGGGAGAGCAGATTGCACATCTGCGCAGGGAACACAACTACACGCAAGAACAGCTCGCGGAAAAACTAAAAGTTTCACCGCAGGCAGTCAGTAAATGGGAGAATGGAAAGGCAATACCCGAAACGCCGATGCTTTATGATCTATCCAGACTTTTCAACTGTTCTGTGGACAGGATTCTTGATCCGTTGTCATGTGCTTTACACAATATGGACTTTCATTATGAATTTGTCCTTAAACCGCGAATCCCCGCAGCTGATTATTCCGGTCCTGAGTGGCCTAAAAGCATCTCATCTGCTTCTCTCTTAGCTGCGATCAAATTGTTTTTTGGTTTGGAGGCGCGCAAGGACATAAAAGGTTGTCAGATCAACGATGACGAAGAATACATTTTGCAGTCAGCTATTACGAATGTATGCTTTGGCTATTCCTATGCCCCCGATCCATGTATTCATGATAGTTTTTTACTATACGGCTTGGATTATGAGCTCCATACAAAGGCAGATCACGCAGAAGATGAATTGATTGCTCTCGCCTGCAAACAGATTGAACACGGCTATCCTGTTATAATAATCCCCAAGGAGTATACGGACACGATTCTGGCCATCGGATTTTCCGACCATGGACAAACTTTAATAGGATTAGGATTTTTGGAGGGTGATGATCAAAAAAATGTAGGCATAAACTTTGACCAACTTCATCAATACTCAGGATGGTACAAGTCGGACTGCGATATGATGATATTGAAGCCAGCAAGTGAAAAAATATCTTTGGAGCAGACATGTGATCATGCGCTCCATCGGGGGATAAAGTTGTTATCCAATACCAAACATTGCGGAGAAGATAAAATGCAGGGCTACGGTTTGGTCATTTACCAAAACTGGTGTAATCTGCTTAGGGAAGAAAACCAAAGAGATGCAGATCAAATGGAATGTATTTTCCCTCATGCGTTTATTCATTATGAAAATAAACTGCGAACAAAACAGTTTTTTGAACGATGCCAAAACATCATTCCCGGCATAGATAAGGAGCTAATGACCCTGGCAATCAACCAATATCATGACATAATATCCTCCGCAACAGAAATCGCAACCATTGCTCATGAACGTAACTCCTATGCCAAAGATTCTTTGAAAGAAAAGAGAAATCATCTCATTGAAATGCTTCGCAGAAGCCGTGAGCAGGAAGAACTTGCTTTATCTTATCTGGATAAAGCAGTTCCCCTATCAAAAGCCTATTGACATGATCACGGCATTGGACAGTGAATGCAGCAGAACGCTGCTCCAAAGATTTTTATTGCTTTTTTCATATAATAATCCGAGCGCAAATCCCGCGATGGCCTGCTCCGTCATAATCGTTTTGAAAGCATTGACCACGTTTCCGGACACACCGTCCCAAAGATAATAGGCAAACGGAAAATGATATAACCCAAATAAAATACCGGTGATGAAAACAGCTAAATAAGGTCGTTTCAGCGTATTTGTCAGGCATCTTTGCAGAATGCCTCGAAAGAAAAATTCTTCCGTAAATCCTGCTGTCACCATCATCAAAAGCAGAAAAACAGGAAAATTTCTCAATATCTTCAAGATATTTAGGTCCGCCATAGATGTTTCTTCACTCAGGCTAAACACAAAAAAGATGATGCCTGTATAGATCATGCATACCAGCAATATCTTCCATCCTGTTTTTTGATCAGGAAGCCTTACTCCGATTTCTCTAAGCGTTACAATGATTTTCTCTTTTCGTATTCTCGCTGTAATCAATAATGGCAGCAAGACGAGCAGCAGCCAATTTGTGGCTTCATTTACAACGGATATCTGAAACTGATTACTAATCATGGCAAGTGCAAAATAAAAGGAAAACCATGCGATACCAAAAAGCAATTCTGATTTCGTCCCTTGTTTCAGCTCAGGCTTTGCTTTTCTAAATATGACAAAGATAAATATCGTTATGATAACATAAAAGAAAATGATAATCGCCTCCCTGCGTACTTCATACTTTTGGGGGACACGAATTTCCCCCATCAATGCATCTTTCCTAGAAAAACCGAAAACTCTCAAAGTCAAAATGACTCCCCGGTAAGAAGACAAACGACACATCCCACTTGCCGCTTACAGGCTCTAAGGCAAATTCCTGCAGCATGTACTCTCCGCTTTCAGGAAATTCCACGATCTGCTTAATTTCCTCCGACCCATTATAAAAACGGATGTGAATGGTATTACTGCCGTTATGTGCCCTTCCCTTGACGGCCACTCCTTTAACAGCTCTCTTACCGAAATCCATGGCGGAAAATTCAAGAAATACATTATTGCCGATTCCTTCTACCCTGTCGCCGTTCTTCGTAAAGCTGTCGCCAAACACGCCGTCCGCTTCTCCCGCCATCAGCTCCTGCCATGCCTTCTCATATTTGGTAAAAGAAAAGCCCTTGATATGGATCTTCTGATAAACATGGAAGCTGATGGCTGTGTTTCCTTTCAGCCGCCTGTTCAACTTAAAAGTCTCCTCCTGATACACATTCCAGATAGAAGGCTTTTGATAAATCACATCCGCAACGATCTCGCTGCCAGCTTCTCCCGGAATGCCCTCCCAGATCTGAATGGGGTATTCGTTACCGTCCAGCGCAAAAATGGGAATGGTGATCTTATCGCTGCCCACGGTGCCAAAATCAAGATTTTCAAAACAGACAATGGTATCGCCGTCTCTCCCCGTCGCGACGCCTCTCTCGTTGCCGCAGCCGACATCGCCCTTTGCCACCGAAGTATACAGGCTGCCTGCCACAAAGTCATAAGGGTCAGTGTACGCCTGCCCGAAACCTTCTACAGAAAACTCAAGCTGAGACATCACTCTGGTCTTGTCCGTTCCGCTCTTTGACAAAGCAAACAGGCGGAACTCGCCGTCTCCTTTTGCCGTCATTACGGCACGGTTTCCTTCTGCCGTCAGACTGACCAGATTGACCGGTACCCCCGTATCGTTCACTGCACGGAAGGTCACTTCCTGATCGTCCGCCTGCGGCGGCTCTATCTGCGCTTCCACGGTAATGGCAGCATTGTCTTTTGTAAAATGCTGTCCGTTCAGGGATTTTAATACAATCTTACGCACGGGAACTTCTTCCGCTTTTCCCAGTACAATGGGCATTTCCTGATTCACTGTAAACGTAGCTGTTTTCTCGCCTGACTGTGCTTCACACTCACAAGCATAGCTCTCACAGACGACGGTCGCGCCCTGCAAACCTTTCGCCGACACCTCGACTTTGATTTCCCCGGGCATCACATCCGCCTGCACGATCGCCAGCAGTTTGCCGTTAAACAATCTCCTGCTCACGCCTTTATAAGCATCGAAGTCCGTACTGTCCCCATTGTCAAGGCCGACCAGCCTGCCCATTCCCGTCACTTTCACATGAATCCTGTCGCAGGCATTTTCCACGGGTATCCCGTTCTCGTCTACCGTAGTAATGGTAAAGAAAAGCAAATCCCTGCCGTCCGCCTTAACGCGGGTATTGTCGGGGACGATCACGATCTTTTTAGAATTGCCAAAGGAATGCTTCTCCTCTTTTGCCACTTCGTTGTCGTTATCATCATAGGCGATTGCCGTAAGCGTACCTTTTTCATAAGGGACCTGATAATCCGCAATGATATGGCGGCCGCTTCCGGGTTCATGCGTCAGCTGCTGCTTCCCGAGACTCTTTCCGTTCACAAAAAGCTCCACATACGGCGCATTGGAACACACGCGCACATCGATCAGCTGCCCTTCGTTAAAATCCCAGTACGGGAAAATATGTACCATCGGTTTCTGGCGATAATCCGTCCAAACCGACTGATATACGTAGTAAGAATCCTTGGGGAAGCCCGCCGTATCAATCTGCCCGAAATAAGAGTTTTTCGTATGATAAGGCGTGGGTTCTCCGATATAGTCAAAGCCCGACCAGAGAAACTGTCCCAGCGAAAATTCCAGATCCCTGTCAACCGTAGCGCAGATTTCCATAGATTTCGCGCTCCAGCTCGTCGAGCTGTTGCCGAGCGCTGAACACTGCTCGTCTTCCTCCGCAAGGATGCCCGCCTTTAATGGGAAATGATACACGCCCCTGCTCTGCACGATAGACGAAGTCTCGCTGCCGTAGATCACCCAGTCAGGGTGCGCTTTATGATGCTCCTCATAGTATTTCTCTGCGTAATTATAGCCCGGTATTTTCAAGATATCCGCACATTTTTGGGTATTTTTCCACGGCATATAGTTAGAGCCGAAGGTAACGCGCGCATTCTTCATGGGGTCATGCTTTTCCGCCTCGTCGCGCAGATAGCGGGTCAGTTCCATCCCGTGCGCATCCGCATGGGTATCATAGATCTCATTGCCGATGCTCCAAAAAATAATGCTTACATGATTCCGCTCACCCCTGATCCAGCTCGCCACATCCTTTGCGGACCAATCCTTGAAAAACCGCGCGTAATCATATTCTGTCTTCGGCTTCTCCCACATATCAAAGGCTTCTGAAATAATGAGCACGCCCATCTCGTCCGCAAGATCGAGTGCCTCCGGCGCCATCATATTGTGCGTACCCCTGACGGCATTTACACCCATTTCTTTTAAGATACGGAATTTACGCCGCATCGCTGACTTATTAAATGCTGCTCCTAACGCACCCAAATCATGATGCTCACAGACGCCGTTTAGTTTGATGTGCCTGCCGTTTAAGAAAAAGCCCTTGTCCGTGGTGTATTCCACATAGCGGAAACCGATGCGCTGCACATCCTCATGCAGCGTCTCCCCGTCCACCAAAAGCGTCGTTTTCAGGGTATGGAGTACAGGCGCATCAATATCCCAAAGCCGCACGCCGCGCACACGAAAATACCGTACGATTGCAATTGTTCCATCCGGGTGAGTCGCTGCCCCTTTTGCAAAAGAATCGGCCGCCTTTTCCACAGGCTGCATTTCCACTTCATTGCCGTTCCCGTCAAAAAGCGTGAATGCAATCTGTGCACTGTCCTTTTTTTCGCCCGCGATCTCGGTCTCGATCCTCACCAAAAAGCTGTCATCGTCCTGCTTTTTGGAGCTGACATAGACCGCATTCTGCGGCAGATAAGTCTTCTCTGTTGTCTGGAACCACACGTTCCGATAAATACCCGCTCCTGAGTACCAGCGGCTGTTGGGGCTTAAGAAGCATACGCCCACTACAATTTCATTTTCTCCCGCCTGCAAAAAATCCGTGACGTCCAGCGTAAAGGAGGAGTAGCCATACTTCCACTCTCCAACCTTTGCACCGTTTAAATAAACCGTGCTGTCCATATAGATGCCTTCAAAGGTGATGAACGCTCGCTTGTCATCCTGTCCGTATGTAAATGCTTTTCGGTACCAGCCCGTCCCGTCCTCATAGAGATTAAGCGTATCATGGATGAGCCAGTCGTGGGGGATATCCACCGCCTGAAATTCCTGTGATCTTGCCAACGCCTGTTCGTAAGTCGTGCCCGGCGCAGTCTTTAAGAAAGACCAGCCGCTGTTCCATAATATTTTTTTGTTCATCGTTCAGTTACTCCTTATAAATTTAACTCTAATCTTTTGACCGCCATTTCCATGTATTCTTCGGGGATGTCCAATCCGTTTACTTCCTCACCCGCTTCCTCACATAATTCTCTGGCAAGCATAATGCAGGCCGCGCTATGATCTTCCCCTGTATAGAGCAAATGTATGTTTAATCTTGTCCACCACGGCGCCTTTTGATCCAGTCCTGACAGTTCATATTCTTTTATAACCGTGTCCACATCGTATTCCAGTTGAAAAAATTCCTCCTGCCAGCCGCTTTTTGTCCCATGCAATATCATATATTGGCTTTTTCCGCCATGACCGATTGGAACGCCCACGGAACCGGGATTGACCCATTCTTTATTACCGACTGTGACACTTTCCTGTATGTGGGTGTGAGCGCCGATCAGCAAATCCACATCCACGTCTTTCAGGATTTTTTCCAGCTTTTCCTTATCCCCGCTAAGATACTCTCTGGAGGAGGCAGGCGAACCATGACAATAGCAAAAAGGAGGAAATCCTTCTTTTTCATAAAAGCCGCTGATAGCCAGACCTTCAAAAAAATCCAAATCAGACTCGGAAAGATTCTCGTATGTATAGAGAAGGCTTCCACTCGTGGAAGAATAAGTCCATACTTCCTGTGAATCTTTCCTGTGGTGCAGCATATAATCTTCCCGGTTTCCACGGATAAAACGGCAGGAATACTTTTTGTTCATATCATAAACAATCTGCATCGTTTTCTGCGGATAAGCACAGTCGCTTATGTAATCGCCGAGAAAAAGAAACTCATCCACATCTCTTTCTAAAGCATGTGCTATACAGGTCGCAAGCGCTGTGTGATTGCTGTGGATATCTCCAAGTACTGCGATTTTCATCTGCTTTTTCCTCATAATAAAAAGTCGTACATAAACTACGAAGCAAATAACAGAGTAAACTTTCCAAATGTGTTCCGAAACATATTATACCTTGAAATTTTACTGAAAAGCAATTGTAACTTTTGCAGTTATATTACAGTTACAATTTGAAAAACCCGCAATCTGCATATAAGGCAGACTGCGGGTTTTATCGTCCTTTTATCTTTTTTCGCAGGAAGTTACTGTTCCATCTGCCTGCCCAAAAATCCTGCCGCCGACTGGATTAGCTTCTGCTCCACCTCTCCCATTCTGGACTTATGGTCCGTCTCCAACAGGATCACGGAACCGATCACATCGCCCTCGCAGATGATGGGGCTGATAGCCTCGTGATGAACGTCCTCAAGGTCGGTGCTGATCTGGATGAAATTCCTGTCTCCTCTGGCAGCTACCACACTCTCCCTGCGGTCAATTTTTTCCTCCAATTCCCTGCTGATGGACTTGCCTAACAGGTTTTTCATGCCGCCTGATACCGCGATAAACTGATCTCTGTCCGTAATCAGGGCGACATGGCCGGATACCTGCGCCATACTCTCCGCATACTGCTTGGCAAAAGTTCCCATCTCACCGATGGGAGAATATTTTTTGAGGATGATCTCGCCCTCTCTGTCCGTGTAAATTTCGAGGGGATCCGCCTCACGGATCCGCAAAGTTCTGCGGATCTCCTTGGGAATCACAATACGCCCCAGATCATCTATTCTTCTCACAATTCCTGTCGCTTTCATAAGTTTTCTTTCCTCCATTCCAACATTCCGAAGCATCTTTGGCTGTTATTTAATCAAGCACTGTGCCTGGTCTTTTTCGTTTTACTATTATTTGTAGCAGAGGAAATAATATACATACTCTTTGCAACAAGCGACGGATTGTGCTATTTTACTGTAAAGTATAATTAACAAATATTTGAACCCGAAAAAAGGTGCAAATAATCAAATCCGAAGCACTATAAAAGGTGCAAATAATTGCTCAATAAACTTGCGAAATGGTACGAATTATGTTAAACTTTGAGTATTCACAGGCATTGGAGGTTTTTCTATGGAACGAATCGCAACACAAAAATTGATCGAATGGAATCATAGTAATCGCAGAAAGCCTCTGATGGTGTGGGGCGCAAGGCAGGTTGGCAAAACCTATCTGATCAAAGACATCTTTGCCGAAACCTTTTATAAAGATCAATATATCTACATTGACTGCAAAAAGGAAGATGAAGTACGCGAGTTTTGCACCGCAACAGCTAATGCCGAGAAAATCATTGAATATATTTCCCTGCTCAAAGGACAACCAATCACCGAAGATACCCTTCTAATTTTTGATGAGGTACAAGAATGCCCGAACATTATCTCTTCGCTCAAATATTTCTGTCAGGATTTCCGACAGATTCCTGTCATTGCCACGGGTTCCATGGTTCGCATCAAAATTCAGAGGGAGACTCACAAAAGGGGCACCGCTGGAAGCAGTCAGTTTTTGTTCCCGGTAGGAAAAATCGACCAGCTTAACATCTATCCCATGTCATTCGACGAATTTTTGTTGAACAGCAACAAAATATTATTTGAGACTGTTAAAAAGGCTTATGAGACCAGATGTCCGCTTACAGCCGGCATTCACGAACTGGCTATGGAACAGGTGTATAAATATCTGTTAGTGGGAGGTATGCCTGAAGCGGTAAATGCTTATATTGAAGACGATAACCTTTTAGAGGCAAGAGAAATCCTCAAGGCTCTTTACGATAATTATCTTTCTGATATGGAACTCTATCAGGCAAGCAGAGAAGCCCTCCTGCGATCCCGTGCACTGTTTTCCAACATTTACCGAGAGTTGAACCGTGAATCGAAAAATTTTTCTCCCGGACTGATCGAGGAAAAAAGCAAAACAAGGGATTTCGCAACCTCTATTCAATGGCTCACCATGGCGCATATTGTCAATCAGTCTTTTCAGCTAAAAGAACATATCACAATGCCTCTTATGCCAGAACGTGAGAGTAATTTCCGACTGTTTCTCGGCGATATTGGTATGTTTTCCTATCAAAGCGGCATCAATGCTGCTTCCTTTGTGACCGCTCAAAAAGAAAATACGCTTTCCGGCATTTTCTTTGAAAATTTCGTTGCCTGTGAACTAACTGCCAAAAACAACAACCTTTTTTACTGGAGAGGAAAAGCATCCGCCGAACTTGAATTTATCATCGAATCGAACAATACCCTTTATCCAATCGATGTAAAAAAAGGTAGAGGCACGCTTAATTCGCTGGCAAAATTCGCAAACCATAATCACTTTGCCTGCGCTGTCAAGATATCCAAAAACAACTATGGTTATGATCCGGAACAAAGACTTTTAACCGTGCCTTTCTATTTCACCCCATTTATCTCCGAGGATCTGGCAGCGGGCCGTCCTCTGCGATAATGCCCTTCGCCTTTCTATTTTTTCACGCCCTTCGCCCCCGATAAATTTGCATTCTGCAAAATATTGGTATCAAACGACGTCAGCCTCCCCTGCTCCTCGCGTGCCCGCTTTAACGCCAGCCTGACCATATCGTCCAAAAGCTCTGCGTAGGGCTTCCCCAGAGCCTCAAAGAGATAAAAAGCCAACGAGCCGGGAATCGGATTGATCTCGTTCACGTAAACTTGGTCGGTATCGCAGTCAATCATAAAGTCAATACGGGACACACCGTTACAACCCAGCACACGGAACGTCTTTACCGCGAGCGAGCGGATCTCCTCCCGCTTTTCGGGTGTCAGGTCTGCAGGCAGTTCTCTCTTTGCGGTCCTCATGCCCTCGGAACCGCCTTTCCCTCCTGCCACATATTTATCTTCATAGCTTAAGATCCCTGTCTCACCGCCGGAAATGGGCTCCTCACACTCAGATGCCTGCGCTTCCTCGTAGTCTCCCAACACGCCGCAGTTGATCTCCCGCAAATTCAGGATCGCCCGCTCGGTAAGCACCTTCTCAGAAAAGGTGAACGCATACTCCAAAGCATCCCTCAATGCCTCCCTGTCCTTCGCCACTTTGATACCCACGCTGGAGCCGAGGTTTACGGGTTTAACGATCACGGGATAACCAATCTTATTTTCAATCTGATCAAAGGCTTTCTCCTCGCTGCCCTGATAATCTTTTGCGTGAAGCGTCACACAGGGAAGCACGGGAATCTCGTTATCCTGCAGTACAGTTTTCATCACATATTTATCCATCGTCACGGCGGATGCCATCACGTCACAGCCTGCAAAGGGGATATTATAGTGGGATAAAAATCCCTGGATCGAACCGTCTTCCACATTTGCGCCATGCACCACGGGAAAGGCCACATCGATCTGCGCCACTTCGGAACTGCCAAATTTTTTGACAGGATATTGGATCAACTTTACACAGTTTCCCTCGCACATCATAAAAACACGTGTACTCATTTTTAGAAGCGCGGATATATTTTTATAATTTGCGATATCTCCGACTGCCTCCCCCGTATAAAGCTCGTTCTCCTTCGTGATGTAGATGGGGATCGGCTCGTATTTCGTCCTGTCAAAGTTATTGAAAGCCTGCAGCCCCGAGATAACGGACACCTCATGCTCCACACTCTTTCCACCGAAAAAAACGCCCACTCTGATTTTCATAATCGTGTTTCCTTTCTCGTCTTACTTACTGATTCTATTTTCGATCCTAACGATAATATTGCAGTAACTGTACAGATATCACAATCATATTATTGTCCGTCGCTCACGCGTACACATCCGGCAGATCGTTTTCTAACAGGATCACCTTCTGCCTCTCGTCAGGAATGGCGTTTACCATCTGAAACGCCTCCTGTAATGTATCCACTAAAATCATCCGATTCTGCGGAAAGCCTGCCTCCATAAGCCCGTCCTGAATAGGCTTTGTCTGCTCCCTTCCAACTAAAATGGCGTAATCACATTTATCGGCAGCATACATGCCAGCTTCCTTATTCTCCTCATACTGCTTTTCGCCCAGTTCCACCATACCGGGAGTCAACAGGATACGCAGCTCCTGAAACAACACCAATGTGTCGAGCGCTGCCTCAAAGCCGTTCTTGTTGGAATTATAAGCATCATCCAATATGATTCGGTCTCCCTGTCTGATCAACTGTAATCTGTGGGGAACGCTCTCCAACTGTCTGACGGGATAGAGCAGCTTTTCCATGGGAATCCCCAGTGTGTGTGCCACAGCAATCGCACCCGCGATGTTCTGCACGTTATGACTGCCCACGAGCTTCGTGTGAAACTCATGCTCCGTTCCGTTCTCATCCTTCATCCGAAAAGAGGAACCTCGCGCGGACACACGGATATCATAGGCCCTAAAATCTGCAGCGTCGTCTCCGATCCCATAGCTTACCACAGACTTCTCTATCTTATGTCCTCTGATGTATTCATTATCATAATTCAAAAATACCTTACCCGTATCGGGCACTGCATCCGCCAATTCAAATTTCGTGGAAATGATATTCTCCATCGTGTGGAAACTCTGCAAATGCTGCGGCCCGATGGACGTGATGATACCGTGATCAGGATGCACCAAATCACAGATCTCTTTGATATCTCCAACTTCTCTGGCGCCCATCTCACAGATAAAAATCTCATGAAAAGGTTTCATCTTCTCCCGAATCGTCCGCACAACGCCCAGCGTCGTGTTATAATTCCCCGGTGTACAAAGTACGTTATACTGCGCAGAGAGCAGGGTGTTCAGGAAATATTTCACACTGGTTTTGCCATAACTCCCCGTCACGCCGATGATCCGCAGTCCCGGCATTTCCCGCAGGATACGCGCTGCATCCTGAATATAATGTTTGTTGATTCCCAACTCCACAGGGTGGTTGATCAGATTGACGAGCAAAAGCAGGACGGGCTGCAGGAGAAATAAGAGCAGCATCGTAACGCCCAAGTTACGAAACAGGGGAAACAGCCCCGTCTCGCCAAGCTGTATCACCACCGCCCCCTGCAAGCTCATATAAAGCCATGGAAAAGTCACAACCAACAGCACCAGGAGCCAGATGATCCCCGTCGTGGCAAGCAGCCGCTTTATGCGGGGCGTATACACCAGCGGCTTTTTCGCCTTGTGAGGTTTATTGACTAATATGGTCATTCCATTCATAAGGCAGGCCGCGACCAGGCAGCCCCTGTTTCCGACAAACATAAGGGGCAAAGATATTATGGCATACAAGCTCTTACCCAAAAGCCGTCCCACATTCGTATGCACCCGCAGCCACTCCCCGTATTCCCGCGGCTTATAGGAATTTTGCTGGAACATATGCGTCAGGTATAGCACATACCAGACAGCGCCCACCGCGAAGGTGGCAAACCATATTACAAAAATCACGCTAACCTCCATGTCACAACTCTATTGTGACTCAAATCAATGCGGAGAATGCCGTCTTTCAGGCATTCTCCTGCGTGAGACTTAGAACTTCGAAAGCAGCTATGCTGCTTTTGCGAATGCAGCCCTTGCTGCGAGTGACTAGAAGTTCTTCTCACGCTCACCAAAGAATGCCCGCAGCGCCCCATTCACCTTCGCCGGCTGCTCTGCAAAAGAAAAATGCCCCGCTCCCTCGCACACCACCAGTCCCGCGTCCTTGATCAGCTCCTCCATCCGCTTCGCATCTGCAATCGGCGTAGCCGTATCCAGATCTCCCCAAATCAAAAGCGTTGGACACTGCACCAGATGAATCAGTGGCTCCAGATCCTCATTCACCACTTTTACCAGGGTAGCTCGCATCAGAGGCGTCGCATTATTATAGTCGGAAGACCCTCGCTTTCTACGCATCTCCTCCACTGCATCGGGATAAAGAAAGCGCATCACAGGCGTACTCATAAAGGTACGGCCTGCCTTGTAAAAGCGGAGGCTGAGTCTTTGACGCAGATTTTTTTTCGGTAGAATCCCCGCGCTGTCTATCAACACGGCGCGTTCCATCGCAAATGGCAAATTTTCTCTGGCATTCAGCTTAAAAAAGACGCGGCCGCCAAAAGAGTGCACCACCACACTCAGACGCTGGATCGCAAAGGACTCAATAAAGTGCAGGACAAACTCCGTATAGTCATCCACACACCAAGGCACGGGCGGCTCCGGCGTCTTGCCAAAACCGGGCATATCAAGAGCAAGAACCCGTCTGCTTTGTTTCAGCGTGTCAATAATTCCACGGTACAGGGTAATATTCGCCCCCCAGCCGTGCAGGAGTAGAACCGCCTCTCCTTCACCCTCGTCTGTATAATTCACGGAAATTCCATCTATCTTTTTGATCATAAGCGCTCCCGTGCATTCCTCACATTTACAATCGGCACATCTATGCACTATTCTATAACTATGTCGGAGCCGGCCGACACATTACCATTGTATTGTATTTCCCATATGTTATCAACCGAAAAATGACAGAAGCCGCAACTGTGTGCCGATATCTCTGCATCCCTTTAGGAATATGCCCGTTAATCCTCCAGATAATCCGCATAATCCTCCTCGCTCGCAAACAGCATATAGCCTCCGTTCACATATCCCATATAACCACTCTCCACTGCATATCCTTTCATAATAATATCCTCTCTTTCCGTTCGTTTTTGCATCGAACTAATGTTCTAAAGAGAGGATACCATGTATTAAGTCCTATATTTGGGACTCAGTATGATTTTTTGGGCGTCTGCTCGATCGAAACTGCTTCGGGGTAACCCCCTTATACTTTTTGAAATTTTTGATAAAATGGCTGCAATCGGAGAATCCCGTTTCCTGACTGATGTAATTGAGATCAAAATCAGTAAAAATAAGAAATTCTTCCGCCTTATAAAATCGCATTTTCTCTATGTATTGCTTGCAGCTCATGCCGTACTGCTCGTGAAATTTCTTGGCAAAACAGGAGTAGCTCAAGCCACACTGCTCCGCGATATCCGCCACACGCAGATTTTCCGACAAAAAAAGATCAATATATTCGGTGATATTATCAATCGTATGATCTTCTGTCTGCGGGATAAAACGATTGTCGATCACCATACCGTCAGCCAGCCACAGGCGTATGATATTCATTAAAAGCTCATAGATATTAGCCTGCAGAACAAGCTCCCTGCCGTACTGATAATTGGCGATTTCCGCCATGCACACAGACCAGATCCTGCTGCACTGCGCCTTTTCCACCGCCTCCCGACCAAATAGGATTTTCATACCGATCTTCTCCGCATACTGAAAAATGCTCCTGATTTTCGGCGCATAGGACGGCGTATGATTAAATCTGTTGATGTCAAATTTCAACACGGCATAGACAGGCATGCTGTCGTCGGCAGGATAGATAGAATGCACCGCGGAAGGATGGAAAATCATCATCTCACCCTTTTTTAAGACGCATGAGAAGTCATTACTGCGCATTTCCGCGCTTCCCTCAAGCATATAAATAAACTCTGCAAAGTAGTGCCAATGCGGCTTTACGGGGAATTCATGTTTCCCCGCATCAAAAACAAAGCACTCTATGGGAGTATTCAGGGCATCACTTCTTTCAAACAAAGCGCTCATAAGCACACCTCACAAATAGATTTTTACAATTTTTCCATATAAATATTATAGTACACAGAGAAATAAACCGCTATACTGAATTTTAAATTTATGGGACGGGCTTTGACAAAGCAAATGCATAAAACAAAGCCATGGCAGTCCCTGACCAAAGATGAGGCGGGAAGATTATGAATCAGACAGATTACAGCAAGGGATCAGGGGCAGTAAAAACAAATCCTTTTCAAATTTTTGTGAACCAGGCCGGATATCGTCCCAATAGCAAAAAAACAGCCGTCATGAATTTCCCATGCGAAAGTTTTCGCATCGTTGACCACAACGGGACCTGTCGATATGAAGGAAAAGCGGTGCGGTTCGGAGACGACAAAAACTCCGGGGACACAGTGTATGAGGCAGATTTTTCCGCTTTTTCCCAAAAAGGGACCTATCGTGTGGTCGCTGTAGATGAAACTTCTGCGGAATTTCAAATTGCAGAAAATGTGTATGACGAGGTCTTTCATGATATCGTAAAGGCATTTTACTATCTGCGCTGCGGCTGTGGTCTGGACGAAGCTTATGCGGGCGTGTATCGGCACGGAAAATGTCATACCTCTACCGCTCTGCTCTACGAAGATAAAAAAACGGAACTGGAGGTCTCCGGCGGCTGGCATGACGCAGGCGATTACGGCCGCTATGTGACTGCTGGATCCTGTGCCGTGGCGCATCTGCTCTATGCTTACAAGATGTTCCCCTCCGTTTTTGAAAAACGGCAGTTTGCGATTCCCGAAAGCGATAGTGACGTGCCCGATCTGCTTGCGGAATGCCGCCTTGAACTGGAATGGTTTATGAAAATGCAGCGGGAGGACGGCGGCATCTACCACAAAGCCACGACGATGCGCCACGCGCCCTTTGTCATGCCGGAAGATGACGATGCGCCCCTCTATGTTTTTGCGGTTTCCTCCATGGCGACAGCGGACTGCGGTGCGGTATGCGCTCTTGCCAGCAGGATCTATGAACCATACGACAGGGAATTTTCTAAGAAACTTCGTCAAACAGCAAAGAAAGCGTGTCAGTGGCTGGATCGCAACCCCGATTTTATCGGTTTTCAAAATCCAAGCGACTGCAATACGGGTGAATATGGCGAATCCAACGACTTTTCAAACCGCTTCTGGGCATACGCCGAGCTGTACACTTTGACTGGTGACAATAAGGATCATGATAAGATGTTAAAGGCGCTTGGAAACGAGTTTTCCTTTACGGCACTGGGATACGCTGAAATGGGCGGCCTGGGTGCACTTTCCTACCTGCTGTGCCCACACGAGACCGACAGCGCACTTGCAAAGCAGTTTGCCGATCACTTTCATATGGAAGCCGCGCGGCTGAAAGACGTGGCCGATCACTGCGGATACGGCTGTGCCATGGAAGAACATGATTTTACTTGGGGAAGCAATATGACGCTGCTGGAGCACGGCATGATTTTTGCCATCAGCGATTATCTGGAGAAGCGTAATACGTATCGAGACTATGCTGTCATGCAGCTTGATTATCTTTTGGGTGTCAATCCCACGGGCTACAGCTATGTGACGGGTACCGGAGAATTTTGCTGTAATTATCCCCATCTTCGTCCCGCCCATGCGGACGGCATCGAAGCATGTATTCCCGGCATGGTGAGCGGCGGCCCGAATCGGGTTCCATGTGACCCGGATGCCGAAAGATTGATTCCCAAGGGAACGCCTCCCATGAAGTGCTATGCCGATCATGTGGGCTGTTACTCCCTGAATGAAATCACCATATATTGGAATTCACCTGCGGTTTTTCTACTGGGATATCTCTATTGTTAAGACTGCGTGCTGAGTGTTTCCTTTGCGGGAGCGCTCAGCGTCTCCTATCGATTCCTGCCGTCCTGTAGTAAGCGGCCTTATCCTCATACATCCGTGCCTCCGCTGCTGCCAGCACAACGTTGATCCCCTCATCACTGTTGCTTTGCCAATCCGCGCCCACCGCCATATTGACAGAGGAATCCGCCATGATTTTTTTCAGGTTCACGACCCGCTCCTTGAAGTCCGCCTCGCTGATGCCCGCGCAGATCGCCAGAAGTTCGTCACCGCCGATACGGAACAGCTCATAAGACTCCCCAAAGGCTTCCTTCATGCACTCGCAGGAAGATTGGATCAGGCGGTCTCCCGCCGCATGCCCCTCCGCGTCGTTCACCCGTTTCAAACCCGTAATATCACCGTAAACGATCCCCACACTCTCATCGGCGCGCATGTTCTCCGTATACTCCACCATGGCGTAACGGTTTCCAATCTGCGTCAGTTGATCCAGATGGGACATCCTTTGCAGGTTCCTCACCAGATTGCGCATTTTTAACAGAGATTCAATAAAATGTCCCATGATCTGCAGCATATTGGAAGTGTAGTGCAGAGACTCCGCAGGCGGATTGTCGACGCCATAAAACCCGATCACTCTGTTGTCTTCATAGAGCGGTACCACCGTGACAGAAGAAATATTCTGCCGCTTCAAGATCTCATATTGCAGGGGATTCTTTGTTTTGATTTCCTCCACATCCCTGATCACCACGCATCTGTCATCCGCAAAGCTGCGATACCAGCCCTCACAGACCTCTGCGGGAACATTTTGCAGATTGTCCTTTTCCGGGCTCACACCGTTTGCCACCCACTCGTATGTATTGTCGTCATTTCCCTCCGCGTTTTTTTCAAAAATATAAACTCTCTCGCCGCCTAATGCCTTTCCCAGATACTCGATGGCAATCTTTAGAGAAGTATCGGGATCGGAAGCCTGCATGGCAGTCCGCAGTGCCTCGTTGATCAGCGCTTCCCTGTGCTGGTAATCCTGAATGATCTCATTTTGTTTGGTATCGGCACTGATATCAATGGACAACTCTATGCGCAGCCGCCTGCCGTCCATTTCAATGATCGTATCTTTCACTAAGATGTGTCTGTTGTAGATGGGATTGTAATAACGCCACTCCTTAAACTGCCCGGGAACAAGTTCTTTGTTATTGCAGATCTCACAGGGCGCGGAAGCGTTTTGCAGCACTTCGTAGCATTTTTTGCCCTTTGTTTGTTCTAAGGAAGTAAGACCGCAGATGGAAAGCGCCTTCCTGTTCATATAGATAAACTCATAGGTATCTGCGTCAGCGACGTAAACCAGCTCATTCAAATTCTCAAAAAAATCCCAGATATGTTCCATGTATTCGTTTCCCCTCTTATGGCCTGTCGTCGCAGCTTGCAGCCCTTCCTAATCAGAACTTTGCCAAGAACCCCCGCAGACTGCATAATTGTAATCATTGTACCACAAAAAAAATACTTTGTGTAAATTTTTCTACCGCTGCCCGCTTTTCCCACGAATCATCAGCCGTCGGTTCTTCGCGCCAACACTGCCATGCCTTCCTTTCCCGGAAGCGTTACCGTCACCGTTCCGCTCACCCCCTCAAGGACTTTCTGCCGCGTCATATTCCACACATCAATCACTTCAACGTCGTAACGGTGTTCCTTTGACAGATGAAACTCCGTGACAGCCGCGCATTTTCTTTCCAAATATTTCAGATACGCCTCGTCGCCAACGCATCCCGCATATTCTTTGCCGTTTAGCATGGCGCCTTTTGCCCTCTCCCACGGAACGCTCACGACCGCCCGCCAAAAATCATTTTCAGCTTTTTCGGGATGTTCGCGGATCTCGTCATACTTTTCCTTTGAAAATTCAAAACCGCAGTAAGTGAGCGGCCCCGGCAGAGCATCTACGATGTCTTTTAAAAAGGCAATACGCTCTGCGCTTTCTCCTTTGAGGACGCCGCCTCTGGACCACCACAAAACATCGTCGTCGCTCAGGTAAGTTTCTCCATGCGTACAATAGCCGCCCTGCACCGTGGCGATCCAAAAGCGGTTGACCATCTCGAACGCCGAAATGTTACCCCATTCAAACGCGATATTTCCCTCGTAGCAGCACTCATCCACCATCAACGGCTTCCCGTATTGTTTGAGAAAACTGCTCACCTCATCGCAATTTTTGATCTGCAGACAGATATGCGTGGTATCCCTGTTGTCAAAATCCCAAAATTCGATGCAGTTATGATTGCTCAAAAGATGATGAAAGGCATCTTTCCCGGCAACAAAGGCTGCTATTTCTTCCCACTCTTTCTGCGTATATTTCATAAGGTCAAACTCGTTGGCCAGACTCCACCAGACATTGGGAAAGGCCGCAAGCCGTCTGATCAGATAATCGAGATATGTTTTGGCCTCCTCCATTGTCAGATCGGCAAAGCCCCACCTGTCGTACGGATGAAAGAGGATCAGGTCGCACTGGATCCCCATCTGATCAAGCTCTGTGATCCTGCTTTCCAATTCGTCAAAAAACGCAAAACAGGGCCTTTTCACGTCAAAGCTGCCATCTTTCCTTTTCTCAAAGGCAAAAAACTCCGGCTCATTGTGGTTATAATCATAATGTTTTGGAAAAACGCACATCCTCACCTTATTGAACGGCGCCTTTGACAGCGTTTCCATCGTTTGGTCAACCAGCACCTTTTCCTGATGGATGAGTGCGTAAACGGTGGTGCCAAACGGATAAAACCAGGTGCCGTCGTCATATCGAAAATGTGTCCCGCGGGCCCTCACGATTCCATGCGCCGCATCTTCTGCCATCCGCTCACAGATCACGCTGCCCGAAGCCGTCACTTTCCCACTCACTTCATAAGTATATTTACCGCATACAGAAGGATAGAATCTTACCTTTATCAGATTGTCTGCCGCCGCAAACCCTTTGACAGTCGTTGTGACTCCTGTCTCATCGGTAAATTGCGCCGTAACCTCCCCGAACGGATCGTCGCACGCAAATGATAATTCAAACATTTGATATTGTTTCATGTCAGTTTATCCTCCTCCGATTTCTCTCTGTATTTTAGTGTACTGAAAACTTATCTCTCTGTCAAAATATAGATGATTGCAAAATACCTCCCGACGCGGCAGCAATCCCGACCACCTGTATGCCGCAAACGACCGACCGTCGAAATTCAATTGAAAGAAACTGCCGCGTCCCCTATAATGGCATCACAGGAAGGAGGGAGTGACAATGCAGGTTGAGATAAAAATTGACGCTTCGTGCAGTGAACCGAAAGTGATCATCCTCACTGATACAATGACCGAAGAAGTCAATGCCATTGTGCAAAAACTGTCAGACCGTAATCTCCCCATCATTTCCGGGACGAAAGACGGGAAGACAAAGATTTTAGAACAGGACGAATTGTTTCGGATCTACGCGGGCGGCGGAAAGGTTTTCGCTGAGACAAACTACGGAGAATATCTGCTGCGCCTGCGGCTCTACGAGGCGGAAGATCGGTTGAATCCCGCACAGTTTGTCCGCATTTCCAACTCGGAGATCATCAATTTAAAAAAGGTGAAAAACTTCGACTTAAGCTTTGTCGGTACGATCTCCGTTGAGATGGCAAACGGCACCACCACCTATGTCTCAAGGCGATATGTTGCCAAAATCAAAAAGCTGTTAGGACTGTAAACAACGATTCAGAATAAAATCATGAAAAAAGAGGCGCAAAGCGAATCTCGGAATGGAGGAAACTATGAGTATCAAAAAGAAAATCATGTTACGCGCAATATCGGGCCTCCCGATCGGGCTGTCCATCGGTTATCTGATCACGATCGTGATCTCCCTGATCTGGGCGGACGGGTATTACGCATCCTGCGTGCCCGCATTGGCGGAAACGATGGGAAACGAAATCAATGCCGTTATCCTGCAGGCACTTTTATGTGCCATCCTCGGCATGGGCTTCGGCGGCTGCTCCGTCATCTGGGAAATCGAGGATTGGGGCATCGCCAAACAGACCGGGATCTACTTCCTGATCGTATCTCTCATTATGATGCCGATCGCCTATGTCACCTACTGGATGGAACACAGCGTCTGGGGCCTTGTAAGCTACTTTGGCATTTTTGCCTTCATCTTTGCCATCGTATGGGCGATCCAATATGGCAGAGCAAAACACAATGTCAAGAAAATCAATGAAAGAATGGAATCTTTTCGGTGATGACACCGCATCCGATCTTGACGCCGGAATTGCCGGACGGCTGTGTCGTAAAATCATCGGGCGCACTGTGAATGATCAGGGAGCGTTCGATGATCTCCGGCAGTTCCACCCGATCGGTATAGACAACACTGTAGGCATATCCTTCATTACCAAGAAGCGGCGGCAGATCGCCGGCATGTTCAGGATGCGGCAGGCTCCCAGGATTATAATGACTTCCCGTTTTGTCAAAGGGAAGCGTGCAGTCCCCCGTCTCATGGATGTGCAGACCATAGAATTGTCCGTACGGCGGTACCTTCTCATACGGGAGATCAAAAACTTCCGTCTCGATCAATACGCCTCCGGAAGAAACAGGATAAAAATAAGCAGTTCCCTTTAGGGAAGGATAATCGGCATTGCCGCTGATTTCAGCGTAAGCGCCCGGATGTAAATAATGTTTCATGATAGATTGCCTTCAACAAAGTAAGTTTGTGTTATCATATGAAAAACGACACATTTTTGTGCCGTTTTCCTTTTCCGAAACCTCTATTACCCAATCCTGCTCATAAATCTTTATACGGACGCCGAAACCTTCGTCCCCGCATTTTCAGACTGTTCTACCGTCCCCGCACTCGAATAAAACACAGGCTCCAAATCCGCCTTCGGCTTCGCGGGCGCGGCTGCATCCAAATCTACAGTTTCTGAATCCATGCTATCCGCAGCATCACTCTCAGGCGCAGTGCTTCCTTTCAGGAGCACCTTGCCCTCCTCGCTGATCTCCACCGTATCCGTCTGCTTCTGATCCTGCTTTTCCTTCCTTTCCTCCTCCAGCTTTTTCTGCTGCTCCTCGCGTTCTTCCCTGCGTTTTTTGATCATCTCCTCGCGCTGCTCCTCCGCGATCTTTCGGGTTTCCTCCACGTCCTTTTTCATGCCTTCGTCAGCTACTTCCTTATACTCGTACGCGTCTTCCTCGCATTCGTTCATATAGCCCATGGCACGTTCCATCATCGCGGTGTCGCCTTTGAGTCTTGCTTCCTTAAACACCCGAAACGGGGTGTTGAGCAACTCCATATTCGTCCTCGCCCCAATCAGGCCTTCCATTGTCTTTGTGTGCATAATCTGTTCCTCCTTTACCAAAGGTTTCGACAAAGGGTTCCTTCGCTTTTAGCATCCCGTCTCAAACAACCCGTTCCATGTCATAAGCGGCTTCCCCCAAAGGAAGCAGGATCGAAATGTCAAAAATGCCTTCCTGTTTCTCCGTGTTCATAACGCCGTTGTACTTTCGCACCACATCGCCTACATTTAACAGCCCGATCCCATGTTCCTGCAAATCTTCTTTCGCCGAACCGTTCCTCTGCGTTTCCCCGATATCCATACTGTTTTTTACTTCCAACAAAAAACAGCTTTTGACGTTTCCCGCCTGCACGCGGATAAATGGCTTACTTCCCTGCTCCTGCCCTTTTTCCTTTTGCTGCAATCTTTCGCAGGCTTCCACCGCATTATCCAGCAGATTACCAAACAGGACGCAGAGATCAAACTCATTGACACTGCACCGTTTCGGTACCCGCACGTCGCATTCCCAATCGATCCCTTTTTCTTCCGCCAGCTTCCGTTTCTGACATAAAAGCGCATCCACCGCCCTGTTTCCCGCAGCCTCCCCGCTCATGCCAAACTGTGCGCTATCCTCCATCCTTTTTAAGTAATCTCCCAGCTTTTCCCATGCCTTTGCTTCCCACAGACCACGAAGCGCAAGCACATGGTTTTTTAAATCATGCCGCAGGCGCTCCGCCTGTCTGTACTGCTCCTCCAAAGTTTGATAGACCGCCGTCTGCACCTGATACTGCTCCGCTTTTTTCTGCTCCACATAGATCCTGTCCATGCCGAAAACAGATACTGTCACCGCAAACAAAGATAAACCCGACAAAACGACCCAGCCCACATAAGAAAAAATTTGATCATAATAGATGCCCATATCTCCAGCGCTTCTGAAAAAAACACCGTAACTGGCGCCCCAATTGGCCGCGTAAATAGCGATCACCACCATCAGCAGCGGAAAAATCAGTACCGCATACCATCTCCAGGGCTTTTCGCAAAAGACAGCCTTAAGCCGCCTTTTCATCCCATATACCGCTAGTACTGCCAGACCGAAACTGCTGCAGGTGAGCCATGTAAGCTCCATCTCATTTGTTTCTCCCAAAACAGGAACGGCAATACCCTCTGCCGTATGTTTCCAGACCAACAGCAGGCAGGACAGCAGAGCATTGAAAAAAAGATCGGCCAGCATTACCAGCGTGACTACCGTAATCAGCATCGCCGCCATCCGAATCCCTTTTTTCATTCTCAAACCCTCCCTTTCATATACTGTAGAATTTCTTCACAAAACGCTTCATACCGCCTCTTGGCAATGGCGATCCGCTCTCCGTGATCAAGAATGATTTCCTGCCTGTTGTACGCGTCCACATATTTTAAATTGACAAGGTAGCTTTTGTGACAGCGAAAAAAGCCCTTTCCCTGCAACTCCTTTTCCAAAACTCCAATCTGCCCGTAATAGCTGAATATCCCGCCTATCCCATGGGCTTCGATCAGCCGCCCGCGTATCTCAAAATAATAAATATCATCCAAAAAAAGTTTTTTATTCTGCCTGTCTTTGCTGACAAGGAGAAACGCCTGCGAGCGCTCTTTTGTCTTGCTGACGGCCTTTTGCAAAACGCTTCTCAACTTTTTGTCTTCGATCGGTTTTACCAGATAATGAAATGCTTCCACATCGTAAGCGTCAAATACATGATCCCTGCTGGAGGATATAAACACGAGCAGTTTATCATATGCCTTTTCCCTGATAAGCTGCGCCGTCCGCATACCGTCCAGACCGCCCATGAGGATATCCAGAAAAATAATGTCGAAAGTCTCCTGCGACTGCAATAATTCCCGCCCGCTGTAAAACTGCCGTACCTGGCAGGACACTTTCATCTCCTCTAACATGCCCTTGATCTTTCTCGCTATTTTATTGCACACGATCGCCTCGTCGTCGCATACCGCGATCCATAACATATTGATACCCCTTTTTATAGACTCAAAAATCCAATATAGATATCGGCTTGTGGTTTGATGTTCTTTTCGTTATGCTGCAAACGGTGATTTCCGTGTCATGATCGTTCGCCGTCCTATATCTTTCGCACTTTCCGATAAAGTAAAAAGCAGCGGCAATACTATCTATGATAGCTTTACCGCTGTCTCTTTTTTCATAATCATTCAAAAATCCGGTCTATTTATGTTTCTGTCCCAGTCAGGCTACGATACAGCGCGCGGATCGTCTCCCCATCCGCCAATCCTTCCGAAAAAGCGGTTGCGCTTCCCGCCGCCAGACCCATAGAAAAGGCATACTTGTAATCCTGCCTTTCCAGCCATCCCACCATGAAGCCTGCCGCCATGGAATCACCCGCACCGACACCGTTTACCAGCTTCCCAACCGGAGCAGGCGCTTCCTGCACACTGCCGTCCGCCGCCGCGAGCACTGCCCCTTCCCCCGCAAGAGATACCAGCACATTCACCGCCCCCATCTCCTGCAGCTTTTTCGCAAAAAGAATCACAGAGGAACGGTCCGTCAACGTCACGCCGAAAAGCTCCCCCAGCTCATGGCAGTTAGGCTTGACTAAGAAAGGATGCCTGGGAAGCGCCTGTTTCAGCTGCTCCCCCGCCGCGTCCACAACGACCTGCACTCCCTGCGGCGTCTGTTCCATCAGTCTGCAATAACTGTCCTGCGGCAGGGAGGACGGGATGCTGCCCGACAAGAACAACACGTCGCCCACCGTAAGCTCTCTCATCCTCTCGCAAAGACACGAGAACGCTTCCTGTGGGATCAAGGGACCCTGTCCGTTGACCTCCGTCCCCTCCACCGAGCTGAGTTTGAAATTGATGCGCGTCAGACCTTTTTCTAATGAAATCAATCCGTCTTTGATTTCGCGCTCTGCCAGCTGTCTCTTTACTTCCTCACCCGTAAAGCCCGCCACGAAACCAAGCGCTGTGCTCTCCAGACCCAGATTTTTTAAGACCGTGGAGACATTGATGCCTTTGCCGCCCGCCGTCAGGGTTTCCGACGACGTGCGGTTGGTATAGCCCAATCTGAAATCGTCCACCGTCACGGCATAATCCAATGACGGATTTAAAGTCACGGTATAAATTCTGTTTTTCATAAGCGATAGATTCCCGCTGAGCAGGGCGCCGCCGCAAAGCCTCCTGCCGCGCCTTCGATCTTATCCCCGATCGTGTAAAGCGCTTCACCGGGAGTAATGCCGCCGCCAAGAGGCTGCTTTCTGTCAGAAGGATTGATGACCACCAGCAGTTTCTCGTTCGCGGTCTTGCGTACAAATACAAGCGGGTAATTCTCTGTTTCGATAAACTCGATCTCCCCGTCGTTTCGAAGCGCTTCATGCGCCTGTCTGAACGCGATCAGCCGCTTCACTTCGCTGTAGAGAGATGTCTCGTCACCCATCTGCGCTGCCACGGTCGGTCGGTCTGCTTCGCTGTCCTGACGAATATATAGCTTCGCGGGATCTGCCGCGGAAAATCCTGCATTTAAGGAAGCGTCCCACTGCATGGGAGAACGCGCGCCCGTCCGCTCATAGCCGCCTTCCACGGAATTAAGCCCCTCCACATAGCGCATACCGATCTCGTCGCCATAATAGATAAAAGGCGCCCCCGGCATGGTCAAAAGGAAGGCGAACGCCAGCTTCATCTCGTCGGGCGTAAGGTGTCTCGCCATCCTGTCCATATCGTGATTGCCAGAAGGGATACAGATCAGACCGCCGCAGGACTTCGCATAACTCTCCTGATATTTCTTCCAAAATACCGCGCTGTCTCCTTTTCCTCTCTTGGCAAACCAGGGCTCCTCACATCGGAACATATCATTGTAATGAGAAGGCCCGAAATGCAGCAGGAAGTCCATGTGAAAGCCGCCCGCCAGAGACTTGTCAGGCTCACCCCACTCAGATACCATCACCGCCGCAGGGAACTCTCTGTCCAAAAAGGCACGGATATCCTGCCACAGTTTGATCGTTCCCTTGCTCTCCTCGTCGCCCTTGACCAAAGAGTGCGCCATATCTACACGGAACCCGTCGCAGCCCGCCGAAAGCCAGAAGCGCATCACATCTTTCATGGCTTCTCTCGTCGCCATCGGTCCCGGTGCATCCATGGACTGCTGCCATTTCTTATCGGGGTTCGGCTTATAATATCCATAATTTAAGGCCGGCTGGTGGGAGAAGAAATTGACGCCGCAGGCGCCCACACGCTCGGACACACCCTTCAGCGCAGTCATGCCGTCCGGCTCCTCCCAAGTGCTGTCCGTCCACACATAGCGGTCGGTATATTCATTGCGCTCCGCCTTCATGGACTCGCGAAACCATTTGTGATCAACCGAAGTGTGCCCGGGCACCAGGTCTAAGAGCACGTGCATGTCCCGCTTATGCGCCTCCTGAAAGAGCCTTACCAGATCCTCGTTTGTGCCGTAGCGGGGCGCGACGGTCAGATAGTCCTCCACATCGTAACCCGCATCATAGAAAGGCGACTTGAAACAGGGGTTGAGCCAAAGCGCATTGCATCCCAGTCCTTTGATGTAGTCCAGCTTCTCGATGATGCCGTTTAGATCGCCGATCCCGTCCGCATTGGTGTCCCGAAAAGACTGCGGATAGATCTCATAGAAAATCGCGGTGTTGAGCCATTCAGGTCTTGTTGCCATATTAGATTCCTCCTACTCCTTATTCTTCAGAGAGCACGCCCGCCCTCCGATATCCCTTTTCTAACACAATACGCGCATCCATCGGCAAAATCAATCCCAAATACTATCACATACTAATACTATACTATCATTATTTTCTATTTTTAATCACAGCACTATTTCATGGATATTTCCGAATCCACATCTTTCACGCCATTGATCTGCAGTCTGACATGCAATTTTCCATTTTCAAAGGCATCCAAAGGATATGTTAGCGGTTCGGAAAGGTTTGTTACATCCATCGACTCCACCGTATCTTCCTGTACCAACCACAGGACAAGCGTCGCGCCATCCGGCACGGTGCCGCAGGAAATATCCGCAGAGAGCATCTGTGTATCCGCATCCGTGATCGTCATATTTTTTTGTTTCACAAAACCTTCACTGGCGCTGCTGATATGCAGTTTCCAGACACCCTTCCGATAGCTGCCATGATCCATGATCACACCCGTATTCCATACCGTTCCCTTGGAAGTGACATCTGTGTTGATACCGTTTCCCAAAGCCGCGCTGAAGATAAATCCCGTCAGACACGCAAACATAAGCGCCAAACTCACAATACCGGCAAAAATAAAATGTAAGTGATGTGTTCCCTGTTTGACCATGATCTCAGAATCCTCCTTTTCCCTCTGTATGCCGCAATTTTCACAATAATTTGCTGTTACTGAAATTCGATGCCCGCATGACGGACATACCGTCTTGATCTCTGCGCGCCGCAGAAAGTAGATCAGCAGTCCGATAAAAGGTGAGACCGCCCCAACCACAACCGTCCACAGCACCGGGTCATCGCCCCGCTTTTTACAATCCTGATAAACCCAGGCCGCAAAAAAGACGGTAGTACACAGCGCAAAAAAAACAATACCAAAAATCATCATATCAACGCACCTCTTTTCTCAATGCAAATCGTAATGTCTTTTATATTTGCCCTCTTTACGCCTACGATCGTCAGCAATATGCCTGCCACGCCAATATAAAGACAGCTTCCGACGGCAAGATAAGACAAATATTTGTTTTCGATCACAAGCAGTGCCAGAACCGCCAACAGAGAAAATGTGATCAAATTCAATATCATCGGCAGATACCAGAGGGACACCTGGCGCACGGCAGGGTGCCCACGCAAAACCGCTTCTCTTTGATACAGAGTCGCTTTTAATTTACGATTCAGTTCCGGATTTGGCACATCCTCTGTTTTCACACAGGTACGAATCATTTCTTCTAATTCCAGATCCAAGCGTTTATCTCCCATAACCGGCGTCCTCCAATCTCTTTTTCATTAAACTCCTTCCTTTGAACAATCGGCTTTTCACAGTACCGGGCGGTTTCCTGATAATCCCCGCGATCTGCTCTATGGAACAGTCGGAAAGGTAATATAACAGCAGCGGCACCTGAAACTTTTCCGGGAGCGTCTGCATGATTTGCCGTATCTGTACCTTCAATTCTTTTTGCAGATAACCTTCCTCCACACTTTCTTCGGTATGCAGTACCGTCTCCGCCGCCTCATCAAAACTGCCGCCGGGAGCGATGGCGTTTCGGCGCGCCCATTTCCTTCTGTCGCTTTTCCAGAGATGATAGGCAAACGAGAAAAACAATGCTTTCGGATTGTTCTCCCAATCCAGCAATTCTTCTGTCTCTAGCGCTTTTAAAAATGTCTGTTGGTACAAATCCTCGGCATCCGCCTTGTCCGGACAGAGTTTCAGGCAAAACCGATAGACATCCGCGCCAAAACCGTCGATACATTTTTCAATTTCTCCTGCAGTCACCGCTTCACCTCCCCGCCTGTTCACCTTATATTCGCCATGACTTAGTGTATGGTTCATTTTTTCTAAAAAAAAAGAAAAGCCTGCATCTCCACCGGTATCATCAAATCGTGACATACAAATAACTGTTTTCTTCAAAAAACAGCCTCATTCGCACACATCGTGTTCATAATATTAATTTTTACACCTAATTGCGTAGAATATAAAAAAGGAAGAGAGGAGGAATCCCTATGGCACAGGCAACTTTCAGCGGCCGCATGGACGAAGTATTAAAGAAACAATTTGATGCATTATGTCAAGAATTTGGCATGAATGCTTCTACCGCAATCAATGTATTTGCAAGGGCTGTTGTAAGGCAACGCAAAATTCCTTTCGAAATCGCATCCCCCGAGTCGGATATCACAAGAGAAGGCGCAATGCAGGCATTTATGACTTTACGGGAGCAGGCCAAAGATAACGGGATTGCTGATATGAGTTTAGACGAGATCAACAAAGAAATCAATCTTGCACGCATGGAGGCTGAAATATGATCTGCTATGCAGTTATTGATACCAATGTAATCGTATCGGCATTGCTTTCAAGCAAGGATGCTCCTTCCGGATTCGTTCTTCCAGATATGAAGGATTTACCCTTCTATGAAGTTGTTCTGGAGAAGCGCGATGATGAAGCTTATCTTGTTACAGGAAATATCAAACATTTCCCCCATGAACCTTTTATTGTAACACCTCGAGAGCTTCTTGATCTACTTGACAATTATAAATAGCATCAGTCCACTCCCGCAAGCAGCATCTCCCCCATCTTTACAAGCGCCTCCTCTGTCAGCGAAAGAAGCGTCTCCTCATCTTTCTCGATCACGCCGCATTTTTTATAATTGAGGAAAAAGGCTGGTCCCGCCTTGGGATCGAAGCGCAATCTGCCGTTAAATTCGCCGATCAGCAAAGGAATGTTTTCCACCCGCACGGCGGCATCAGGCAATAGCGTAAAGCGCACCTTCTCATCCTTCCCCTTGACCTCCGGCATAAAAAGCGCGTGCGCGTGCGAACGGATGAGCGCGATCCGCAGAAGATTTTCCGCCGACTTTGGAATTTGACCAAATCGGTCAATCAGTTCTTCCCGCATATCGTCGCATTCTCTCTCATTTTCAATGCCCGCGATCCGTTTATAGATATCCAGCTTCTGCGTCTCGTTGACAATGTACTCCGCGGGAATATAAGCGTCCACATCCAGATCCACCATGGTATTGAAATCCTCGATCACATCGATTCCTTTCTTCGTCCTGACCGCCTCATTCAACATCTTGCAGTAAAGGTCGTATCCCACCGCCTGCATATGCCCGTGCTGGCTTTTCCCTAAAAGGGTGCCTGCGCCGCGGATCTCCAAATCGCGCATGGCGATCTTGAACCCGCTTCCCAAATCCGTAAACTCGCGGATGGCCTCTAAACGTTTCTCCGCCACTTCCTTTAACACCTTATCCCGTTTATACATGAGGAAAGCATAGGCAGTGCGGTTGGACCGTCCCACGCGGCCCCGCAGCTGGTAGAGCTGAGACAGTCCCATCTGATCGGAATCGTGGATGATCATGGTATTGACGTTAGAAATATCCAACCCTGTCTCAATGATGGTGGTCGCCACCAGCACATCGATCTCGCCGCTTACAAAATCGTACATGATGCGCTCCAGCTCCGACTCCTTCATCTGCCCATGGGCAAAGGCAACATTTGCCTCGGGAACCAGTTCACTGATTGCCGCCGCCACATCCGCGATATTGTTGACGCGGTTATAGACATAGTAAACCTGTCCCTGCCTGGCAAGTTCCCTGACGATTGCTTCCCGCACCATCTCCTCATTATACTCGCAGACAAAGGTCTGGATCGGCAGCCTGTCCTCGGGCGCCTCCTCCAACACGCTCATGTCCCTGATCCCGACAAGGCTCATGTGCAGGGTTCGCGGAATAGGGGTCGCCGTCAGTGTCAGTACATCGACATTTTCCTTTAATTTCTTGATCTTCTCTTTATGGGCCACGCCGAAGCGCTGCTCCTCATCGATGATGAGCAGCCCCAGATCCTTATATTGCACGTCCGCCGAAAGCACGCGGTGGGTGCCGATCACGATATCCACCATGCCCTTCTTTAAATCCGCTACAGTCTTTTTTTGCTCCGCTGCTGAGCGGAAACGGGAGAGCAGATCGATGCGCACGGGAAAATCTTTCATCCGCTCCACAAAGGTATGATAATGCTGCTGCGCAAGGATGGTAGTGGGCACCAGATACACCACCTGCTTATTTTCCTGCACGGCCTTGAATGCCGCACGGATGGCGATCTCCGTCTTACCGTAGCCCACGTCGCCGCAGATCAGGCGGTCCATGATCTTGTCGCTCTCCATATCCTCCTTGGTAGCGGCGATGGCCAAAATCTGATCCTCCGTCTCCTCAAAGGGAAACATCTCCTCAAACTCCCGCTGCCAAACCGTATCCTGCCCGTAGCAGTACCCTTTTGCCGCCTGCCTGGCCGCGTAGAGTTCCACCAGATCGGAGGCTACCTCCTCCACTGCCGTGCGCACCTTTGTCTTCGTCCGCGTCCATTCCTGCGTGCCCAGCTTGTTCAGCTTCGGCTTTGCGCCCGCATCCGCGGAAGCATATTTCTGGATGACATCAAGCCCCGTCGCCAGCACATAGAGCACGCCGCCGTCACGGTAAGATATCTTCATATAATCTTTGGTAACGTGATCCACTTCTACCTTCTCAATACCCTGATAAATGCCCAGGCCATGGCTTTCGTGCACCACAAAATCGCCTACTTTGAGATCGTTGAAATCCTGGATCCGCTGCCCCTGGTAGACCTTTTTCTTGCGCTTCTTTTTCTTCTCCGCGCCAAAAATATCGCTCTCCGCGATCACCATAAATTTTAAGAGCGGATATTCAAAGCCTTTTTTTACTCTCCCGTAGGCTGTCATCACCTCGCCCGGCTGCACCTCGCGCAGAGGGTCCTCCGTATAAAAGGCACTGATTTCCAATTCCCGCAGATCCTCCGCCAGACGTTTCGCTCTCGTCCTCGATCCGGAAAGCAGCAGGATGCGATAGCCTTTTTTCTTATACGCTTTCAGATCCTTTACCAGCGCGTCAAAGCTGCTGTTATAAGACGACAGGCTCCTCGCTTGTACGGCAAATTTATGATCCGTCTGTAATAACGGGTTTTTCCCTTCCATGGCGGAAAGGCTCATCACCCGCAGCGCGCCAAGTTTTGCGGCTGCCTCCGCCGCAGGGTAAAGAACGTCCATCTGCCCCGGCAGGATATAGCCTTTCTCGGCGCGGTGGCTCATGCTCTCCCGAAATTCAAATTCCACCGCATCCACATGCTCTTTGATCCGCAGCGGTTCATCCAGAAAAACGCAGCTTCCCTCCAAAGAAAAACAAGTCAAAAAAGAAGTGAGTTCGGGGACAAAATAACGCACATAGCTCTCCAAATTCACGGCATTATAAGACAGTCCCAAATCCAGCAAAGTTTCAGAAAGCTCCCGCACCTGCATCTCGATGCGATGCGCCTCCTCCGTTTTCATCTGCTTTCGCAGCACTTCCTCCTGCTTCTTCCCCTCCTCACGGATACAGGCCAGCCCTGCCTTAAATTCCTGTTTGGTCAGGACAAGCTCTGTCGCCGGATAGATTGCCACCGACTCCAGTTTCTCAATGGAGCGCTGACTTAAAACATCGAAACTACGGATGGACTCGATCTCGTCCCCCCACAGTTCGATCCGATAAGGGTTCTCCTCCGTCAGATCAAAAATATCCACGATGCCGCCGCGGATGGAAAACTGCCCCGGCGCTTCCACCTGATAGGCATTCTCGTATCCCAGTTCCACCAATTTGGCCGAGAGTTTTCCCTCGTCCACCGACGTCTGTTTGTTAAGATGCAACACCCATGAGCTCCATGCCTCCAAGGGCGGCTGGGGCGTCATCAGCGCATCAAAAGTCGTGATCACAGTAAGCGGCGTTCCTTCCGAAAGCCGCCGTAAACACCGTATCCGTTCCGTGGTCAGGCGGTTCCCGTGAATATCCGCCTGAAAGAAAATCAGATCCTTTGCCGGATATAACATGACATTCCTGTCATAAAATTGATAATCTTCGTAGATTTCCCTCGCCCGCAGATCGCTGTAAGTAACGATCAGTTTATGACAAAAGCCCTCGGAAAGCCCATAGATCATATGCAGTTTCTGCGAGTCCACACAGCCCGAAAGGGCAGCCGAAAGCGCCCCCTTCTTTGTAAGGAGGCTCCTGATCTCCTCATATGCGCCCAGTTCCGTAAGCGGCGTCAGTAATGCCTTCATATATCGCTACTCTCCGTCTTCTGCTGCCAGAGTCCCCTGTTTGGCAGCCTCATCCAATTTCACCTGTTCTTTGTCTTTTTCCTGCTTCTCCGATTTATCCTTCGGTTTCTTGCGCACATTATAGCGATTCATGGCCGCGTCCGCCCCCTCCGAAATGATCGTCTCGATGGCCAGGGTCGCGCGCTTGATGCTCTCGATCATCAGCTCCCGCTCCTCAGACAGGAAATGACCCAGCACATAATCTGCCAGATCCATTTTGGGCGGCTTCTCGCCCACGCCCATGCGCACCCTGATAAACTCATCGTGCCCCAAATGAAGGATGATATTTTTCAAGCCGTTGTGCCCGCCGTCACTGCCGCGCTTGCGTATGCGAAACTGTCCCGGCTCCAGATTCACGTCGTCCGAGATCACGATCAGCTCTGATTTCTCATCCGCCTTATAAAAGTCTATGACAGAGCGGATGCTCTCACCACTCAGATTCATGTAAGTAAGAGGCTTTACGAGTACTACTTTCTCTCCCGCAACGATTCCTTTGCCGATCACGGCCTTATGCTTTTTTTCACCGATCACAATATCGTTTTTCTCGGCAATCGAATCGATCACTTCAAAACCGATATTGTGCCTGGTATTCACATATCTTTTTTCGGGGTTTCCCAAACCTGCGATAATGTACATAACTGCATCCTTCTGCATTTAAAACTCTTTGCTCGATATTTTTAGACATCAAAAAAAGCAGCCGCATATGCAGATGGTTGCCTTTTTTGCTTTATTGCCTATTCATTGATCTTGTCAATGGGAGTCAAGTTCACGTCTAAACTTGTCAGTATTACTTTTAACGATATATAATCTTCTTTCAAGTCCGCGTATGTTTCAACCGCATTTTCTTTCCTTGCTAAAAGCATCCTCTTTTGTACTTTTTGAAAATCATTGATAGACCTTTCAATAATCTCACCATTACTGGGCATATTATTCACCTCCCAATGAAAAACAAGGTTATTGGTTAGGCTCAGTATACCATAGCTGGGGTGCAAAGTCTATTACAATTTAGATAACAGCCCGCACCACCAGCTTAAACACCGCCGTGTCCGCGTAGGTGAGCGCATCCCCGTGCATAAAGAAAACGATTCCGTCCACCGGCGCCCGTAGCGTTTCGATGACTTCTCCCTCACAGGCATCCACAAGATATGCCAAAATCTGTCCCTGTTCTACCTCCTCTCCCACGGAAACGCTCGGGTCAAACAATCCTGCTTCCGTTGTCCTCACAGAGACCATATCCACATCTTTCACAACCTGAGACCGATAGCCGTCGTGCCCATGATACTCTGCAATCCCCTGCTTGTGTAAAAATGTCAAAATGCCGCGCATAGCTTCTTTCGCGCTCTTTTTATCGAGTCTGGTCGTGGTGGTCGTGTACATACTGAAAGCCTGCCTCTCCCAGATCTGCCAATTATAATTGAGGGTGGTCGTATCATAGGGACGTACCTTTCTGAGGACCACATAGGGCATGCCAAACTGTTTCGCCAGCTCCGTATCCTCAAACCCCGTATCCATCATGCGCACATGGGGCATAAACTCACCGGGCATATAAAAGGATGTGAACTGAATGCCGAACCGATAGGAAGATATCACCCGAAACACACCATCCGCGATACGCTGCGTCGTCTCCCCCAGATCATAACCGGGAAACATCCTGTTGATATCCGTATTGTCTACCGTCCAAAAGCGCTTCTGTATATTCATAGAGTAAGGATTGACGCAGGGAATCACCAGAATCTTTTTCCCTGGTGTCAGCTTTCCCGCCTCCTCCATCGCTTTCAGTTTTTTCACCAGTCCCGAACAGCAGTAAAGCTGCTGCACTTCATTGCCGCGCATACTGCCCACGATGCAGACTGCTTCCTCCCCTTCTCCGAATTCATAACCCGTCACACGGAAATTGTCTCGGTATAGACCCTGTATTTCATAGATAGTAACTTTATTCATGATTTTGCAATCATCCTCCATGCCGAAGCAGTTTACTGCGATGGCACGCGCAGTAACCGCCCAATCAACGACCCCTCGTCCACGATCGGATACTCCCTGATGGTAAACAGCATACCGTCCATGGGCGCGCGTACTTCATCCCGCACGTTTCCCGAAAGCGGGTCAAGAATCTCTCCAATCAGTTCCCCTTTGCGAAGCTGTGCCCCATGTTTGACCGCAGGCACAAAAAGCCCGCCCGTAGCTGCGTTTAGGTATGCCACATCCTCCGAATCGTTTGAGACTATCGGTTGTCTTACTTTCTCCGTTTCGCCTTCCCAGATGCCAAGCTTTTTCATCAGATTAAAAATACCGACCACCATCTGATCCCCATAGGTTCTGGTGATCCGCATCCCCACTCCCATCTCCACCACCAAAGTCGGCGTACCAATACTGTTTAGACTGTAAGCCAACGTTGATTCCAGCACCGTACTTGCCCCATGCACCCAGACAAAATCCACGTTGGCCTCCTTTGCCAGCGGAAGAAGCTGTTCCTCATGCAAAGCATTGACGCGAATCTGGGGAATCTCCGTCAAATAAATATTGCTGGCATGGATGTCCAACACGACCGCGGAGCCTGCCAGGTCTTCCACGATCCGTGCCGCCAGGTACTCCGTCATATTGCCTTTCACATCTCCCGGAAACAGGCGGTTCATATCCAATTCAAAAGCAGGAATGCCCCGGGTAATGGAATCGATTCCCAGCGGATTTAAAGCCGGATAAATATCCACGGTGCCGCGCAGCTTTTCCTTCTGCGCATTGATGCGGCGGATCAGTTCAAAGCACACATACTGTCCTTCCAGCTCATCCCCGTGGATTCCCGTCACCACACTGATACGCTTTGGAGAATCCGCGCCATCCTCCGGCTGTATCCGATTTTTTTGTATCTTCAATTTCTCGTCCACCGGCAACGCCAGGGACGCCACTGTTGTAATCATGTTTTTTCGCTCCTACATCAATGTGATTTTTCAATCATCCTACATCCGTTATTCCGTCTGACACTTCCACGACCGACACGCGCACGATCTGCTCCTGGTTCCCGCCCCCGTGCATAATGCCCCGATTGATCAGGCAGTCCGCAGCGTCTCTCCCCTCGCCGATTTTGATATAATTGTCCCCTACAGGGATATCGTTGGTAGGATCGATCCCATACCAGAAGCCATCCTTGGCAATCTCCACCCAGGCATGGCTCGCTCCCTCCCCGGGGATCATCCCCGTCACATATCTGGCAGGAATTTTTTCCATGTGGAGCAAAGCAATCAAAATATGCGCATAATCCTGACAAACGCCGTGCCCCAGCTTCCAGGCTTCTTCCGCTGTTGTTCCCACATCCGTACAGCCCTTTTCGTAGACAAAATCTTCATGCAGGCTGTGTGACAAAAAAAGAGCTTTTTCATAAGCGTCTGCAGGAAGGCTCCCAGCCAGCTTTTCATAATAGGCAGACAGCGCCTCCTCCGCGCGGTTCAATCCATGAGGATGACGGAAAACCGCCAGCATATCCTCGTCAATTTTTTCTTCCCTGCGATCCAGCCCTGCGCACACATCTCCCGTGATGCGAAAAGAAAACGTAGTGTGGTCCACATCGTCCCAGCCGTAAATCTGCCCATTACCGAAAGAATCCGTCCCTGCATTGTAAGAGACATCTGGAGAGAGCTTAATCGTTACCTTTCCCACCCGCTGCCGCAGGGTCTCCTTTGGCAGGCATTTGATCGTAAAATGACAGGAGGAGACCACCTCTGAATAATCGATCTGCATATAATAATCAAAGGTCAGTTTTTTCACAGGATCGCCTCCACTTCCTTTACGATCCTGTAATAGTTCAGTTCCGGCCCCTTCACCAGTATTTTCAGGGACTCCAGCCTATCAGAATCATATTCCAGACCGCACCTTTCGACCCGCGGGATCATGCGGTGCACCTCCCGCTCCAGCGCCTCCTTTTTCATGCCCAGTCTCGCGTAAAGGTCGATGCGCTCGATTCGCTTTCCCGCTTTGATAATATTCCTGATCTGTTCTGCGTCGATCTGATCATCCGCCGTACCCCAAAACGCCATCAAATCATCCAGTGCGTGCTGCAGTTCAATCAGCGGCGCTCTGCTCTCCCCCGCCTTATTCATCTCATAGAGGGCAAGCTGTATGTATGACAAAGTCTCCGAACCGATGCTCTCCCGTAGGACGATTGCATTGTCATAGGCTCTGTTTAAATTGCTGACGATGGAATCGGGATTCTCCCCGTCAAAGGGATAACGTTTCAAAAAGGTAGATTTATCGCCGTATATATCCGGAATATCCACCATCTCGCAAAAGTCCCGATAGCTGTCCGTGATCTCATCGATCATCGAATCAAAACTTCTGTAAAAGATGCGAAGCGTCGTATAAACTCTTTCCGTATACCTTCCCAGCCAATATAATCTGTCCGCCTGTTCTACTGAGATAATACCCATGTGTCCTTGAATCCTCCTCCCTGTGATGAATTGACAATGAACGAATCGGGGTTTCTGGAAAACCGCGTCAGACCGCTTTTCCACACCAGCGGCTCCTCCGCCATCAGCACAAAGGCTCTTAAATCCGCTTTTCGCGGAATCACACTGCCTGCCTCCACGATATCCAGATCCTGAAAATCGATTACTTCCTGTGCAATGAATCTCCTGGGTTCCTTCTTTAACAGCGCGATAAATTCCTCTTTCCGGTCCTTCGTCATGGTATTGCCAAACGCCACTCCGTAGCCCCCGGCTTCCGCCACGTCCTTTAATACCAGATCGTCAAAGTGTTCCAGTACATACTGCATATCCTCCTCATAAAAAGGAAGGTAAGTCGGCGCATTCGAAAGGATCGGCTCCTCGTCCAGATAATAGCGGATCATCTTGGGCACAAAATAATAGATGCCCTTGTCGTCCGCCACGCCGTTGCCCGGCGCGTTTAGAAGCGCCACATTTCCTTTGCGGAAGACATCATAAATATGGGGAATCCCGATCAATGAATCCGCTCTGAAATTCATGGGATCGAGATAGTCGTCCGAGATCCGCCGATACACCGCGCCCACAGGTTCTAAACTCCCATCCATCGACACATAATAAAGCCTGTCATTCTTGACCCGCAGTTCCGAGCCGTTGACCAGATGCGCTCCCGTCTTCTCCGCCAGATAAGAATGCTCAAAGTAAGCCGCATTGTATCGCCCCGGCGTGAGAATGACCGTGTGGCCCCCCGTATTCACATAGTCCATCGTGCGGCGAAGAAGGTCGGCATAATTTCTGTTATCCTCCAGATGATTGTCATGGAAGGTATCGGGTGAGCTTCTCCTGCAAAGTTCTCTGGCAATCATCGGATAGGAAGCGCCTGAGGGTACCCGCAGATTATCTTCCAGAATATACCAATTTCCGTCCTTGCCCTTGACCAAATCGATCCCGGAAATATGGCAGTAGATTCCTTTTGGCGGCAGCGCGTTCTCACACTCCGCCATGTAACCGCTCGAAGCAAAGATAAAATCTTCCGGCACGATCCCGTCTTTCACGATCTGCTTTTTGCTGTAGATATCCTTGATAAAAAGGTTGAGTGCCATCACGCGCTGCTTTAAGCCCCGCTCCAGAAACAAAAACTCCTCATGCTCAATGATCCGCGGAATCGCATCAAACGGAAACAACTGCTCCTTAAAGACGTTATTTTTATAGATACCAAACTTCACACCGTAACGCGCAAGCAGTTCATTGACCGTGTCCGTATGCTGTAACAGATCAAGCCGCTGTATTCTTTCTTCCATGTTTCCCTTTCTTACCTTCCTTCTTCCTTATTCTCCAAAAAGCTCCCGCGCAAGTCCCGTCAGGATCCGCGCTGTCTTCTCTATGCCAAAGCGGCTTGAATCAACCATCAGATCCCGATTGGAAAAGACATCCTGATACTCCGGACAGTATCTTCTGTGATACAGCTCCCTGGAGCGGTCCACCTCCCGGATCATCTTTCTTGCCACTTTTTCTTCCATTTTCAATATTTCCGTGCAATTCTTTAAGCGCTTCTCGTATGGCGCATAAATATAGATGTTAAACCGATTTTCTGCATCAGCCAAAATAGATTCCGCGCACCGTCCCACAATGATGCAGGACTCCTTCTTTGCCAGATCCTCAATGATATTTTTCTGGATGCTGAAAATCTCATCCTGCATATTGGAAACGCCCATCCCCAGCGGATACTGTCTTTTAAAGTAGATGGAATTGGCATTTTCTTCTTTCGCACTGATCATGGACACAGGAAGTCCCATGCGTTTCGCTGTCTCCTCCACGATATCCCTGTCATAAAAGTTTATGTCAAGCGCCTCCGCCATCTGTTTTGCAATGGTCCGTCCCATACTGCCAAATTGTCTGGAAATCGTAATCACATACTGTTTCATCCCGTTTTCCCCCCGCTGTTTCCACATTTCTCACACTGGCACCGCCTGCTTCCGTTTCTTCTGCATATTCCTTACCAAAACGGAAATCGTGAAATTGATTATAAAATAGATCAGGCAGGCAAAGCCAAAAAGCACAAACACATCCGACACATTGATCGTTCCCAGCCCGTTATATCTCTGCGCCGAACTCAAGATTTTTTTCACCCGCGCCATCAACTCTATTGTCGCCACATTTGCCAGATAAGACGAATCCTTGATGGTCGTGATCACCTGACTTAACAGCGTGGGCACAATATTTCTGTAAGCCTGAGGTAATACGATATAAAGCATGATCTGTACCGTACTAAATCCCTGAGAATGTCCCGCCTCAAACTGTCCCTCCGCCACGGAATTAAGACCGCCTCTGACGATCTCTGCAATCACCGATGAAGTAAACAGGATCAGGGCCACCGCCGTTTTAAATAACAGCTTCACCTCCGCCGAGGAAAGCCCCCACATCTTATGCCCTAAAAATTTCGGACAGGGACAAAAGACCAGACAGACAAAAATCCACAGTAACAGCGGTGTATTTCGGAAGATCTCTATGTACGCCACAGCCAGCCATTTCAACACTCTGGTCTTTTTGCTGTTGCAGTAATTTCTAAGGAGCGCCAGCACCGAACCAAAGAGCAGCCCGATCACCACAGCAGTCAGGGAAATGATGACCGTAAAAGCAACACCTTTCATCAGATACAGAAAAACTGCTCCGTTTTTGATAATAGATAAGCTTCCTCCAATCGTCCCCATAGGTTACGCCACCCTTTCCGACTTCTTTCGATTCGTAATACCGCTTCTGTCCTCTCGCCGCTTTAAGGAAATCTCCCACATACTCGCCAGCGAGGAAAGCGGACAGCAGACCACAAAGAACAACAGACCGCTTATGAGATACGCAGGTGCATAAGCGCCTCCCGTATTTTCCCCAGTCACAAAACTGTAAGTTGTGGAAATCAAATCTGCCCCTCCCACAATATAGAGACAGGATGTATTCTTAAAAATATTTACCACCTGATTTACCATAGGCGGCAGAATCACCTTGATGCTCTGCGGCAGGATAATGTAATACATTCTCCCCAAATATCCAAAGCCCTGAGAAAAAGCTGCCTCAAACTGGCCTTTCGGAACTGCCTCGATCCCGGCCCGCACCACCTCTGCCATATAAGCGCCGTGGTAGATGCCAAGTGCCAGCACACCCGTCACCAGTATCCCCAGTCCATGCCCCGAAAACGCCAACGCATAGTAGAGGAAGCACATCTGTAACAATAGCGGTGTATTCTGTATCAGTTCCACGTAAATTCTGGCAACTGCCGCCAGCGGTTTTTTCCCGCTGGTGGCAAATAACCCTAACACAATGCCGATGCACAGGGAGAGAAGCAGTCCGAATCCCGCCGAGATCACGGTATTTTTAAGCCCCATCAAAAAGGTGCCTCTGTAAATCCATACTTTATTCCATGCGTTTGCAGAAAATAATCCGCCCATACTTTTCTCTCCCTATTCTCGTGTTGTTACTCGATTCCGTTCTCCGCAATCAGTCCGTCGATCGTGCCGTCAGATAACCATCCCGTCACCAGTCCGTCCACATAAGTACTGAAACCGGAACCCTTTGTGGTCGCTACACCGTACTCCTGCGGCGCAAACTTATCGTCAATATAAGTACGGTCGTCCGTGTGATAAACCGCCAGAATCGATTTATCGACACAGAAGGCATCCACCTCGCCCGCGCTTAAAGCGGTGGAAATCGTCGGATAATCATCATACTGTGCAAAGCTGATTCCGTCTGTCCATGTTGACGGATCAAAGGTCTCCTTATCAAAACCGTCACCGCTCAAAACACCATTTTCGACCATCGCCGTTACCAAGCTTCTTGCCGAAGTGGAACCGGAAGACACACCCACCTTCTTATCCTTTAAGTCTGCAAGGCCCGTGATCCCCGAGTCCTTCTGCACCAGAACCGTTACATAATCCGTGTAATAAGGAGTCGAAAAATCCCAGCTCTGCTTTCGCTCGTCGGTGATGGTAAAAGTCGCCAGCACGCAGTCGATATCACCCGAATCCAGAAGCTCGGTCCTCGTCGCCGCCGTTACCGTGGTAAACTCTACATCCACGCCCAAGCTCTCCGCAATCTTTTCTGCCAGGGAGATTTCCATACCGGAATATTCGCCCGTCAACTCATCCTGAAAACCAAAACCGATCACTGCATTTTTCACGCCTACGCGCAGCACACCTCTGTCGATGATTGCCTGCACATCGGCTGACACATCGCCTGCCACATCCTCTGCGGGCGCTTCACCCTCCTCTGCCGCAGACGAATCTTCCGCTGCCACATCGGGCTCTGCTGTCACCACTACCGGTTCCGCCGTTGCTGCCTTGTCTGTCCCGCAGCCCGTCAGCGTCGCCATCACCATTGCCACACCTAACACCATTGCCAATACTTTCTTTTTCATAATTTTCTCCTTTTTTCCTCTATATTTGAAAAACATCCTCACTTGCGGATGATTTTTCCCAAAAAAGTTTTCAGTCTCTCGTTCTGCGGATGTTCAAAAAACGTATCCGGCGTTCCTTCCTCCAAAATCTGTCCGTCCGCCATGAAGACCACTCTGTCAGCCACCTGTCTGGCAAATCCCATCTCGTGCGTTACCACCACCATCGTGATGTTTTCCTTTGCCAGCTTGATCATCACATCCAACACCTCCTGAATGGTTTCCGGATCCAGCGCGGATGTGGGCTCATCAAATAAAATGATTTTCGACTGCATACAGAGCGCCCTCGCAATCGCGATCCTCTGCTGCTGACCACCAGAGAGCGTCGTCGGATAGACATGCGCCTTTTCCCGCAGCCCCACCACATCCAAATAATGGTAAGCCAGTTCCTCTGCCTCCGCCCTGCTCTTGTGATGCAGCTTCATCGGTGCCAGCACCAGATTTTTCAGCACTGACATATGCGGGTATAGATTAAACTGCTGAAACACCATGGATGTCGTCCTGCGGACAAGCTGCGTTTTATTCCTGTGGGTCAATTCTTCCCCATCTATGTATACATGGCCGCCGCTCGGTTCCTCCAAGAAATTCATGCAGCGCACCGTGGTCGATTTTCCGGAACCGGAGGGACCGATGATCACCAGTTTTTCCCCTTCCTTTACCTCCAGATTGACATCCTTGAGCACGTGCAGCTCTCCAAAATATTTATTGACGTTCTCCAATTTGATCATAACTGCTCCTTCTTTCGCCCGCTTTTCATTTTCTGCTGATACAAAGAAAAAGGCGCTTCTTTCGGACTTTGCCGAGAGAAACGCCTTTGTTTCTGTATGTGTGTATACATGTATAATTTCTATCTGTGTCTTAGTATACTGTCATAGATAACAAAAGTCAACCCCTAAATTTAGTAAAATCTAATAATTTCTTAAATGGTTCATATCTCTTTTTCAATTCCCTCACCACACCATTTTCATCCCCGGGCCTAATCACCACATCACACTTTCCGGGAATGCTGCCAAACGTCACCATAGAGGAGGCCTCCGTCATCTCCAAAAGATAGCGATTCATGTTTTCCCTGACCGCATTTTTATTATAGATCTTGATATAACTGTAACCGGGATATTCCTCCGACGCGTACTTTATTACCTTAAGTTCTTCTAAAATGCCTTCACCATCCAGTGTCTGATAAATCTTTTCAATATCTTTATCAGGGTATACCATCATAAAATAGACCACTCCCTGAAAGTCGATATCACTCATTTTCATATAGTTGCGGTAGGGCGATTTCCTCATCTCGCGCAGAATTTCTTCCTGCATCTCACCCATCTCCTTCTCGTAACAAATCACCAATATATCATCTATAATACAATTTACAAAACAGGCATATCCGAGCTTATGGATGATTTCCAATATTCGCAGACTCATGGCTTTCGAAATGACATAAACCTTCAAATAAGTATTCTCATTGATATCATAAAGCACGGCACCATCCATGGCGATCACGGGAAGTCTCAGTCGGATATCCTGCACGATCCCGAGCAGAGACGCCGGTGTGCGCATGGTAGAAAGCGTAAAATTAACGCCCTTATCCAACATACGATTCAACTCTACCCTGCTGTAATCACTAAGTCTGTCATTTCGATCCACCAACGTTTTATCCACGCCGGACAGAAAGAGAATATCCTTTCTTTTCTCCACCGGAAGGGAAAAAGCATTGACCCCCACACCGATCAAAATACCAATGATAGTATCCAAAAAACGATTCCAAACAAAGAGATAGGGATTGGCATCCGCCACATGATTTACCACGATACTTAAAAAAACCACGCAGGAAAAATAGGAAGCATACTTCTTTTTGATCAAAACCGTAGTATAGAGCACCAACACGATCATCCCTGATATCACCAGCGCATTGATGAGCTGCTGCAGCATATCTTCCCGTCTGATGAACCTTTCCGACAATAAAAACAACAGACCATAAATTGCGCCTATCGCTGTTCCTATCATTCGCTGCAGCGCATTTTTCTTTGTATCGCTTTGATAAGTCTGAATACACCAGAGAGCGGCAAGCTGCGAATAAAAAACAATACCGCTTTCACCTCTCAAAAAAGATACCAGATAGCAAATCAGTACAGCCACCGCTGATTTTATGATCCGCAGTCCAATCGGCGGAACCGTGATTCTCTTGTACATTCTCATGTTGACCTCTTTTCACAAAAAGAGGGACGCATCAGCGTCCCTCTCTCCCTTGAGCGTTCTCCCACATACTAAAAACGATACATCTACTCACTATCCGGTTCCATAAGCGCACGTTCATAGCTTTCCAGAATCACTCTCTGAATCATGTCCCGCGTGTCAGAATTGATCGGGTGGGCGATATCGCGATATTCGCCATCCGATGCCTTCTTGCTGGGCATCGCTATGAACAGACCTTTTTCACCTTCAATTACTTTAATGTCATGAACTACGAATTCATCGTCGATCGTGATTGAGACGATTGCCTTCATTTTGCTGTCTTGAGTCATTTTACGTACGCGGACATCAGTAATTTTCATGAAGCGCAGCCTCCTTATCATATGATACCGGCTGGAAATTTGCCGGTTTTCACAAGCTTTCCTCACAAGTCATACTCATCAAGCCACGTAGCTTGTAATAAACATTCCATTAACTATGCAGACAACCTATTCCCCCTTGACAATCACTCCATCACCATGTTTCCTCCACACTGCCTGAAATTGCACTCCTGACTTAGAGCGTGTATCTGTCGTTATGCTCCACGACGATTTCGATACCATCCTCTCCTTTGTGGTATGAATTTGCACGGATCGTGCCTCGGCTTTCCACAATGCAGTTCTCGATGTGCGTATTATCTCCGATATACACATCGTTCAGGATGATAGAGTTTTTGATGTAACAATTGCTTCCGATGTAGGTCTCCTTAAAAATCACGGAATCCTCTACCGTTCCGTTGACGATACAGCCGCTGGATATCAGGCTGTTTTTAATGCTGGCTCCTACATTGTACTTTGCGGGCGGTAAATCGTCCACCTTGGAATATACATCGGGATACTGCTTAAAGAAGTAATCCCGGGTATCGGGTTTCAGGAAATCCATGTTGGTCTTAAAGTAATCTTCGACGGTAGCGATGTTGCTCCAGTACTCCTTCATCTTGTAACCGTAGATTCTCTTTAAGTTCTTCTGACGAATCAGGATATCCTTTACAAAATCATAGCGGTCCTCCTCCTTGCACTTCTCAACCAGCTCGATCAGAAGCCTTCTCCTGACAACATAGATGCCGCAGGAAATCGTGTTAGACTTCGCCACCACGGGTTTTTCTTCAAACTCCTCGATGCGGCTGTCCTCGTTCATCTTGATCGTACCGTAGCGCTCCACATTGGCGCTTGCATCCATGTCCTTGCATACTACGGTGATATCTGCCTTCTTTTCGATGTGATACTCTAACACCTTATTGTAATCCATCTTATAGACACAGTCGCCGGAGACGATCACCACATAGGGCTCATGACTGTTCTTTAAGAAAGACAGATTCTGCGCAATCGCATCCGCCGTACCGCGGTACCAGGCGTTGCTCTCCGCCGTCACCGCCGGCGTCTCCACAAACAGGCCGCCCTGCTTACGTCCAAAATCCCACCACTTTGAGGAACTTAAGTGCTCATTCAGGCTGCCGGCATTGTACTGCGTGAACACAGCCACCTTATTGATATGGGAATTGGTCATATTACTGAGTGCAAAGTCGATACTCCTATAGCTTCCCGCAATGGGCATCGCACATACCGCACGCTTCTGGGTCAACTGCCTGATCCTGTGATTGTTACCACCCGCTAAGATAATTCCGATTGCTCTCACGATTTATCACCTGCCTTAATCAAAGTTTTCCCGCTGGGAAGATTGCCGTTCTCATAATCCTCCGGCGTCGTCACACCGAATACCACGGAATTTTTCCCTATGGTCGTCCCTTTCGGGATCACGCTCTTTTCGCCTATCGTCACCAGATCGTGATCGTAGATATGGGGGTCTGTCTCGTTGGGAACCGCTGCACCAATACCCAGCTTCACATTATCCTTGATTTCTACATTCTCCGCAACGATCGCCTTATAGAGCTCGCAGTTACTGTCGATCTTCGTCCCATTCATAACGATGGAATCCCGTATCACTGTACCGGCTCCTATGGTCACGCCACAGCCGATTACGGAATTATAAACTTGTCCGTAAATCTCAGAGCCTTCGCCGATGATACTTCTTTCCACCACGCTGTCAGGCGACAGGTACTGCGGCGGCAGGATCTCGCTCTTTGTGTAAATCTTCCAGTACTCCTCGTAAAGGTTGAACTCCGGCACAAGGTCGATCAGCTCCATGTTTGCTTCCCAGAAGGAATGCAGCGTTCCTACATCCTTCCAGTAGCCGTTAAACTCATAGGCATAGAGCGGTGCGCCTTTGCCATGGCAATAGGGGATCAGATGTTTTCCAAAGTCAAGTCCCGGCTGTTCTTTGTTCGCAAGAAGCGCTTCCTTGAGCGTCTTCCAGTTAAAGATGTAAATGCCCATCGACGCCAGATTGCTGCGCGGATTCTCGGGCTTTTCCTCGAAATCCGTTATTCTGCGGTTTTCGTCGGTGATCATGATACCAAAGCGCTTTGCCTCCTCCATAGGCACGGGCATGACGGCAATGGTCACCTCAGCCCCGTTCTGCTTATGGAAATCCAGCATCACCTCATAATCCATCTTATAGATATGATCTCCCGAAAGGATCAGCACATATTCCGGATTGAAGTTCTCCATGTAGTCGATGTTCTGGTAGATCGCGTTGGCTGTACCGGTATACCACTCGCTGTTCGCGCTCTTTTCGTAAGGAGGGAGCACCGTAACACCGCCGATGTTCCTGTCCAGATCCCACGGGATGCCGATCCCGATATGGGTATTCAGGCGCAACGGCTGATACTGCGTGAGCACACCCACCGTATCGACGCCGGAGTTAATACAGTTGCTGAGCGGGAAGTCGATGATCCGATACTTACTGCCGAAGGACACCGCCGGTTTTGCCACTTTCGACGTAAGCACCCCCAGTCTGCTTCCCTGACCGCCAGCTAAGAGCATGGCAATCATTTCTTTTTTTACCATCTTTATCACCCCTATTTCTTAAAAATTTATATATTTTATAGCAAAAACCCTCCTGATAAGTAAAGTATACCACAATCTGCCTGAAAACTGAATATAATTTACAAGATTTTTCAGTTTCCAGCCAAACTGATATATAAATAATATACAATAAAACAAAATATTTTTCAATCTCTTTGTGAATTTTATCTATATAAGTTTTAGGTTGGTTTTTTTCATGGAAATGAGTATAATAATAGTAAAAAATGTAAAAAGGGAGAAACCCTATGTACCAGATCAACTTTCACAATCCGATTGCCGTCCATTTTATCGGCATCGGCGGCATCAGCATGAGCGGCCTGGCCGAGATTCTTCTGACTGAAGGCTTTACCATATCGGGCTCCGACCGTGCCCCCTCCGACCTAACATGTCGGCTGGAGAGCAAGGGCGCATGCGTTTTTTACGGGCAGAGTGAAGAAAACCTTTCCGCAAAGATCGACCTTGTGGTCTACACTGCCGCCATAAAGAGCGATAACCCCGAACTTGCCGCCGCCAAAAAACTTGGCATTCCTACTCTGACCAGGGCGGAGCTTCTGGGCCAGATGATGAAAAACTATAAAGTACCCATCGCCGTGAGCGGTACCCATGGCAAGACGACCACGACTTCCATGATCTCCCAGATCCTTTTGACCGCAAAAACAGACCCCACTTTGTCCATCGGCGGCATCTACCATCCAATCGGCGGCAACATACGGATCGGCAACTCTGATCTCTTTGTAACGGAAGCCTGCGAATACACCAACAGCTTTTTACACTTTTTCCCAAAGATCGGTATCATTCTTAATATAGAAGAAGATCATTTGGATTTCTTCAAGGATCTCGATGACATACGCAATTCCTTCCGCCGCTTTGCACAGCTTTTGCCCGCTGACGGCGCGCTCATTATCAACGGCGATATCAAAAATGTTGAGGAGATCACGAAAGGGCTGTCCTGTCAGGTGATCACCTACGGTTCTTCCCCTAAATTTACCTACAGCGCGTCCGAGATCAGCTACAGCGAAGACGGATATCCTTCCTTCCGACTTATGCAGGAGGGGAAACCTGCAGGTATCTTTACCCTCAAAGTCCATGGCGAGCACAACATCACAAACGCCCTGGCTGCCATCGCTCTCGCAAAGCTTTTGCATATTGCCGACGAGACGACTGCTGCCGGACTTTCCGCCTTCACGGGCTCTGACAGGCGTTTCGAGTATAAGGGACAGGTAAACGGCGTCAACATCATCGATGATTACGCTCACCATCCCACAGAGATCCGCGCGACCTTAAACACTGCTGCAAAATATCCTCACAAAAGAATCTGGTGTGTCTTCCAGCCTCACACTTACACCAGGACCAAAGCGTTTCTTGATGAGTTCGCCTCCGCCCTCTCCCTTGCTGACGAGGTCATCCTGGCAGATATCTACGCCGCCAGGGAGAAGGATACCCTTGGCATCAGCGCAAGGACTCTGCAAGAAAAAATCCACTCTCTCGGACATTCCTGCCACTACTTTCCTTCCTTTGAGGAGATTGAAAAATTTCTTTTGGAAAATTGCACAAAGGAAGATCTGTTGATAACTATGGGCGCAGGCGACGTTGTAAAAATCGGTGAAACTCTGTTACAAAAATAATTATTCACAATATCCACAGAAAAGAACCTTCGGCAGTCAATTTTTTCTGTGGATATTTTTGTGGAAGATACCACGCAGTTTTGTGCCCTCCCGGCACCCTGTCCACATTATCCACAATTGCCCGGGTGGCCACGGACCAATTTACGCTTATCCGTTTGTGACAGTTTGTACATTCCTTTTTCCCAAAAGAGATGCTATACTCCCTATAGTGATTTTTGAAATGAGGGACGCAGAATAATGGGTTTTCTGACGATTTATCAGGACAACTATACAGATTCCACCGTGATTTCCAACCGTTTCATCGACGAGTATATGCAGGCCGCAAACGACGCACAGTTAAAAATCTATCTCTATCTGATCCGCATGATGAGCGCAAGGCTCGGCACCAGCATCAATGATATTGCCGACAAGTTCAACTACACGGAAAAAGATGTTCTGCGCGCCCTGAAATACTGGGAGAAAAATCATCTTCTCACGCTGGACTACGACGAACATAAAAATATTACAGGCATTCACCTTCTGGACTCAAACGCCGGCACGGATATGCTGTCTATTACAAGGGATGTGACTGCCGCTTCTCTGGCTACCTATCCTGCCGTGACGGCACAAAGCTTTCAGCAGGCACCGCCTGTCGAAACCACAGAGTCAGTCAGCCCGACGAAGCAGCCTTACGGCAAGCCCAACTACACCGCTGATGAGCTGCGCGCTTTCAAAGCCAACGAGGACTCCGCGAGACTGCTTTTTGTAGCGGAACAATATCTGAAAAAACCGCTGAGCGCAGGAGATGTCCGCAGTATCTTCTTTATTATGGACAGGCTTGGATTTTCGGAAGATTTGACGGACTATCTGCTCCAATACTGCGTCGATCGGGGAAAACGGGATTTCCGTTACATAGAAAAAGTCGCCATCAGTTGGGCAGAACAGGGCATTACCACGCCGAAGCAGGCGGCTTCTCTGGCAGGGAAATATGATAAGTCCGTTTATGCGATCATGCGTGCCCTCGGAAAGACCGGCATGCCAACCGAGACAGAGGCAGCATATATTGAACGCTGGCAGAAAATCTACGACTTTGAAATGGACGTGATCCTCGATGCCTGTGAGCGCACCGTTCTGGCTACGGATAACCACCGCTTTGAATATGCGGAAGGCATTTTGAAAAGCTGGTATGGAATCGGTGTGCACCACAAGAGCGATATCAAAGCGCTTGACGCCGACCACCGCCGCGCTAAGAGCAGCCGTCGTCAAGCGTCTGCCAATAAATTTAACCAGTTTGCACAGAACAACTATGATTTCGACGCACTGGAAAAAGAGATCCTCAGTAACTAAAAACCATTTGATAAGCGACCAAACATAAGGAGACTCCCGTGCCGCTGACAAACGCGCAATACGACCAGATCCTTCACCAATATGAAGAAAGACAGCGCATAAGACGCCGCGAACTGGAAAGCAGACGCGAATGCGTTTACAGCAGCATCCCCGGCTATCGCGGTCTGGAAGATGAAACCGCTTCTCTATCCGTTTCGCAGGGAAAAAAGCTTCTGTCCGGAGAGGATAACGCCCTGCAGGATCTGCACAACGCCTTAGCTGATCTGCGCGCAAAACGGGAACGGCTTCTTCTGGAAGCGGGTTTTCCCGCAGACTATCTAAGCCCTCCTTTTGTGTGTGCCAACTGTCAGGATACAGGCTATCGCGACGGCATAAAATGCCACTGTTTCCGTCGGGCAGAGATTTCCCTGCTCTACGAACAATCCGGCATTGCCGAAATGCTGCAAAACAATAATTTTTCACACCTTTCTTATGAATATCACACAGGGGAAGACCGCGCCCATTTTGAAAAAGCTGTCGAAACCTGTAAAGATTTCATCAAAAATTTTGATTCTGACTACCACAATCTCTTTTTTTATGGTACAGTGGGTACGGGAAAGTCTTTTCTTTCCGGCTGTGTAGCCAAAGAATTGATCGACACAGGTCATGCCGTGATCTATTTCAGCGCCACGGGACTGTTTGATTTGCTCTCAGCGGCTGCCTTTGACAGCAAAAATCGGGAAGAACGCAGAAATGCCTACGCCGACCTTTACCAATGCGATCTGCTCATTATCGACGATCTGGGCACGGAACTGACAAATCAGTTTACCGCTTCCCAGCTTTTCTCTCTGCTAAATGAGCGTGCCCTCGGCAAGAAGGCTGTGATCATCTCCACCAACCTTTCCCTGCGGGAATTGCAGGACAGATACTCTGACCGTATCTTTTCCCGTATTACGAGCAATTTTATGGTCTGCAAACTCACAGGCCCCGACATCCGTATGTATCAAAAGAGACAGCAGAGCAGAAAGTGAGGTTTCCATGAACAGACGCGAGGAAAAAAGGAATCTCGAGACCATACCCGTCGGCTCTCTGGGGATGATTCCCCTAAGAGGCTGCAAAACGCTCGGTGAAAAAGTAGACTACTATCTGGTCAAATGGCGTACCGAACGCGAGAGCGAACATAAAGACTCTCTCGCTTTTTCGGGTTATCAGCGCGACACTTATATTCTGGAAGCCGCCGTTCCGCGGTTCGGCTCCGGCGAGGGAAAAGGCGTGATCAAAGAATCTGTCCGCGGCTCCGACCTCTACCTTTTGGTGGATGTGGCCAACTACAGTCTCACCTACTCCCTCTGCGGTCACGAAAACCATATGTCTCCCGACGACCACTATCAGGACTTAAAGCGCATCATTGCCGCAGTCGGCGGAAAAGCGAGACGAATCACGGTGATCATGCCTTTTCTTTATGAGAGCAGACAGCACAAGCGCTCCGCGAGGGAATCTTTAGACTGCGCCCTGGCTTTACAGGAAATGGTCAATATGGGCGTGGACAACATCATCACCTTTGACGCTCACGACCCTCGTGTGCAGAATGCGATTCCCCTGCACGGCTTTGAAACCGTACAGCCCGCCTACCAGTTTATCAAAGGACTGTTGAACCATGTGGACGGCCTGCGCATCGATAACGATCATATGATGGTCATCAGCCCCGATGAGGGCGGCATGAGCCGGGCTATCTATATCGCAAACGTATTAGGCCTCGATATGGGTATGTTCTACAAGAGACGCGACTATACGCAGATCGTAAACGGCAGAAATCCCATCATTGCCCATGAATTTCTGGGAAGCAATGTTGAAGGCAAGGACATGATTATTATTGACGACATGATTTCGTCTGGCGAAAGTGTCCTGGAAGTGGCAGCTGCGTTAAAAGAACGCAAGGCGGGCAGAATCTTCGTCTTCTCCACCTTTGGTCTTTTTACGGCGGGACTGGAGCGCTTTGACAAAGCATACGAAGAAGGCACAATCTGCAGGGTATTGACCACGAACCTGATTTATCAGACCCCCGAACTGCTTTCCCGAGAGTGGTATATCGACTGTGACATGAGCAAGTACATTGCCTACATTATCGACACCTTAAACCACGACGCTTCCATCAGCGATCTCTTAAATCCTGTGGAACGTATCCAGTCGATCGTGACAAGGTATCATGCAGGGGAGCTGGACACCTGCAACTCCTGAAAAGCCGCAAAAAGCTGCCGTATCGTTCCGGCAGCTTTTTTAATATGCTAGAACTGAAAATAAATAAATTGCTGGAGATCGTACAGCTCCCCATAACAACCGTACAACAGGATGATAAATAATAAAAACATGATTCCGCTCACCCGAAACCACCAGCCCTGCCTTAAAAAAGCGTCTGCAACGTCTTTTCCGCGATACTTATGGTAATCGACAACAAACAAAAGCAGCATAGACGCAAGCAGTACATTCATTTGGTTTGGCGCCACTCCCAATTCATACAATGAACCGTCAAACAAAATGACCCAGTTATTTTCATGGAATATCATTTTCAGAATCTCCATGGCATGGTCCATTCCGCCCGCCCGAAAAAACAGCCACGCGAAGGATACCAGCAGAAAGGTGCGGACGGTGCGGAACACTTCCGTGCTAAAATGCCCGCCCGCCTTTTCCTCCGAATATCCCAGACACTCCCGCAATTTGCGGATATGTTCCGCCAACCATTTCCCCGTTTCTGAGACCGCATCCTCTACCACCTGATAAATACCGTTTAATAATCCCCAGAAAAGAAAGGCAAAAGACGCGCCATGCCACAGGCCGCTGACCGTAAAGACCGTCAGCAGGTTCCCCTGCTTGCGCAGCCTTCCCTTTCGATTCCCGCCCAGCGGGATATAGAGATAGTCTCGAAACCACCCTGACAGAGAGATGTGCCATCTGCGCCAAAATTCTTTTACACTTTGAGAATAATATGGCGCATCGAAATTTTCCATCAACCGGATCCCCATGATCAGGGCCGATCCTCTCGCAATCGTGGAATACCCGTAAAAATCACAGTAGATCTGTATGGAGAAAAACAACGTTGCAACGACGATATAAAAACCGGAATAGCCCGCGCTGTCCTGATAAACCGTATCGACAATGATTGCCGCCCTGTCCGCGATCACCATCTTTAAAAACAATCCATATAATACAAGCAGGCATCCCTTGCGCAGATTTTCGTAGGAAAAGGGCTGCGGCTTCGAAAGCTGCACCAACAGATTTTTTGACCGCTCGATCGGTCCTGCCACAAGCTGCGGAAAAAACGATACAAAGAGCGCATATCTTAGAAAATTCTTCTCCGCGTAGATATCCCCGCGGTACACGTCGATCAGGTAGCCAAGCGCCTGCAAGGTATAAAAGGAGATGCCGACAGGGAGCAGGATATCGTTTCCCCAGCTCACCTGATCGATATGGATCACTGACAGCAGACGATTTAGGATGGAAATGCCAAACTGAAAATACTTAAAGAATCCGAGAATCCCAAGATTCAGCACAATGCAGGCCGCAAAACACCACCTGCGTTTCAAGCGCTTTTTTCGTGAAGCTTCTTCCCCCTCCGCTTCTCCGGCTCCAAGCTGCTCTAGGATCCTTCCGCACAGATAGGTGAAAAGAGTACACGAAAAGAGCAGCGTGATATACAGAGGATTCCACTGCATATAAAAATAGTAACTCGTAATCAAAAGCCAGATATAGCGTACCTTTTTCGGCAGGCAGTAATAAGCAAAAACAACGAAGGGCAAAAAGAGCAGGTATTGCGGCGTATTAAACAGCATTTTTCTGTCCTCTTATGTAAATTTCCATTGTCTGCACAATATTCTTCGGGTCATCCTTCATTCTCGCTACGATCGTGCAGATGCTATCTTCTGTTGGTGGTAGATAAAATTCCTTATTCTCCTGAAAATCTTGAACCATATATTGCTCTCCTTCGTCAGGGGTAATCAGGATCCTGTACTCCATCCCCTGATCACGATTCGATGCGACACACACTTTTCTGCTCTGTTCTCCCGCATCATTATAATCTATGTAGTATGCCCCATAAATGGTCGGCGCAAGTGCTTGTAGTTTTTCATCGTAAGAATCATAAAAATACTTTGTATGATCCGCCTCCTCCCCTCTTACTACCTGATAAAAAAACTGCGTAAACAACTTGCTTCCATCCCGGTTCAAATGCCCTGTATCGCGAAAATAGCTGTCATTTTGAATCGGATAATATTCTTCTTTTGTAAGATTGAAATCATAGACAGGCAGATCATATTCGGCCGCCAATTCTCTGAGTTCCGTCACATAATTGTCATAGCCCTGCGTACTGATCAGTTCCAGATCATTGATTGGAGCAACATACAGGGTTATTGGGATTTCCTTTTTCCTGCAATACTCGATGATCTTACGAAAATATTTTTCACTTACTTTACCCATAGACGTTTCATTCAGACCGGTTCTCTGACTGAAAAAATGATACCGATTTTCAAAGGTACTTGTTGAGTCACAATATCCTTTCCGACAGATCAGCCGCTGCCCGTTCCCGTCTGCCCATTCACGTTCCCATTGATAATCATAAAAATCCATTTCTTTTTTCCCTTGGAACGTCTTTTTGATATAGTCTTTATCTCCTAAATATTTGCGATACCGCGTATAGGGAAACAGTGTGTTGATATACTGATCCATTCCGCCGATGGAAAGCATATATGCCGCTTTGTTGAGAGACCACTTCATATAGTCGTCATTTCTCCAATTAAGGGCATAATCTGTAAGCTGAAGATCCTCCTGATTGCAAAAATAATACAGTTCCAGATACACATGTGACAGTTGATTTCTTTGATCTGCTTCCCGCAGCAAATAATATGAGCCATTCATGGTTTGAGACGGAGACGCCAAATTGAAATTATTTACTCCCGTCAGCTGATCCATTATTTGGGGATCGATATCGCAATATACATGAGAAGATCCTAAGAATAAATGATCTATTTTTCCTTCATTTTCATAAAACTGCTGCCATAAAACAGGATACCAATAATCTGTATAATCAGAACAGCTCACATACATCCTATCTAAAAATTGGCTGATTCCAACAAAAATGATAATACCGGCCATAATTCCGACGATTCTTTTGATCAAAACATCATATATTCTTTTTGCCTTATTCACTGCATATTTCATACTATTAGTCCCTTTTATGTAAATTCCAGTATTTATAGTATATATTTTGCGGTATTTAGTGTCAATAGTCTGTTGATAACGGCAAATAATCTTTATAGTCTGTTTTCATAAAACCCGAAGCAAAACGGATTTCGAAAAAACATTTTCCCGGATAGAAATGGATAGGAAAGGATTCAACGATCATGGATATCACGAAGGAATTAGGGCTTAGAATTCGATGCTATAGAAAAGAAAAACATCTGACACAAGAGAACCTTGCGGAAATCTGCGGTCTGCATCCCACCTATATCGGGCAGCTCGAACGAGGTGAAAAGAACGCCACAATAGAAAGCATTTATCGCATTGCGCGAGGGCTAAACATTCCTTTCGACAAACTTTTTGAAAATATGGGATACATGGAGCAGGATCACGATAATATTCCCCTGTCTATTTATCACTCTCTTTTGTCAGTTCCGCAGGATCAACAGATTCTGATTCAAAATATTCTGGCAGAGATCATCTCTTTGCTGAAAATTAATTGACAGGCTTGACTTTTATGAAATTCATTGTATAATAATTTTTTGGAAACCCATAAAATCGGTTTTCCCGATACCTACGTCAGTTCGAGACCCTCCTGACGCTAAACAAATACTACGGCAGCATATTCCTATTGGAATCAGCTGCGCGAGTTTGTAAAACAAACTCGGGGGAGATCATGAATCATGAAAACACATCACACACAAACACAGGCGGTTTTTGCAAAACCCACCCGTTCTCGCACACTCTTTCTGACACAGGCGGCTATGATCGCCACGCTCTACATCGTATTGACTTACCTTGCTAATGTCTTAGGGCTGGCAAATCACGCCATTCAGGTCCGCTTCTCAGAAGCGCTCACCGTTTTGCCCTACTTTACCCCCGCTGCCATACCGGGACTGTTTATCGGCTGCTTTTTGAGCAATATCCTCACAGGCTGCGCCCTGCCCGATATCATTTTTGGCTCTTTGGCAACGCTGCTTGGCGCTCTCGGCACTTATGCTCTGCGGAAATGGAAGTGGTGCGCGCCCGTATGCCCGATCATCGCCAATACGATCATCGTGCCGCTGATTCTGGTTTACGGTTACGGGCTGCTGATCGAAGGCATGACTTTGGTACAGTGCCTCGGCTTCTATTGCCTGACCGTGGGAGCAGGGGAAGTGATCTCCTGCGGGATTTTGGGAATGATATTATTACGCATTTTGGATAAATATAAGAGGCGGCTTTTTTAGCCGCCTCCTCTTTCCATCTTTTTGACGTTTCTTTTGATAACCGCTTTCTTTTAATAAATCGCTTTCTTCTCGATGGTAAATTTCACCGTCACGCTGCCGCCATATCTCCCCGCCCCGGTGACCGTCACACTGCCTTTGTTTTTCCCTGACGCGATGTTCGCACCGTAGCTTACGGTATAGTCGGCTGCCGACTCTCCTGTTTCGCCTGTCAGCTTCTTCAGCTTATACTTACCGGACGCCGCGGTCAGTTTTGTCTCGTCCTTCTCCTTATCATTCTTCGCCGCGCTGACTGCATTTTTCTCCCCGTAATACACCGTCACATCCGGCGTAACCTGTTCGCCTGTATAAACACTCTGTCCGGCTCCTTCCGACACAATCACATACAGATTTGCCGTGGTCAGCTTGTCGGCGTAGATATATCTGCCAAGCGGGATTTCTATGCCCGCTCCTCCGGCATAGCCGTTCTTTCCCGTCACCTTCACCACAGGCTCCGGCGGCAGCGGTGTTAAGACGGCAGCGGCGTCTGCGGACGCGTCCGAAGCCGCCAGCGCATCCGCGTAGGCCTTTATGATCTCCGGCGTGCACTTCGTCTCGTCGATGACATAGTCCTTTGTCTCGCCTGCACCGAGAGCTTTCTTTCCCTCCACAAGCTTAAACTTGAAATCCTTGCAATTCATGCCGTTCTTCTTCTGCACCTGCGCACACGATACGGTGACGGTTCCATCCTTCATCGCCTGCTCCAGCGTCGTCGGTATGATTGTAAAGGACACTTCCACCTTTCCTGCATAGTTTCCTTTGCCCGTGACTGTCAGAAGAGGCTTCTTGTTCTCAGCCGTCTGCGCCGTTGTCACCGCTTCGTTATTCTTATATTTCACCATGTAATCCGTGCCTTCGCGCAGCACCGTCCCCGCTTCATCCGTGACCGTAAAGGTGAGCTTCGCCCCGTTTTTGCTGTAAGCCGCCGTGCTGTTTGGTGATATTACTGTCAGTTTTTCCTTTTTCAGCTCCTGCGGCGTGATCTTGAAGGTCTTCTTAAAGCTGCCGGTGTAGCCCGACGCGGGTTTTGCCGTAAAGGTCATGGTGGCTGTGCCCTTCTTTACGTTATTCTTATAACCGATGGTGTAATGCTCGCCGTAGGTGAGTTCCTTCGCCTGCGGATTATTTTTCGTCACTTTCGTTGTCAGCTTAACTTTGTTCTGCGTCACCGCCCTCCCGGTATAGGGCATGGAGGCACGGAAAGCGTCCGTCTGCGGCTCACTCTGCCTTGCATTGTCATAAGCCTTCACGTCAATGGTATTCACCGCGAACTTCGCGCCCGTGATCTTGAAGGTGACGCTCTTCGTGCCCGCGTACCCGTTTATCCCCGTAAGAGTCATGGTCGCCGTGCCTGCCGCGCGGTTTGTGCCCGCGTAGTCGATGGTGTAGTCCTTTCCCCAGACCAGACTTTCCCCGCCTGCCTTTCCGTTCTTCCCCGCTTTCACAAGGAACATGTCGTTTGCATTCTCCGCAGCCACAGCGTCTACCGTGCCGGATGCCGTCACTTTATGATATTTCTTTGTCTCCGCGTTATAATATCCGGGCGTCAGCTCCACGTCTTTCCCCGTGTAGGCAAATGTCTTCTGGTTTTTGCCAAGGGTGACGGACGCGTTCTTCATCAGCTTCTGCTTGTCGGACACATACAGTTTCCGTCTGACCGTGCCCGTGTAGTTGCCTTTCCCGGTCACTGTCAGGGTGAAGGCGCCGCTGTAACCCTTGGGAATCGCAGGCAGCACATACTGCTTTCCCGCATTCAGCGTTCCCTCCACTTTCCAGTCTGCGGCAAGGGGATTCTTCCCTGCGTCAAAGGCTCCCTCTCCATCCGCCACGCCGAGCGTCACGGCAAAGTCCGTTCCCGCTTTCATCGCTTTCTTGTATTTCAGGGAGCCGAACGGTTTCTGCTCCTTCGTCTGATTCACCACAAGCTGATCCGTGTATTTCAGGGTAAAACCCGCCGCAAGAGGCGTATCGCCCGCCTGTACGGTCGTTCCCGCATCCGCCGCAATCTGCGCCGGCAGGATCAGGAAGTTCCGGTAAATCGTCTCCGTATAATTTCCCTTGCCCGTAATAACCACATAAGGGCAGTCTTTGGTGAAATGTCTGGTCACATCCGTGAGCTGTTCATCTGCCTTCCCCGGATTTACAACCTTCGCGGTGCCGCCCGTCTCTTTCGGCAGACCGTTCTCATCCAGAGCCACCGCATTTGTATTGTTGACATATTTCACCGTATAATCTTTTCCGGATTTCAACAGGGTCGTGCCGTCGCTGTCATATACGGTCACCGCCGGCTTCTGCGCGCTTCCCGTATAGACCTGATCCGGGATTTCCTGCACGCACAGCTTTAAGCCGTTTCCGTCCTGCGCCGCCGAAGTCAGCCAGCAGGCGTACAAAGTCAGGTCGGACTGCACCGTGTCCGTATCGAAGTTCCACTCTTTCCCTTTGGCAAGGCTCTTATCTTTGTACCAGCCCGCAAACACATAGCCCGGCTCTTTCGCCGCCGGCGTCCGCTGCTCCTCTGTCAGTTCCAGCAGCGCGCCCGACTTGATGCCGCCCTTTCTGAAATCGTCGTAATGTCCCATACCGTCAAAGGTGACCGTATACGCCACCCGCTCCTCCGAAACCGTGAGGATGCCGGGCTTGCAGGTCAGGTTATAATTCATCCCCGCATCCGCGTTAGACGGCTGGATGTAATACTTGCCCGTCTTTGAAACATCAATCGAGGAAACGGCATTTTTTCCTTCTTCGTCCGTCGTGACAGTATAGGCGGGAGTTGTCGTCAGCTTATCCCCGTTCAGAAGCCCCGACGTCTCATAGCCGAAAGCATTCTCTCCCACGCCGCTTTGTCCCACGGAAACCGTGCCGCCGTCCGCCTGCATCAGCACAATCATGTCTTTCGCCCGCACGACGGCATCCGCCTTTGTGATCGTGAACGGGTATTCTTCGCTTCCCGCATAGTCCGGGTCATCATCTTTGACCGATATAGTCAGTCTGTAGCTGCCTGCATCCGCGGGCGGCTTTTCCGCAGCGCTTCCGTCCGGCGCGCCGCCCTGTGCGGGGTATGCCGTGCCGTCCGCCATCGTGCCGCTGTAGTGATAGACGAGCGCAACCTTCTCCGTGATATCCGTACCGTCCTCCGCTTTTACCGCTGCTTTCCCGCTGTAAGAGACGGGGGTGCCGCTGTACACCACACTGTCCGGCATGACGATGCCGGAGATGAGCGCCGCCTTCTTTGCCACCATGGTGACTTTCACGGTCAATTCCGCGTTCTTGTAGTTCCGGAAAGACACCGATATCTTTATGGAAGCCGTTTTGCCTTCTTCCGCCGCCTTGGTGCCATAGGTAAGGACGCCGTTTTTAATGTCCGCCGTGACGGGTGCTTTGGAGAAAATACTGTCCGTATCCACCACCTGCGTGATCTCATAGCCCGTCTTTTTCCCGCAGGCTCTAAAGCTGCCCGTCAGGTCAATTTTCCTGTTTTGCTGTGCCTGTGTGCACTGTTCGGCCGTGACATTTCGCGTCTCCCCAGCGGGAGCCGCCGCCTTGCCGATGGCAAAGGTCTTCGTGACCGTGCCGCTGTAGCTGCCCGTGCCTTTGATGATGACTGTGGGGGCGGCGCTGTCCGTGTCGGGCTGCTCGCAGGCATCTGTATTATTGCGGTAGGATACGGTATAGTCCGTGCCCTCTGCGAGCGTCACCGGGATTCCCGTACCGTTCGTCGACGGTTTCGTGTAGGTCACCGCAGCCGGCTCCGGCGTTTTGGGCGTTCCGTCGTAGGTATAGGCTGCTGTCGGGAGCACAATCTCCGTATTGTCAGCGAAAAGTCCGTAGGTAACCGTCAGAATAATCTCCGCCGTCAAAGTCATGCCGCCGCCCTGACAGGTAACGACCAGCTTCTTATCGCCCGGCTCGGTCATGGTTTGATTCAGCTCACCCACGTTGGTTGTATACGCACTCTGCTCCAGCTTCTTTACGCTGCCGTCAGAGCCGTAATAGGTGACGGTCAGATCGTCAAGAGCGATTGTCTCCCCGCATGTGTATGCGGTTTTTGATTTCCGCACCGTGATACGATTCTGTACATTGTCCGGCTTTTTCCCTTTCTCCAGATAAATACTATAAGAAAGATTTGGTATCGAGCTGTAGACTTTACCCGCCGCATCATACCAGTGGATTTCTAATGTATTACCCGGCACATCTTCCGGCAGGAGTTCTTGAGATGCCGGCAGATTACAGGGCGTATAAAATCTTTTAAGGGCATCGCAACCTGTCAGAAACCTTATGCTTTTGCCACTCCCACCCACTTTTACCGCCTTCAAATCAAAACTGCTCAAGTCAAGCTCCTCAAGCGCCCAGCAATTATAAAACATATTACTTGCATCTATCACACTACTCGTATCAAAGCTATCGAGGTTTACTCCCTGCAAAGCTCTGCAATCTTTAAACATTCCTCGCATATTTGTAACATTTGCTGTATCAAAACCACTGAGATCCAGATCCGTCAGGTTTTTCAAGCCGGAGAACATAGCCTCCATATCTGTCACTTTGCCCGTATCAAAACCACTGAGATTCAGCCGTTTAAAGCCTTCGCCATACCCACTGGAATCTATAACACCCGAATAAAACATATGGGCCATATTGGTCACATTGCAGGTATCAAAACTGCTCAAATCAATGGTATCCATCCCGGCACAATTATCGAACATAGCAAACATACTCGTTACCTGCGCCGTGTCAAAGCTTCTAACGTCAAGGCTTGCCAACTTACTGCAATCGCTAAACATACCACTCATATCTGTTACTTTCGCCGTATTAAAATGCGTCACGTCAAGATCGGTAATCATTTTACATCTACCAAACATGTAACTCATATTCGTTACATTGCTTGTATCCAAACTCGTTACGTCAAGATCGGTAAGTTTTTCGCAGCTCATAAACATGCGCGCCATATTACTTACATTCTCTGTCCTGATCCCACTCACATTCAAGCTTGTTAAGCCGCTGCATCCATCAAACATGCCGCTCATATCCGTCACACTGCCGGTATGAAAAGCGCTGACATCGAGACTTTTAAGCCCGCCCGTATAACCGCAGTTCGAAAACATCCTCGACATATTGTTTACATGGTCTGTTGTAAATCCGCTTACATCCAAGCTGTCCAGCTTAGAGCAACCGTTAAACATGTAACTCATATCTGTTACTTTACTCGTATCAAATTTGTTCAAATCAATTGTTTTCAGTTGTCTGCACTCATCAAACATACGCCGCATATCAGTTACACTGCTTGTGTTAAAGTCGCCAAAGTTAATACTCTCCAAAGCGTAGCACTGCATAAACATTCCGCTCATATTGGTCACCTTAGCGGTGTCAAATCCGCTAAGGTCAATACTTGTCAAATTGGAACAGCCCTGAAACATAAACGAGGCATCCGTTGTCTCCGAAATATCAATCTGCGCTGTTTTTATGCTCAATTTCCAAGATTCCCACGGCGCTCTGCCATAATTACCAGAATCTCCGACAGTCAGTGTGCCAAACTCACCCGTCCCTTCCACCGTCAGCTTCCCGTCCGCATCAATCACCCATGTAATATTCCCGTATTTTCCGCTCGCAATTGCGTCCGCGGGCACCGCCAGGGCGCGCACTTCTCCCATCCCTTCCATGTCGTTCTCCGACACGGAATTATCCGATACGGAGTCCGTTTCTTCTTCCTCCGGCGTGTCGTCCTCTTTTGAAGCGCCCGGCTCTTCTTCCGGGTCGTCTGTTACCGTGTCTCCTTCATCCGGATTCTGTGTGTTGTCCCCATCCGTTTCATCGCCGGGATTCTGTGCGTCGTCCCCATCTTTCCCCTCGTCGGGATTTTGCGTGTCGTTCCCGTCCGTTCCATCGCCGGGATTCTGTGCGCCGTCCCCCTCTTCTCCGCCGCCGGGATTCTGTGCGTTATCCCCGCCCTTTTCGTCGTCTGGGCTCTCCTCGCCTTCCCCTGCTTTTTCCTCTTCGGGGTTCTGTGTCTGGTTTTCTCCACTTTCGCCGCCGGGATTCGTCACTTTATCCCCATTATTTTCACCCGGATTCTCCGCTGTTCCTTCCCTATTCCCACCGTCAGAATCCTTTGTTTCCTCTGCCCCGCTTTCGTCAGGCCCCTGTGCCTGCTCCACTGTCACAGCGGTCTCCTGCGCCCATACGGGCATCACGGACGCCAGATCCGCTGCAAACAGGCTGATGCAGAATAACCCCGCCACCAGCCTGTGTCTTATCTTTCCTACTTTTCTTGTCTGCCACATTCTCTTTTCCCTCTCATTTCTTTTTAATTCAAATATAATCAAATAATCCGCAGTCTTCCCCTTTTCCATCTTACCCCCCCCCCACGCGATTTTGTCAAGGAGCAGCATGGGACTTGAAGTATTATTACTTTCAAAAATGCTGATAGAAAAGGAGGGGCTGGAACACCATCTGCAAGGTGTAACCAAAGTGTAACTAAAATTTCCGCTTTTGTATTGAAAATAAATTTTATATATGTATGAAAAAGGTAATTGATTTTCAAAGTGGTGATATTATAATGATAGAAAAGTCCCATACATTTGGGAAACTCACAGAATGTTCATATTATGTTCGTTGCATGTTTGAACGCGCTTGGGTATATTATAGATAAGGAACCGTGTGGATTCCTTAAAATCGTAAAATGCAGCGAAAATATGACTGCTTAGATTGGCTGATGAAGTGTACGCCGTGATGGGAAGCGGTTTGCATGGAGGTCTATAAGGGTATGAGGCTTTACCAAAGCAACTGCTTAATTTTCAATATCATTTTACCGTGTATTCCCACAAGCAGAATTTCCCCGGCATACCCCGCAAGCGCCTGTGTATACTTCCTGTCCTTTATCTGCTGTTGTATGCCGTATTTCTTGACCGGAAGGATCCCCGTCATATACGCTAACGCCACATAGGACTGGTCTTTTAACAGGTTTTGCAGGAAATCGAGATACTGTTTTTGTAAGTCTTCCGCTTCCTGCCTTTCACGCATCACGCAGTCCCACTCATCAATCAGGAAGAGGAACTGATTGCCTGTTTTCGCATATATTTTCTCAAGCGCCTCCGCCAGACCAAGTCCCTGTCTATTCAAAAAATCTCCGTAACTCTCACGCAGGTCCTCAACAACGACTTCTTCCAGATATTCTGTTATATCCCGCCCCTTTGCACAGATCAAAAACTGCTGCATATTTAAAAATATCACATCATACCGATTCAGATGTTCTCTGAAAGACGCATCCTGTTCTATCCGCAATCCTCGGAATAAGTCCGCAAAGTCACAGCCACGGCTGTAATATGCCGCAAGCATGTTAAGCGCCATCGACTTTCCGAAACGTCTCTGCCTGCTGCATGTTCGTTTCCTTTTATTCCTTTCTGATATAGGCAATAAACTGATTGCCATTTTCTGCCAGCCACTCCGTGGAATCATTCATGCCTCTCTTTTCCAGTGTTCCCGCCACGGGATCCATGACCACGATATTTAATTCGTTAAAACCGGTAATCAGCACTGCATTGCCATCCTCTAACGTCGCGAGCACCGGAATATCCTTATTCACATAGTACAGGACCGCATCCAGGCTGCACCCCGACAAATCCAAAATGGTACAGTCTTGCAGATTGCTCTTTAATATCCCAAACACCGTATCACCCTGATTCAAACGTACCTGCGTATCGCGGGAGATGCCCTCAAATTTCAAAATCGTATCCAAACAGACCGCCAACGAGCCTTTTGTTTCCGTCACCTCATTCTCCGTGATCGCCATGATCTGATTCCGGATACTTCTGGTCTCACGCTTCCATACATAATCTCCATCGTCATCCACTACTACACCTGCTTTGCGGTATGCCAGCTCCACCGCCTTGCCGGGATTGACATAGATATCTTCAATACCATCCTTGCCATACACATAGAATCGATTTTCCGTATCGCCTTTTTCCAGTCCCCCAACCGTACGGCTGCCCTCAAACAGGATCTCCTTGGGGGTCAGATGCACCAGCGTTTTTTTATCGATTTCCTCTTTCAAGGAAATCTCACTAATCGTCTCATAGTTTTCCGTGACCACAAATTCCAGCGTATTGCTGCCTGCTTTGACTTGCTGCGTATTCATGATTTGATCTTCCGGCGCAGGAATATAGCTTTCGCTCTCCTCGTCAAACGTCACTCGGGAAAGGGTGAGTTGATTCTCCGTAATCTCCGTGTCCACCACAAAGATACCCTGTTTCTGATAGGTTTTTAGGACATTCCCCCTGTCACTTTGAATCTTCAAACAATGCATGGGAAAGGTGGTAATGCCCGTCCTGCTTTCCTTGACATCACGTTTTCTGGCAAGACCATAGATCAGGTCCTCCTCCATAAAGCCCACCACTGAGATGTATTCTCCTGTGCCCGCAGAAATACGCGTCTGGGCCTGCGTATTCAAATTCATCAGAATCAGGTCCTCTGCCGCATAGAGATCGCCGCCTTCCTGCCAAACCAGCATTTTATTGGATTCTGACACATGGTAACTGCCTTCCTTAAGCCCCGTAACAAGTGTCTGCACCGACACAGACTTCACATCCGCCGCATAGACACTGCCATCCAGCATAAAATAGTAAATGCCTGTCCTGCTCAGATACGAAAGCTTGTCAATATCTGTCTTTAACAGCTCATATGACCTGTCATAAGGAATATAGATCATCTCCTCCACTGTGTTTGCCATACTGTTAAAGGCATAAAGCGCCGCGCCCACACAACCCTCATGCCGCCCTCTGTTCATATAGCCGTAAACCAAAAACAGGATATTGCCCGCCTCATCCACCGAAAGCACACGAATATCGTGTCTGTTATAGGCATTCCTGGCATCAGCAAGTCCTTCCGTATTTCCGTAAAAACTGAATAATCTGGCCAGTTTATTATCGATTACATTATAGCTGTAAAGTTTGTCCGCCACGGTAAAGACCAGAATATTGCCGCCGTCGCTTTCCCGGATTGCCACCCGATCCCCGGTGATTCCCAGCATGATCTTATCATTGACGTAAACATCCGCTTCCTCGTCGAAAACCTGCTCCATCGTTCTCTCAAAATCCAGAAGATACATGCGGTCAGGCGTATAACGCACTCTGTAATATTCGATGACTCGGTAAAATTCTGTCCGTTTATCAGCTCTTATCATCGCCGGATATTCCAGCGTAAAAGAGCCTGTCTGTTCCGCCAGTTCCTTTACGGTCACGACCGGTTCCGCCGCCTCCACCACATCCAGCTCTCCCCATGTCACCTGATTAAAACTGGAGTGGATCGTAACCTTATGGAACGTCGTATTATCACCCTCTGCGTTGGATTCTAAATATTTCGTCAATTCCGCCGCCGCTTCCTTATCAAAAGTACGCTGATGGAAATCCATCACATAATCCAATTTTTCATGAATATGCAAAGAATCACTCAATACAATGCGCGAATAATAGCGAATGGGAGTACTCTCCTTGGGCGTAATCAGAAAAACCAACATATACTCAATGTCATTCTCGATCAGGTCCTTTAAGATAATCTCAAAAGTAATGACATCCTCCGTTTTCTGATATTCCGTTACCGAAGTGCTCTCGACCAGACGCTCGCCGTTCAGGCTCCTCACCTCAAACGCAATCTCACTGATGTCCCGTCCATAGGTATCTATTCTTACGTCTATTCGGCGATTCCCGCCCACAGGCTGCAAGTTATCCCGCAAATAGGCGCAATCCATCGCCTGCGCATAACCATGCAGGCTCCCTACCCTGTGCGTCCCAACTGACATGGACAGCACAGGGTAAGTCGCCTCACCCATCTCGGTCGTCATATCCGTATTTCCCTGATTCATCACGGTGCTCAATATCATCAGCGCTGCCGCGAAGACCATGCCTAGCACCAGCCCTTTTATGATCGCTCTTTTCATGCATATAATCTCCGATGCTGTAATCTTTGGCAACCCCGGAAGAATTACGCAGTAATTCTTTTGACGCAGACTGCTGAGTCTGCGTCCAGTATATCATAATCCTTAGAATTTCAAAACCCCGTTCCGATTACTGTGCCTTCTCTGATATATCTCTCCGCACAAAAGCACCTGCACCAGATCTTCGATTCCCTCCGGAATCTTTGCACTTTCTCCTGCCTCCGTGACTGCCATGTCCTTTATTCTGTCCACAATGATCTGCTTCAGTCGGTAGATCTGCCACCTGTCGGGATACTCGTCATAGATCATGCTGCCTTCATAGTCTAACCGATCCAGAACATCCACAATCACTTTTCGATATTTCTTTGCCTCCGCAGGGTACATTTCCTGCAGATATTCCAAATCTCTCATCACCGTATCTTCTTCCTGATAAAAGAGAGGCATGGGATATGCCATATAGAACGGTAAAATTCTTGATTGTCTCATACATTCACCATGATAATCAGTCGTTTATTTTATCATATGCAAACGTGTGGGAATGTGAGCAGTATTAAATTTTTATGTCTGCATCTGTGCGTTTCAGTCGAAAACTTCCCACAAGCTGTTTGAGCATATCAGCCTGTCCGGATAATTCCTGACTCGTAGCAGCGCTTTCCTGCGCTGTTGCAGAGTTGGTCTGCACCACACCGGATATTTGTTGGATTCCCGTAGCGACCTGACCGATTGCATCTGTCTGATCTTCCACCTCTTTCGCAACAAGTTCCATCTGCTCCACCACCTGATCGGCAAGCTTCACTACCGTAGTCACCGAATCGGTTACTCTTTCCACGACCTGACTGCCGCCTCCGACTGCCCTTGTGGACCGATCGATCAGATCTTTTGTCGCTTTTGCCGCCTGATCCGACTTAATGGCCAGATTCCTCACTTCTTCCGCCACCACGGCAAAGCCCTTGCCGCTCGTACCAGCGCGAGCCGCTTCCACCGCAGCGTTAAGCGCCAAAATATTGGTCTGGAAAGCAATATTCTCAATGGTGTCTATGATACGGCTGATTTCGCCGGAAGACTCCGTGATCTCGTTCATCGCCTGATTCAGACTGTCAATATACTCGCCACTCTCCTGAAGTTTATGGCCGGCTTCATTCACTACGCCTTTGACTTGTTCAGTCAACTGTGCGATTTCTTTCGCTTCCTCGCTCATATTGGAAACCGTTCCCAAAAGTTCTTCCACTGAATCTGTCTGTTCCACAGCCCCCTGAGACAACGTCTCCGCAGTGGATGCCACCTGATCAGCACCTGCCGAAACCTGATCCGAAGCAGCAACGATCCCCGCCATGGTATTGTTCAATTTTTTACTGATCACCTGCAGAGAATCCCACAGTACGGCAAAATCCCCGGGATAACGCTGATTGGAAACTTCCCTGCTCAGATCTCCGTCCGCTATCGCGGCAAGGACCTGCTGTATCTCATTCACGATCGCGCCAAAATCTCTGACCAGCTGGGCACTGGAATCCGCCAGTATTTTCGTCTCATCTCTGCCTTTTACCTGCGCCACTTCGCTCTTTAAGTCTCCCTGCGAAAGTGCCTGCAGCCGTCTTGCACATTTAACGACAGGCGAAGCAATGGAATGACTGACTTTCAACGAAATAATAATAACCAGAATACAGGAAGTCACGCAGATTATGATCTGGAACATGTTCCCGTAATCGGCAGGGCGCATAAATTCATCTTCGTCTATGGTCACGGCAATAGACCAACCATCCGTACCCGCAATCGGAGCATAGCTCTGAATATTGTTGGAATCATCCGCCGCATAGTAGAACCGCTCTACGCCAATTTCCCCGGCAACCATCCTGCTCTCAATAGCCGCCACTGTCTGCAGACCTTCATCTTCCGGATTTTCCACTGCTTCCCGGATGACATTCTCCTGACCGATGACAGCTTCCTGATCCACATAAGCAATCGTGGTGCCGTTCTTATCTAAAATATAGGCTTCTCCTTCTTCGCCAATCTGTAAGCCCTCAATAATAGAATTCAAAATATAAGTATCACACTGAAAATAAAGAACACCCTTCACTTGATCGCCCTTACAAACAGGCGCGGAAATCATGAGATACATATCATTGCCTTCTATGTAAGGTTCCGACATGTAATTCTTTCCCAAAACCGCCTCCTGAAAAAAGGGCTCGGAAGAAATGTCCACATCGTGCGCTTCGTCATAACCGTTTATATCGGCCAAGCCTCCAAAGCGCATATAATATGCTTCTACCCTTGTCTGAATAAATTCCTGTTTATCTTCGAGTGAAGCGGTTTCATCTGTAAGTATCGGGTTTGATGCCATTTCCGCAACAACCAATGTATATGTGGAGATCATATTCTCTGCTGCCAGCGCAGCAAGCTCCGCCGTCTCCAGGAGATTTTTCTCAAGTGCCGACGTGGTTGAATAACGTGTCACCAGCGTGCCGATCAATCCCGCGATCATTGAAACGCAGACTGTTGCCAGCACAACCATCATAACAATTTTTGTCTGTATTTTTTTCATCTGCTCCGGCCTCGGGCCTCCCTCTTCCTTCGTCAAACAGGGGAACGGATCTTGCTTCCGTCCCCCCGCATGAAACGCATTCATTTTCTGATCATTTCTTTACTGTCTCTATCCTCGCCACCGCCCTTTTTAAGGACATCTCTGCGCGGCGCATATCCGTTCCCGGCGCATGTTCCCTGATGCGTTCCTCTGCGCGGGCTTTCGCGTCCTCCGCACGGTGAACGTCGATCTCGCCGGGCCATTCAATGATCTCGGCAAGCACCGTGACCTGATCGGGCAGCACCTCCGTGAATCCCGCATGGAGCGCGGCTTCCTTCACTTCGTCTCCCTTCGTGATCGTGAGGATCCCGGGCGCAACGATCATCGTCATCGGGATATGCTCCCTGTAGATGCCGACCTCGCCTTCGACCGTATTGAACTCCACCATAGATACTTCGTCCTCATAAAAGACTCTGTCCGGTGTGATGATCTTTAACTTAAAGTTTTCAGCCATATACTACCTGCTTTCTTTAACCGCCTATATGGTCTCTTATTTCTTCGTGCGCTCGACAACGTCATCGATGCTACCTGCATTGAGGAAATAGCTCTCCGGAATGTCATCGTGCTTGCCTTCCAGAATCTCCTTGAAGCCGCGAATGGTCTCGGAGATCGGCACATACACGCCGTTCATTCCCGTAAATTGTTCCGCCACATGGAAAGGCTGGGAAAGGAATCTCTGGATTCTTCTCGCACGTGCCACGACCAGCTTATCTTCCTCGGAAAGCTCATCCATACCGAGGATAGCGATGATATCCTGGAGTTCCTTATACTTCTGCAAAATCTCCTGCACGCCTCTGGCCACCTGATAATGCTCCTCGCCGACGATTCTGGGATCAAGGATTCTGGAGGAAGACTCCAGCGGATCCACTGCCGGATAGATACCCAGTTCCACAATGGAACGGGAAAGCGTTGTGGTCGCATCCAGATGGGCAAATGTAGTCGCCGGAGCAGGGTCCGTCAAGTCATCCGCAGGCACATAGACCGCCTGTACGGAAGTGATGGAACCGTTCTTCGTGGAAGTGATACGCTCCTGCAGCGTACCCATCTCCGTCTGCAGCGTGGGCTGGTATCCCACAGCGGAGGGCATACGGCCAAGAAGCGCCGATACTTCGGAACCTGCCTGCGTGAAACGGAAGATATTGTCAATGAACAGCAGCACGTCCTTGCCACCCTTGTCACGGAAATACTCCGCCATTGTAAGTCCGGTCAGACCCACTCTCATTCTCGCCCCGGGCGGCTCATTCATCTGCCCGAACACCATCGTCGTCTTGTCGATAACGCCCGATTCCTCCATCTCGTGATAGAGGTCGTTCCCCTCTCTGGTACGCTCTCCTACGCCCGTAAATACGGAATAGCCGCTGTGCTCCGTCGCAATATTACGAATCAGCTCCTGGATCAACACGGTTTTCCCTACGCCTGCGCCACCAAACAGACCGATCTTACCACCCTTCTGGTAAGGGCAGAGCAGGTCAACGACTTTGATACCCGTCTCCAGAAGTTCCGTCGCCGTGGACTGTTCTTCAAACGTAGGAGCCTGTCTGTGAATCGGCTCGTGCCCCACATCCGTGGGCGCGGGTTTATTGTCAATGGGTTCTCCCAGAACGTTAAAGATACGTCCCAGCGTATTTTCTCCGACAGGAACCGTGATGGGAGCGCCTGTTGCAACCGCCTCCATACCTCTTACAAGTCCATCGGTAGGACCCATGGAGATACATCTGACGGTATCATCACCCAGATGCTGCGCCACCTCCACAGTCAGGTCGCCGCCCGTCTTGAGCGGAATCCTGATCGCGTCGTTGATCTCCGGCAGGCTGCCGGTCGTAAACTTGATATCAAGCACGGCGCCGATGATCTGAGTGATCTTTCCAAGATTTTCACTTGTTTTTCCTTCTGCCATCTCTTTTTCCTTTCACTCATGTTAATTTTCCGTTCAGCCATGGCCGTTCGCCTTGGCTGAACCGGTATTACGAGATCGCATTCGCACCAGCGATGATCTCTGTCAATTCCTGCGTAATAGATCCCTGACGCGCTCTGTTGTACTGGAGCGATAAGTGATCTATCATTTCCTCAGCATTACTCGTTGCGGAATCCATTGCCTGCATTCTGGCGCCATTCTCACTCGCAACCGCCTCCACCAGGCCGCCGTAAATCAGACTGGTGATATATTTAGGGATGATCATATCAAGCGCCTCGTCGTCTTTGGGCTCAAAATTCATCATCGCCTTACTGCCGGTCTCCTGCGCACCCTCTGCTTTCTCTACAGGTTCCACGGGAAGAAGCTTTAAGAGCGTCGGCTCATGCACCACCGTATTTTTAAATCCGGTGTAAGCCAGATAAATCTCCCCGATCTCCCCCTTCGCAAACGCGTCGAGCAGTCTCTTGCTCAGCGCCATCGCATCCACATAGGAAGGTTCTTCGATGATATCGGAATCTTCCTCCACGATCTCATAGCCATAGCGTTTGAGGGCATCTCTGCCCTTTTTGCCGATAGCGTAGATCTTCAGATCTTCCTTCTGCAGACTTCCCTTTGTGATCAGTTTCACCACATTGGAATTATAACCGCCTGCAAGACCTCTGTTGGAGGTGATCACGATCACCGCCTTTTTCTGGGATTCCCCTGCCTTCAGATAAGGGTGATTCAAGTTGCCGGACTTTGCCAGCATGGAGGTCACCGTCTCGTACATGCACTTAAAATATGCCTTCGACTGTTCCGCGCGCTGTTTCGCTCTTTGCAGTTTCACGGTAGAAACGAGCTTCATGGCTTTGGTAATCTGCTGGGTACTCTGAATACTGCCCTTACGCCTTTTTATGTCTCTCATTGAGGCCATAGCATTACCCTCCTAATTGCTCGTTTTCTACTTGAACTGCGCCTTAAACTCCTCGATGGCTTTTTTCAGCTTCGCGTCTGTCTCGTCATTGATTTCCTTGTTCTGTGCAATCGCACTCGGCACCTCGGGATACTTGGTGTCAAGGAACTCAAAGAACTCCGTCTCAAACCGGGTGATGTCTTCCACCGCAACGTCGAGCAGATACTTGTTCGTCACCACGTAGATGATGATAACCTGATACTGCACCGGCATCGGCTTGTACTGCGGCTGTTTCAGGACTTCCTTGATTCTTTCACCCTGCGCCAGCTTCTCCTTCGTGTCGGCATCAAGCTCGGAACCGAACTGGGAGAATGCCGCCAGCTCACGATACTGCGCAAGCTCGGTACGGATAGGAGCCGCAATCTTCTTCATCGCCTTGATCTGTGCCGCGCCGCCCACACGGGACACGGAAAGACCCGCATTGACTGCCGGACGGAAGCCGGAATTGAACATCTCCGTTTCCAGATAGATCTGGCCGTCCGTGATGGAAATCACGTTGGTCGGTATGTAAGCCGACACGTCGCCCGCCTGCGTCTCAATGATGGGAAGCGCCGTCAGCGAACCGCCGCCGTACTCATCACTCATTCTCGCCGCGCGCTCTAACAGTCTGGAATGCAGGTAGAACACGTCGCCGGGATAAGCCTCACGCCCGGGCGGTCTCTTTAAGAGCAGGGAGAGCGTACGGTAGGCTGCGGCCTGTTTGCTCAGGTCGTCGTAAACCACGAGTACATCCTCGCCGTTCTCCATCCACTCCTCACCGATCGCACAGCCGGAATACGGTGCGATGTACTGTAAGGGCGCCGTCTCACTGGCTGTTGCGGCAACCACGGTGGTGTACGCCATTGCGCCGTACTCTGTCAGTGTTTTCACGATGGAAGCGACAGTGGAAGCCTTTTGGCCGATCGCGACATAGATACACTTCACTCCCTGGCCCTTCTGATTAATAATGGTATCGATGGCGATTGCCGTCTTACCGGTCTGTCTGTCGCCGATGATCAGCTCACGCTGGCCCCTTCCGATGGGCACCATGGAGTCGATCGCTTTGATACCTGTCTGTAACGGTGTGTCCACGGATTTTCTCGTGATCACACCGGATGCAACTCTCTCGATCTTACGATATTTGTCAGTCTGGATCGGACCCTTGCCGTCAATCGGCTGGCCCAGCGCATTTACGACACGTCCAAGCATACAGTCACCCGCAGGTACCTCTACCACGCGGCCTGTCGTCTTTACGATATCGCCCTCGTTGATGTTGTGTTGGTTACCAAACAAAACCACACCTACGTTATCTTCCTCAAGGTTTAAGATCATACCGTAAACTTCGCCGGGAAACTCCAGAAGCTCGCCCTGCATTGCATTCTCAAGTCCGTGTACGCGAGCAATACCGTCCGCCACCTGGATGACCGTACCCACTTCGGATACTTCCAGCGCGGAGGCATATCTCTTGATTTGATCCTTAATGACTGAACTGATTTCTTCTGGTCTTAAATTCATGGATCATTCGCACCTTTCTTTTTATTTTTTATACCTGTACTTTTAACAGATCCTTCTGCAGCTCAGAAAGTTTCGTGCTGATGCTGCTGTCCACTACTCTGTCACCGATTCGGATGACCATGCCGCCGATCAGGGAAGCATCCACATCATAATGGATCTCCATGGACTGATACTTCGTGGTGTCGAGAAGTTTTTTCTCGATCGCCTTATGCTGGTCACTTTTCAGCGGAACAGCGGTCGTCACCGTAGCGATGCCGATCCCCTTATATTCCTTTACCTTTGTAACAAAGTAGCTCAGAATCTCGTCGATCTCTCTGTAACGGTCCTTTGTGATAATAATAGTGAGAAAGCCAAGCAGCTCCTCCGATATCCTTCCCGCAAACACGTTTTTCGCAACCTCGACCTTTTCCTCCTTCAAAATCTTAGGATGATTCATCAGGCTGCCAAAGTCCGCGTTTTCCGCAAGAACTGTTTGAAGCTGTTGGATTTCCTCCAACAGGACATCTACCTTATCAGTCTCTACCGCCAGATCAAACAACGCGTCACCGTATGTCTTTGAAATCAGCTTAGCCATGTGCTCTCACCTATTTCCTTTAGCGTTTCTTCCACCAGACTGTCCTGTACAGTCGTGTCGATCGCCGCATTCACAACCTTGGCTGCCATCATGGACGCAAGCACTACCATCTCGCGCTTCACTTCGTCGGCTGCCTTCTTCTTTTCAAGCTCGGCCTCAACCCGTGCTCTCTCCAGAATCCCGGCTGCCTCATCCTTCGCATCAGCAATGATCTTGCTCTCATTTGCCAGAGCCTTCTTTCGTGCTTCCGCAAGGATGACCTCCGCCTCCGCGTCCACGTCTTTCAGCTTTTTCTCATATTCTTCTTTCAGCGTCCTGGCATTCTCCATGTCAGATGCCGCCGTATCAAGCTCATTCTTGATGCGCTCCTGCCGCTTCTCCATCATATCCCGCACGGGATTGAACAGGAAATGCGATGCGATCAAAAAGAGTGAAAATACAGCTATGATCATCAGCACGGAATCCGCAATGAGCTGTAAGTCGAGGTCAAACAACCTCGGCGTCATCTCCGCGGACGCCATCACTAAATTCGCAACTGTCGCACTCAAGCGTTAGTACCCCCTTTCATGGTTTATCACTGGTCTGCGCAATTACGGCAAAAGGGGTTTTACGAAGAGCAGCAGCATTGCGATCAACAGACCGTACAGACCTGTGGTCTCGGCAACGGCCTGCCCCAACAACATCGTAGAGGTAACGTCAGACTTTGCGCCCGGGTTTCTGCCCACTGCTGCCGCAGCATGACCTGCCGCAATACCCTGACCTACACCGGGGCCGATACCTGCGATAACCGCAAGACCAGCGCCGATCGCTGAGCATCCTAAGATAAAGTTGTTGTTAAATTCTCCCATTTTTGTTTTCCTCCTTGTGAAAGTGAAATATTTTTATTCTGTGGTACACGCGTCCGTGATGTATGTCATGGTCAGCATACAGAACACGTACGTTTGGATCGCGCCTGAGAACAGGTCAAAGTACACATGGAGCGCTGCCGGCCAGATGATTGCGATCTTTGCAAGAAGCGCATACACCAGCGCCATCATAACTGTGCCCGACAGGACGTTCGCAAACAGACGCAGTGACAATGAGATTGGCACCGCCACGTCGCCGATGATATTGATTGGCGCCCAGATCGGCCACGGATCGCACAGTCCCTTGATCACGCCTTTTACCTTTTGATAGCGGAACTTATTGAAGTGGATCAGCGTAAAGGTCATGATACCCATTGGAAGGGTCACGCCGTAATCCGCCGTCGGTGGTCTGAGTCCGAACAAGCCCGAGATATTACTCAGCAGAATAAAAATGAAGATCGTGCTGATGTAATTGCGGAACTGCGGACTGAACTTGCCCATAACGCTGCCGACCATCTTATCGAGCATCTCCACCACCAGCTCGACAATGTTCTGGAAGGTCCCCGGCACATCCGATGCCTTTTTGACCGCGTGACTGGCGGCAATACAAAAAGCGATGATCACCAGCATAACGATCAAAACGCAGACATGAGTCGTGGTGATCCACACCGTCTGGCCAAACAACTCATACGAAAAGACGCCGTGAATCATAAAATCAATGTCCGCAGCTCCGGACAGCATAATTCCCTGTCCCATTCTTTCACCTCCTTCTACACAAAATTTTATATCTTATTGTGACTGCAGAGAATGCCGTCACACAATACTACCGTCAGAATCTTCTCTCCGCCTTGTAAGGAGCTTATGGATCAACGGATTTAAGTAGGCTGAAACCTTCATGCCCATATAGCCTGCAAATGTAAAAATCGGGTTTGCAAGCTTTGTGCCAATGAGCAGAGCCAGCACCGCCGCCAGAATTAAATAACGTATGATATTTTGTGCGCTCAGGCTTTTCACCGCTTCTTTTTCCGGCAGGTCAAGCCCTCTGTTCAAGGACCACCACATATGTACGGCTCCCGCCAGTGCAAGGACAACGCCGATCAAAAGTCCCAGGCTGTAGGTGATCTTTCTGGAAAAGATCAAAAGTATGATCTCAAAAACAACACCGTATGCCGCGATCCCAAGGCAGAGCTCAAATAGGGTTGGATCTATCTTTTTCTTCATGATCTGTCTTATCTTTCTCGTCTTTCTTCTCTCCGTGCACGCCCTGTGTGCTGCGCCTCCGCGTCTTAGCCGGCGTTTGGTAGATCCGTCTCGCAAATCGGAAGACATTGGTAAAGCCCGCCAACGCACCCACAAAAAAAAGCGCCACCATCCAGACGGAAGTATTCAGCCACCTGTCCAGATACATTCCCACAAAGGAACACAGAAAAATAGGAACCAGCATATTGACGCCAAACTGTGTGATCATCATCAGTGCCTGATAGACAGTTTTATTATACTTCAAAGCCATCGCCTTCCCAATCCAACATTCCCCACAAGCCCAACAATAAAAGTATACCTTTTTTTGGTACTTTTGTCCAGACCCAGCACAAAATTTCGTTGACAGCCCCTCTCCACAGTGATACCGTAAAAGAAAACAGGAAACAGGGGAGAGCAGCATATGAAAAAACCGATCCTATATCGCAAAAGACTGATCCCGGAGGAATGCGTCCTTTTAAGGGATGACCGGCTGCTTTACCGCGACGATGCGCTCATCGTAACGGCCTGGGACACCTTAAAACCCCGCAAGGACATCCACCACGGCTGCTCCTGTTACTATCTGCAGGAAAACATCAAGGTAAGCCGCTTCTATAAAGAAGACGGCACCCTGCTGTATTGGTACTGTGATATCGTGGAATATGACTATGACGAAAAGACTGACACCTACGTCGTCACCGACCTGTTAGCCGACGTAATCATCTACCCGGACGGCTTCGTAAAGGTGGTGGACCTTGACGAACTGGCCACTGCAAAAGAAGCCGGACTTTTGAGCGACAAAGGATTGAAGACAGCACTGCTCGCGCTCAATAAGCTGCTGCAGACCATCTATGACGGCAGGTTTGAAAAGCTGCAGGAGCCATTAGAACAATATCAATAGTCGGCCGTGCTGATTCGCGGCTTAATGAATGCTAATAGAAAATGTGTCCCCCAATTCTGTACTTCGGATCGATCCCATCTACGGGCGTGCGGAAATAGACGCAGTTTCCGACATTGGTAGTGCCGCCCATCACTTCGTCAGCCGCCTGATAGCAGGCCGCAGTTGCCCTGCCTTCACTGAGGGCGAGCGCCAGTCTGCCGCTGGCCACGGGAGAAAACTGCCCCGACTGATAAATAACACCAGTTACTGTATCCGGATAGACCGAACTCAGCACTCGGTTAATGACAACAGAACCGACGGCAACCTGACCGTTGTAGGGCTCTGCGCCCGCTTCGCAGTAAATCAGGTTCGCCAAAAGATACCGATCCCCCTCTGCAAAACTCACCTCTGAGATGTCGCGCCAGCTCGACTGCGCAGCCAGCTGTGCCATCCGAATCTCCTCCGCCAGCTTTGCACGCAGCGCCGAAAGGTTCTCCTCCTGCTCTTTCAACTTCTGTTCGTAAGCAAGAGCCTCTGCTTCCGCCTCAGAAATCTGGTCTGCCGTCGCGTGCAGGGAACTGGAGGTCTTACTGACCAACCCCGACACACGCCCCTGCTCAGCTACCACCTGCACCCGGTAGTCGGAGAGCTCATCGTGGTTTTTTTCCTGCTCCGCCTTTGCAAGCTCAAGTTCTTCCTGCTTCTGCTCCATAGCCGCCTGCGCTGCCTTGTACTCGTCAAGGACCTTTTTCTGATAGGCCGAAAGCTGCTCAATATATTCATTTTTATTTAAAAAATCAGACAGACTTCCCGAAGAAAAAAACAGTTCCAGATAAAGGTTGCTGCTGCGCTCGTAGGTAAACTGGATCTGCCGCTTCATGGTGGCATACTGCGCCTCTTTCAGAGCAATGGCCTCGGCAAGCTCCTCCTCCACCTGAGCGATCTTCTCCTCCAGATCCCGGATCTCGTCCTCTTTTTGGGCAATCTGCTCCTCCAGCTCATTCAGGTTATTACTCACCTGTGTAAGCTCCGTATTGAGCGTGTTGAGGGCACCCTGCAGGGATTCGTGCTGCTCATTCAATCCCTTAAGGTTCTCCTCAGTCTCGTTAAGCTGTTCCTCTGTCTCCTTTTTCCGCCGTTCTTCCTCCTCAATCTGCTGCCTGGTCTCCTCCGTGGCCTGCACGGAAAGCGGCATCATACTACAGAGCAGAACGAGCGCAAGACAGGCGGCTGTCCTTCGTCTTATTCCCATATTTCTCTCCAAACGCGGAGAATGCATTTTATGCATTCTCCAGCATGTTTACCCTTCTTTGGTGCTTTTCCTCGCCGGAGAAAGGCGTATCCAAAAAGATGTCCACAATATTGAGCGCTACCCGCTCTCCGATGATCGCAGCACCCATGGCCAGCACGTTCGCGTCATTGTGTTCTCTCGTCAGTCTCGCGGAAACGGGATCGCCGCAGAGCGCACAGCGGATCCCTTTTACCTTATTGGCCTTGATGGAGATACCGATGCCCGTGGTACAGATCACGATACCCCGGTCACACTCGCCCGACGCCACTGCCTTTGCCACCGCTTCTCCAAAAATGGGGTAATCGCAGGAACTTAAGTCCGGGCATCCAAAATCCTTATACTCCAAACCTCTCTCCTTCAAATGCTCCATCACTTTCTGCCGCAGCTCATACCCGCCGTGGTCACTTCCAATTGCTATCATATCCATTCCCTCCTTATTTTTTTTACACTTCAATAATATGATACCCCGCCGCCTTCATCAACCGATTCATTACCGCCGCGCCCACGCCTTCCTCGGCAAAGCACTCTGATAAGATCAGTTCCACACCCTCGTCGTCGCATTCCCGCAAAACGCGGTAAAGCCGCTCCGCCACCGCCTTTGCGCTGCCTTTTTCACCCACGCCAAAGCGTACATCAGCCTCATAGCGCACCGCCGTCTCGTCCGTTGCAATAACACCTGTTTTTTTATTTTCGGCCCGTCCTTCCCGCAGCCTTTCATTGATGTATGCCGTTACTGACGTCTCCGAGCCTTTGACGATAACGAGCTCACCTTTCGGCGCGTAATGCCGATACTTCATGCCGGGCGCTTTCGGAGCCTGTCCGCTGTCCCCGCGAAGAAGGGTCTCATCCACTGCCACCTCTCCCAGTGCCACGGAAAGCATCTCCTCCGTGACAAAGCCCGGTCGCAGGAGCATGGGCGGCTCCACAGTCAAATCCACAATGGTAGACTCCAGTCCCAGGGTAGCCTGTCCGCCGTCCAGGATCATCTCGATCCTGCCCTCCATATCCTGCGCCACATAAGCAGCCGTGGTGGGGCTTGGTCTGCCGGAACGGTTAGCACTGGGCGCCGCCACATAACCGCCTGCCATCCGAATAAAATCGAGCGCCACATCGTGGACAGGCATTCGCACTGCCACCGTATCAAGACCGCCCGTAGTCTCTTTTGGCACCCTTCCTGCCTTTCTCAGAATCATGGTAAGCGGCCCCGGCCAAAAAAGAGAGGCCAGTCTTTTTGCCGTCTCCGGAACCTCCTCCACAATAGCAGACAACGCTTCCATCTCAGCGATATGCACGATCAGAGGATTGTCGGAAGGTCTTCCCTTTGCCTCGTAGATCTTTTTAGCGGAAGCAGGATTCAGCGCATCCCCGCCAAGTCCGTAGACTGTCTCCGTCGGAAAAGCCACCAGCCCGCCTGCCTTTATGATCTCTCCCGCCTCCCGAAGCGCGGCCGTCCTGTTTTCTTTTGAGATTGTGATCACTTTTGTAACCATACTGCACTATCCTTTTTTCGCCGATCCGCTATCTGGTGTTCAGATATTCCAGCACCGCCAGATGAATCGCCCACGCCGCCCTCTCCTGATAGTGAGTCTGAGAGAGCTTCTGTGCTTCCTCATAATTTGATAAAAACCCACACTCCACGATCACGATAGGCGTGGAAGTCTTTTTTAAGAGATAATAACTGTCGTTCGCCTTCGCCTGCCTGGCGTTGTCGGGATCGATTTCCTTTGCCAGCGACTGCTGGATCCGCTCGGCAAGCTCCTTACTCTCCTCACTCCCGGCAAAATAAAAGACCTGGGCGCCGTGCACATACTCCTCATGATAGCTGTTTTGATGGATGCTCACCGTCAACGCCGGCTTCTTTTCTTCAATGAGCGCCACCCTGTTTTTCATGTCCTGCACTTTTTTATTGGAAATATTCTCGTCGTAAAGCCCGGCATCTGTCTCTCTGGTCAGCACCACCTCTACATCTGCCGCCGTAAGAAACTGCGCAAGCTTTTTGGCGATCTGTAAGTTGATATCCTTCTCCAGACTGCCGTCAACGCCCACCTTGCCGGGATCAGCCCCGCCGTGGCCCGCATCGATCACCACACAGGGACGCTCCTTCTGCGTCAACACCCTGCCTGAGGAGACAAGTCTTGCCCCACCCCGCACGATAAATCCCGCTGCCGCAACCGCCAAGGCCAGCAGCAAAATTCTGAAAGCATTGTCATATTTCCCCGATTCCATTCTCTCCATAATACCCTTTTTCTCGAGGTTTGGTTGCATCCTCGAGATCCCGCACTGCTCTCAGTGTATTTATATGAAGAAAATGTTGCGAAAATGTCCTAAAAACTCCCGACGCGCCTAAATCCCGTCTTCAGATCCGTTCATGTAGTCCGCGATCACATCCCAGACATCCGCCGTCTCATATCCCAAGCGCCATGCCGCCACGCCGCCGATTTCATACTTTTCCATGATATTTAACTTCACGCGAATGGAGTCTGCGTCTTCCAACCAGATCTGGCAGAAACTTTCTCCTGACTGAAATTCCCCATAGTTCTGACAGGTCGTCTCGTCCCAGCGGATGGCAATGCTATGATTCGCCACATATTCCTGCGCGCTTCCCATGCCCAGCGCCTGACTGCTCACGCTGGTGCCCTTTGTCTCCCAAAGCCGCGTATAAAAAGGAATCGCATTGATGACCTTATTCGCCGGCACTTCCGCCACCGTATTTTTGATACCGTTTTCCACATAATTGATGGAAGCGACGCTCCCCGCCTCATCGCTGCCCGCGTAATGCTCGTCGTATCCCATGACGATCACATAATCTGCCACCACGCCCTGCTCAGCCCGGTCATAGTGGTCCCTGTGAGACATGGGCACATAGTTGTCCACCGAAAGCACGATCCCGTATTTTCTACAGGGAACGGAAAGCTCCCTGATAAACTGGATAAAGGGTTCCCCCGCGTCCAGACTGACTTCCTCAAAGTCAACGTTGATACCATCCAGCTCATATTCCTGCGCAGTCGCGATCAGGTTGCGGATCAGGTTCCATCTGCTCGATGTTCGGGAAAGCAGCTCATACATATCCACATCCACGCTCTCCACATTGCCCACAAGCCCCCAGACCTCAAGCCCCATCCCATGCGCCTTCTCCACATAGGAAGCTGAGGCAAAGCTGGAAAATTCTCCCTCGTTGCCGGTGAGCGTAAACCAGGTGGGCGCAATCACATTCATCTCCTTTGTCTGCGCGACGACGCTGTCAAGCGTATCGTTGCCCTCCATATTATAAATCCCGTGAAAACCCAGATTGATCTTATGGTCTCGGGTGTTTGCCTTATAGTCGGAAGGCATATTGTTTGGCGGCGGCGCCAGCGTCTCCGTCGTCTGTTCCCCTAACCGCTTGTTTTCCACATAGCCAATGATGGAATCCTGCGTCTTTACCTTGCTCCAGGTTTCCATCTCTTCCAATACAACGACCGTATCTCCCTCGGAGACGTCCGTCAGGATGTCGCTCTTGATACCGCCCTGATAGCGCACCTGTGTATCCTTTGTAATGGGTGCAGTCTGCCGCTCTGCTCCCTCCGTGTAGACCTGCACACGGTTCGGCTCCGTAAACAGCTCGTAGGTAAAATTGGAATACTGCTGTACAAAGTCCGCCTCGATATAGAGCACGCCGTCTTCATAGCGGGAAACCACATAATCCAGCGCCATGCCTGCTTCTTCGAAATCCGCGCCGTAATCCGAAAGCTCCGCATAACCGATACGGGTCGTCCAAAACCCATCCGGCAGCGCATAGACCAGAGTCCCTGCTTCCTTATCCTCATAAAATCTGTCGTTAAAATATTTATGCACCGTAGCAATATCGAAATAACATCTGTTATCAAATATCTTCGCGTGTTCTTCGATCCGCTCATCCTGCAAGATGATGGGGACGTCGTTTTCCCCCTGTATGCCAAAATATTCCTCCAGATCCGCTCTTTCCTTTGAGTAAGAGTACTTTTCCAAAAGCATCGCGCCAAAGCCCGCCGCCCCGATGATAAGAATCAGGACGATCGCGACGATCACCGGAATCGCTTTTTTCATTTGTCCAGCTCCTTTCCGACCGTCTGTCGTGAACGCCGACCAAGCAGGGAAGTGATTCCTTCCCTGCCCGCCGCGTTTACTACGATTATAGCAAACTATTCCCTTTCAGTCATCAGTTTTTTTCGAAAAGACAGCAGCCAACCTGCCGCACAGCGGGTTCCTACCGGCATATACAGTCGCCTCCTTTCGCGGCTGCCGCTCAAAAACCATGTATGACATACCCTCCATGCCCAGCCTCCAAAAGGAGAATAAAAAAGAAACTTAAAAAACGCAACCGTGATATACTAATGGCATATGCTATAAGAGGGCGGAAACTGTTTGGAAGACGTCTCTGACATGCAGATAAATTTGAAAAATAACTGTATAACCTACTCATTCCTTGTGAATTATAATTTGTGGATACTACGGAAGGAAATAAGAATGGTCTCCGATTGGGCGCGTCGCCCATAAGACTGTCCCTGCAAAAGAAATCTGCAAAGACACAGATGTTATTTTATGAAATTATGCAATCCCCCTCTCCCTGCGGACTATCAGAGGACATCTTGTAGGACAATTATACCCATAAAATGACAATATATGCAAGCATTTTCTAAAATTATTAAAAATTCTTAAACACTTTCCGCGCACTATTGACGAAAAGTGACCTTCGGGATTAAGATACACTTAGTTAGCGCACCACAGAAGCTGTACAAATTTATGATTAAGGAAGCGAACAAAATATGAAAATAGAAAAAGTAAATGAGCAGCAGATTCGCTGCACTCTCACCAGAGAAGATCTTGCGAACAGACAATTAAAGATCAGTGAGCTTGCCTACGGCACGGAAAAGGCAAAGACCCTCTTTCGCGATCTCATGCAGCAGGCATCCTACGAATGCGGCTTTGAGGCAGAGGACATCCCGCTGATGATCGAAGCGGTTCCCTTGAATGCCGAGTGCATCGTTCTGATCGTCACTAAAGTGGAGGATCCCGAGGAGATCGACACCCGCTTTGCCAAGTTTGCCCCCTCCGTCCATGACGTAGACCCGGATCTTGACGAAGATAATGAAGCGCTGATGGAAGCTTTTGCCGACAGCGCGGATGAAGTATTGAATCTCCTTCGCCGTATGAATAACGGGGAGGATTCCACGGACGCACAGACCGCTTCCACGAATGCTGCTGATGCCGCGAAGTCCAAAGAAAAGACAGTGAGTCGTCTCTACTCATTCCGCTCCCTGCGCGAGGTGACCAGACTTGCCCGCGTGACCGGCGCATCCTGGGAAGGCGGCAACTCCCTCTACAAAGACGGAAGCAGCGGCGCCTACCTTCTGCATCTGCATCCCGGCGATGCCAATGCCGCCGACTATAACCGCCTGTGCCACCTGATCTCCGAGTACGCAAACTTGGAAAAGACCACCAATGCTACAGGAGCTTATCTGGAAGAACACTGCGAGGCACTGGTAAAAGACAACGCCCTCAAAACGCTGGCGGCACTTTAAGGATCGGGAACGGATACCTAAAGGTTAAAATACAGAAAGAAACCTCCGGGATGTTGTCCGGAGGTTTTTCATTATACTGCCTGTACAGCCTGGATCTTCGCCATCAGGTCTTCCGTCGCGATGCCGTGCACCATCGCTGCCTCCTCAAGGGTCTCACCCTGCGCCGAGGGACAGCCAAGGCAGTGCATCCCAATCTCTAACAGGACAGGTGCAATATCCGGATTCGTCCGCAGCGCCTCTCCGATCGTCATATCCTTCGTGATATCTGCCATTTCATTCCACTCCTTTCCTAGCTTTCTGACATGATTTTAGTGTACACCATTCGATCCGTCAATCCTCCATGCAATTTTCACAAAATTTTCATACTTTTTTCTTCATTTGTATGAGAAAAAGAACAAAGGCTGTCTTGACTGAGCTTCAACTGATAGCATATAATATTCTTACTGAGTCAGGGTTGCATTTTACAGGTTTTCGCAACTTTGGCACATATGCTTTTAGTTACCTTATTAAAAAATTTTATAATAGGAGGTTGGTACAAAATGAGACCAGAATGGAAAGATTTTGTAGGCGGCAAGTGGGACAAAGAAGTCAACGTTCGCGACTTCATCCAGAGAAACTATCATCCTTATGATGGCGATGATTCCTTCCTTGCAGAACCTACACAGAACACGAAGGATCTGTGGGCACAGGTTCTTGATCTGCAGAAGCAGGAGCGTGAGGCAGGCGGCGTCCTTGATATGGACACCAAGGTGATTTCTACCATTACATCCCACGGCCCCGGCTATCTGGACAAGAGCAAAGAGACCATCGTAGGTTTCCAGACCGACAAGCCCTTCAAGCGTTCCTTACAGCCTTACGGCGGTATCAGAATGGCTGAGAAAGCTTGCTCTGACAACGGTTACGAAGTAGATCCCGAGATCAGTGAGTTCTTCTCCACCCACAGAAAGACACATAACGCAGGCTGCTTCGACGCTTACAATCAGGAGATGAGAGCGTGCCGTTCCTCCCACATCATCACGGGTCTTCCGGATGCTTACGGCCGTGGTCGTATCATCGGCGACTACAGACGTGTGGCTCTGTACGGTATCGACAGACTGATCGAGGATAAGCAGGAGCAGAAGGATTCTACCGGACGCGTTATGACAGACGATGTGATCCGTCTTCGCGAGGAGCTTTCCGAGCAGATGGTCGCTCTTAAGATGATGAAGGAGATGGCTGCTTCCTACGGCTGCGATATCTCCAGGCCCGCTTCTAACGTACAGGAAGCGATTCAGGCAGTTTACTTCGGTTACCTCTGCGCAGTAAAGGAGCAGAACGGCGCGGCTATGTCCCTTGGACGTACCTCCACCTTCCTTGATGTATACGCAGAGCGCGACCTTGCAAACGGTACGTTCACCGAGCAGCAGATTCAGGAGTTTGTTGACCACTTTATTATGAAGCTTCGCTGCATCAAGTTTGCCCGCACACCTGAGTACAATCAGATCTTCGCAGGCGATCCGGTATGGGTAACCGAGTCTCTCGGCGGCGTTGGCGTTGACGGACGTCCGATGGTAACGAAGATGAGCTTCCGTTATCTGCACACCCTGACAAACCTTGGTCCTTCTCCGGAGCCGAACCTGACCGTTCTCTGGTCTACCAGACTTCCTGAGAACTGGAAGAAGTACTGCGCGAAGATGTCCATCCAGACCTCTTCCATCCAGTACGAGAACGATGATCTGATGAGGGCGACCCACGGTGACGATTACGGTATCGCTTGCTGCGTATCCTCCATGGTAATCGGTAAGGAAATGCAGTTCTTCGGTGCACGTGCTAACGTTGCTAAGTGCCTGCTCTACGCATTGAACGGCGGTATCGACGAAGTTACCAAGAAGCAGGTTGGTCCTAAGTATCGTCCTGTTACAGGCGATGTGCTCGACTATGACGATGTTATGGATAAATTCATGGATATGCTGGAGTGGCAGGCTGACGTGTATGTCAATACACTGAACATCATCCACTACATGCATGACAAGTACTGCTACGAGAGAGCAGAGATGGCTCTCCATGACAAGAACGTGAAGCGTTACTTCGCAACCGGTGTGGCAGGCCTCTCCATCGTTGCTGACTCTCTGTCCGCAATCAAGTATGCAAAGGTTGAGCCCATCAGAGACGAAGACGGCATCATCGTTGACTTCAAGACCACCGGCGAGTTCCCGAAATACGGTAACGACGATGACCGCGTTGACGAGATCGCTCAGGAGATCGTGCACAAGTTCATGACCGCGATCAGAAGACATCACACCTACAGAGAAGGCGTTCCTACAACTTCCATCCTTACCATTACTTCCAACGTAACCTACGGTAAGGCAACAGGTAATACACCTGACGGACGTAAGAAAGGCCAGCCTTTCGCTCCCGGTGCTAACCCGATGCACGGCCGTGATACCCACGGTGCAGTCGCTTCCCTGTCTTCCGTATCCAAGCTTCCGTTCAATGATGCACAGGATGGTATTTCCAATACCTTCACCATCATTCCCGGCGCACTTGGCAAAGAGGATCAGGTATTTGCAGGCGACCTTGAAGTAGATCTCAGCAAATAACATGTAATTTTAGGAGGCGTTGTTAAGATCGCAGAGCAGAATCTAAAATTCTGCTCGCGTTCCTCAGCAAGGAGCGCTTCGGAATGGAGGAAATCATGGATGACAAACAGATGATAGACGATTTTATCAAGATGATGGATTCCGGGATGACACAGGGCGTCGGACATGTGAATGTGGACGTCGATGACAATGCCGACAACTCTAAAAATGTGCAGACCATGGGGTGTACGGACTGTTCCCGCACCCCGCTGGCCTGCAGCGTTCCCACCCTCCACGATGGGTTGGATGGGTTGGAAGACTATAAATAATTTAGGAGGAGGACAATACAATGGCAGCAGCAAATGCTCAGGTAGATAACTTAGTAAACTTATTGGATGGCTACGCAACAAAGGGCGGCCATCACCTCAACGTGAATGTGCTCAACAGAGATACCTTACTCGATGCACAGAAGCATCCCGAGAACTATCCTCAGCTGACCATCCGCGTTTCCGGCTACGCAGTGAACTTCATCAAGCTGACCCCGGAACAGCAGGCTGACGTTATCTCCCGTACGTTCCACGAGAGCGTATAATCTCGCTTGACAAATGAATGATCAACTACAGAGAGCTGCTTGACTTCCAAGCAGCTCTTTTATTGCTCTATCACAGCCTCTGTATACTTTACACACCTTACTTGCTTTGTTATAATATAGGCAGAATTGGACAGCATAAAACAATAGCAGAATTTTAAATAGAAAGAAGGTAATTTCTATGCAGGGAAGAATCCACTCCTTAGAAAGCTTTGGCACCGTAGACGGCCCGGGGACCCGTTTTGTGGTCTTCGTGCAGGGCTGCCCCATGCGCTGCGCCTACTGCCACAATCCCGACACCTGGGACATGAACGGCGGCACACTGATGGAGCCGGAAGAAATCTTTGAACAGTATAAACGAAATGAGGCGTTTTACCACGGCGGCGGCATCACCGTCACCGGCGGCGAACCATTGATGCAGGTCGATTTTCTGATCGATCTTTTTACCATTGCCAAGAAGGAAAACGTGCATACCTGTATCGACTCCTCAGGCATTGCCTACAAGAAAAATGCAAACCCGGATTGGCTTGCGAAACTTGATCATCTGATGACGCTGACGGACCTTGTCATGCTGGATATCAAGCACATCGATCCCGAGAAACACAAAGAGCTCACCTCTCAGCCCAATGAAGGCATCCTCGCCTTTGCGGAATACCTGGACGAGAAGCACGTGGATGTGTGGATCCGCCACGTTATCGTACCCGGCCTCACCGATGATGACGAATATCTTTATAAACTCGGCTATTTCATCGGCGGTCTTACGAATGTGAAGGCACTGGACGCTCTCCCCTACCACACCATGGGCGAATCCAAATACGAGAAACTGGGGATGGCATATAAGCTTGCGGGCGTTCCCGCCATGGATAAGGATAAACTGATTGAAAAAAAGAAAGTGATTCTCGATGGCGTTCGAAAACGCAGAGAAGAGTTGGGACGGATCTGAACGCTTCAGATCTGCTCCAACTCCTTCCGTGTAATACCCCGCACATTCTTCTCCGCTTTCACCCGCGGAATCATAATCTGGTGCCCGCAGCCTTTACATTTGAGGCGAAAATCCGCACCGATCCGCAGCACCTCCCACTCGGCCGAGCCGCAGGGGTGCTGCTTTTTCATTTTTAAGATATCGCCGACCTGAATGTCCATAACCAGTCCCCATGATTAAAGCTGCGAAAAGATTTCCCCGATACTTCCCTGCACCACGAGGTCCGCGATCCCGTCTCTGGCAGTGGGTGTCTTGTTGACAAGCACCAGCTTATTGCCATTATAATAATCCAAAAGTCCTGCTGCCGGATAGACCGCGAGAGACGTTCCGCCGACGATCAGCACATCCGCTTCGCTGATAGCGCGGATGGCTGCCGAAAGCGTGCTCTGGTCAAGCCCTTCCTCATAAAGGACAACATCGGGTTTAATGTCCCCGCCGCACTCGCAGTGAGGAACCCCCTCAGAATGAGCAATAAAATTGACATCGTAAAACTTGTGGCAGGTCTCGCAGAAATTACGCAGCACCGAACCGTGCAGTTCATACACTTTCTCACTGCCCGCCGCCTGGTGCAGCCCGTCGATGTTCTGGGTCACCACCGCCTTTAATTTCCCTTCTTTTTCCCATTGCGCCAGCTTCAAATGCGCCGCATTTGGCTTTGCATCAAGGCAGAGCATCTTATTCCGATAGAACCTGTAAAATTCCTCGGTGTTCCTCCTGTAAAAAGTGTGGCTTAGTATGGTTTCCGGAGGATAGTCATACTGTTGATTGTAGAGACCGTCCACGCTCCGAAAATCCGGAATACCGCTCTCCGTGGAAACGCCCGCGCCTCCGAAAAAGACAATGTTATCCGATTCGTTCACCCACTCGCGCAACTGTTCTATTGCATTCATACGATTTCCTCCTCCTTTGATTTACTTTACCCGAGTTCGCGAAGCGACACTCGAAAGTTAATCGCGCAGCGATTTACTTTATCCTAATCCCAGCCGATTCACCGCCGAGAAGATCGCCCGCACGGACGCTCTCGTGATATTGGAGCTGACGCCCACACCGTAGGTCACGCGGCCGGTCTCCACGTCAAGCAGATGGATATAAGCAGCCGCCTGCGAATTGGAGCCGCTCTGGAGCGCATGCTCCTCGTAATCGAGGATCTTGATGGAAATCTCCAGCTCCTCCTGCAGACCGCGCTTTACGGCATCAATAGGGCCGTTTCCGACCGCTTCAAAGGTCTTCTCCTCACCTGCATTGGTGTAGACCACCGTCACCTTGGTGTCAAATTCGGATTCGGTCTCGCCGCTTAAATCGTCCACCCTGAGTTTTCGGAAATGGATGGGTTCCTTTTTCAGCAGATACTCCTCGCGGAAACTCTCCATGATCTGATCAGGACTCACTTCGCCCTGTTTCTCGGAAATGCGCTGGATCACATCCGCAAACTCGCGGTGCATTCCCTTCGGCAGCTTAAAGCCGAAATAAGTATCCATAATAAAGGCGACACCGCCTTTACCTGACTGCGAATTGATGCGCACGATGGGCTCATATTCTCTGCCAATATCCGCCGGATCGATCGGCAGATAAGGCACTTCCCAATATTCACCACCGCGTTCTTTCATCGCCTTCATGCCCTTATTGATGGCATCCTGATGGGAACCTGAAAATGCGGTAAACACCAGCTTTCCCGCATAGGGATGTCTGGGATGTACAGGGATCTTGCAGCATCTCTCATAAATTTCAATGCTCTCATTCACATGCTCGATCGCAAGTTGAGGATCGATGCCCTGCGAAAACATATTGTAGGCAATATTCAAGACATCTACGTTACCTGTTCGTTCACCGTTTCCAAACAGGGTGCCTTCCACGCGCTGTGCGCCCGCAAGCAGCGCAAGCTCTGCCGTCGCCACCCCGGTTCCCCTGTCGTTATGAGGATGGATGCTCAGGATAATAGCCTCACGGTTTTCCAGATGTTTATTCATCCATTCGATCCTGTCCGCGAAGACATTGGGCGTGGTCATCTCCACCGTGGAGGGCAGGTTGATGATCATGGGATTTTCTTTGGTCGGTCCCCATTCCCTCTGAACGGCGTTGCAGACTTCCAGCGCGTAATCCAGTTCCGTACCCGTAAAGCTCTCGGGAGAATACTCTAAAATGATCTTTCCGGGGAAGTTTGCCGCATGACGTTTCACCATCTTTACTCCTTCCACGGCAATGTTTGTGATCTCCTCGCGGCTCATATGGAACACGACATCCCGCTGTAAGGTCGAGGTGGAATTATAAATGTGCACGATCGCCTGCTTACAGCCCTCTATGGACTCAAAGGTGCGCTCTAAGAGCTCCTCTCTGCACTGGGTCAAAACCTGCACCACTACGTCGTCAGGGATCATCTTTCGATCCACCAGCTGACGCAGAAAATCAAATTCGATCTGGCTGGCCGCCGGGAAACCGATCTCGATCTCCTTAAAGCCCAGCTTGATCAGGTAATTGAAAAATTCAATTTTTTCCGATACGACCATCGGGTCGATCAGCGCCTGGTTCCCGTCTCTTAAATCGACGCTGCACCATACGGGTGCCTTCTCGATCTGCTTATTCACCCATTCTCTTTCGGGATAATCCACGACGGGATTTCTGCGGTATCTCTTATAATTCAACATAACATTTTCCTTTCTGTCTGTATTTTTTATGTAGTATTGTTTTTACGAAAAATAGGACCCGCCTTTACAGCGGGTCCGTTTTGTGACGTTATTCTCCAAGACCGTTTTCGATCGCGCTGACCAGCGCTTTCAGGGCCTCATCCTCGTCTTCTCCATCACACACAAACTCAATCTCATCGCCACACTTGACACACGCCCCTAGGACGCTTAGGACACTTTTGGCGTTCGCTGTATTCTCACGAAATGAAAAAGTTATCAGAGATTTGAACTGCATCGCTTCCTTACATAGGATGCCAGCCGGTCTTAGGTGCAGGCCCGTTGGATTTTTGATCACTACCTTTTGACTTACCATAACCCCGTCCTCTTTCTACATGATAATGTAAAGAATCATGCTGATGCACTGATTCTTTACATGGGATCGGCATCAAAACTGCCAATCCTCTGATCGCAGTCGGAAATGTGATATTTCCGACGCGTGTCATCGCAGAAAACTGCTCTGACATAGTGGATATTATGAGTATAACATCTTCGCCGATATATCTCAAGCCCTACAACATAATATTCTGAATCAACTCGGCAAGCTTTTTTGCTTCCTCGGTGATCAGGTTCTGATCCTTACCCTCGATCATCACGCGCACGAGCGGTTCTGTACCGGAAGGACGGATGAGTACGCGGCCCTCGCCCGCAAACTTTTTGTCAAGCGCGGCAATCGCTTCCGCGATTTCTGGATAGTCCATGAAATTCTCTTTTTTATGATTGGGCACCTTTGCGCCGACAAGCGCCTGCGGCATCACCTCCATGATGGAAGCTAACTCCGATAAAGGTCTTTTTGTCTCCACAAGCACCTGTAACAGATGCAGCGCGCTTAGCAGGCCGTCCCCCGTGGTATTCTCGTCAAGGAAGATCACGTGCCCGGATTGTTCGCCTCCAAGGCTGGCTCCGATCTCACGCATCCTCTCCAGCACATAGCGGTCTCCGACCTTGGTCTGCTCGATCTTGATGCCGTTCTCCTCACCCATCAGGAAAAAGCCGAGATTGCTCATGACGGTGGCAACAATGGTATCGTGGTTGAGCTTGCCCTGTGCCTTCATATGCGTGCCGACGATGGCCATGATCTGATCGCCGTTGACGATGTGGCCCAGTTCATCCACCGCAAGCAGTCTGTCAGCATCCCCGTCAAAGGCCAGGCCCAGCTGCGCCTTCTCGTAGACAACTCTTGCCTGTAGTTCCTCCATATGCGTGGAGCCGCAGTTGGCGTTGATATTCGTGCCGTCGGGATTGTTGTGGATGGCAACGACTTCCGCGCCCAGCTCCTTCATGGTCTCCACGGAAGTATAAAACGATGCCCCCTCCGCACAGTCCAGCACGATCTTCATACCGGTGAGATCGACATTCACCGCTTTCATGGCATGATTGATGTACTCCTCCCTGGCATCCGTGCGGTACTTGATTTTGCCGACACTTGCTCCCGTAGGGAATTTAACGCCGCGCATATCACTTCTGATCAGATCTTCGATCTCATCCTCCAGGGAATCCGGCAGCTTATAACCGTTTCCGTCAAAAAATTTGATGCCGTTAAACTCTACCGTATTGTGGGAGGCAGAGATGACAACGCCCGCATCCACCTTGTACTTTCTGGTCAGATACGCTACCGCAGGCGTGGGAACAACACCCACATAAACCGCATTCGCGCCCACGGAGCACACACCGGCCATCAAGGCATTTGCCAGCATGTCACCGGAAATCCTCGTGTCGCACCCCACCATGATCGTGGGCTTGTGCGCATTCTCTTTCGTAAGGACATAGGCGCCCGCCTGCCCCAACTGCATCGCTAAAAGGGGCGAAAGTTCCTCATTTGCAATGCCGCGCACGCCGTCCGTGCCAAATAATCTCGCCATATCGTTCCTATCCTTTCCAGATTTATTCTTTTTCTATCAGATGCACACGTACCTCCGTGGGATTGCCCTGTTTGACATTCTCCACTGTCGTGGTCGCGTTCACCGGCATCCAGTAACTGCCCTCCGACAGTTCCTCCAATCCTTCCGATTCCATCCACGCATCCAAGTCGATCACTGCGGTCACGTTTTCCGCCTCAATCTCATTTAGGACCGCGGACAGGCCGGTGAGCGTCACGCTGCATTCATTTGCCGGCTCAGTGATAACAGCCTCGTAGCCGTCAGGAAGCCCTTCAAAGAGAATCTTGCCGACAGGGATCCGTACTGCACGGTTCTGCTCCGCCTCGATTTTTGCTACCGCATTGATTTTGCCTTCAAAATTTTCCTCTGCAAGAATCACATTCGCCGGGAGATAATCATTGATATCCACGAGCGCCGTCACATCCTCTGTCGCATCCGTCACATCCAGGATCCCCTCGGGAAGCTCGATCACATCAAGCCTAGTCAGATATTTCGAACGGGCGGCCACCTTAATGCTCGGTCTGGTAAAGGAAACTTCCCCCGTAAAGCCGTAACCCTCCGCCGGTCTGCCTGTGACCTTGCAGGTGAGGGGCAGCTCCTTAAGCTCCAGGATATCCACGCTGACGCGCACCTTGGATATGCTTTTTTCAATGTTGTTCGACATGATCTCCTCGCCGTCTTCATTGTAGAGGCGAATATTCGAGTCAGTGGAAATGGTGTTGGTAAAACCGGACACATCCACCTCGGCCTGCGCCTTGGTCACCTGCGAAATCACAGATTTCGGCCCTGATATGCGAATCAAATTCTGTTCCGTAGTCACATCACCAACTACGTAACCTTCCCGCACATCTCCCGTCGTAATGGATTTTAATGGCAGGGAACGGGTCTGCTTTTCCTCGATACTCAGCTTTACGCTGTCGATATTACCGCGGATGCTGTCCAACTTATCGTTGTATTTATTGGTGGAAAACTTAATAGCGACCGTATCCACACTGGTCAGGTCATTCACATCGGCTTCCGCCACAATATTGCTTTTATCCAGAGCATCAATAATGGAGCGGGGCGCCGATATCGTTACGACATCCACAGTATCCGTACCGTCAAGCACTTCAAATACCTGCCCCCTGTCCGTGATCAGGTTTGCGTTCTTGATCGTGACCGGAACGTCATTCACACGGTAGGTGGCTATGGGGTCGTTGATATTTGTTACCACCAGCCAGAGCACGGCTGCGCAGAGAAAGGAGGCGATCTTTAAGCCCAAATTGGCAGTAAGCTTATTTTTCATACTTGATTCCTGCCTTTCCGCCGGCCTTGCTCTTAAAAAGCTTGCGTTTTTTATCCTCTATCGGCTTATCCTGAATCTCCTGCAGGCGTTCGCGCAGTCTTGCCGCATCGAGATTTCTCTCCAATTCACCGCCGTAAGCCACGCTGATCTTGCCCGTTTCTTCCGAAACGATCACCGTCAGGGAATCTGTCACCTCGGAGATACCGACGCCTGCCCTGTGTCTGGTGCCAAGGTCCTTACTCAGCGCCATATTATCAGAAAGCGGCAAATAGCAGGTCGCGGATACAATACGATTGCCGCGCACGATCACCGCGCCGTCATGAAGCGGCGTATTATGCTCAAAAATATTGATGAGGAGCTGGCTGGAAATAATACCATCCACATCGATTCCTGTTCTTTCATATTCTTTAAGGGACTGCTCGTGTTCGATCACGATCAGAGCCCCTGTTTTGACCTTGCCCATCTCAAAAGCCGCCTTCACGATCTCGCCGATGGTGCGATCAGAAAAACGACCGTCCTCCCGCTTATTGGCGTCCAAAAAAGTGGCCAAAAAATTCTTTCTTCCAAGTTCCTCCAAGGCGGAACGCAGCTCCGGCTGCAGTACCACCACAAAAGCAGTGGCTGCAATGCTAATAATATTAGGCACGATCCAGAGTATCGTGTTCATTTTACAAAAAGCCGCAATAATGATAAAAATCAAGATCACAATCACGCCTTTTAAGAGCGCCCAGGCTCTCGTATTTTTGATCCAGACCAGAATGTGATATGCCACAAAAGTCAGGATAGCGATCTCGGCAATATCATTCCAGCGAATCGTGGGCATATGCAGCCTTGCAAGATAGACGCCGATCCAGGTATTCAGTTGATCCATCTCACATCACCGCCTCTTGGAATTGATCTGCTTCACTTTCTTTTCAGGCCTAGTCACTGTGACCTTGGGTACAGCCTTAACATAATAATAGTATTCATCGTCCTCAAATTGAACCTTTTCCGTGCGACTGTAATCGACATAAAATACGAAAAATTGCAGCACCAGCACGATCAGGAAGGAAACGATGGTTCCCAAAATGATACTTAACAGGGACTGGTTCGTGTCAAAAATCAGGTCACCCACAAGGAGCACCATGATATTGACCACCGCACCCGCAATCATGGCAATCGTCCATGCGTAATCGACGCTCAACCGTCGCAGGAGATAAACGATGATCACCGTAATGGCAAATGCCGCAATGACGACCACCATCTCTTTATTTTTCAATAAACCGTCTATGATAAACTTAAATTTTGCAGCTGTTTCCTCCTCTGCCATAGATGCGATCACCGTCTCATTTTTCGTTACATAGTGAAGCAAGTAGTAAACGATCACCCCACAGGCAACAGAAACCGCGGAGGCAGGTCCTCCGATCAGCCCCATGGAAATGGGAATCACATACGGAATCCGCATCAGAAAGCAAATCGGCAAGAGCACTACCACCAAAGTATCCTTCGGAGAAAATCGCAGATACAGTAAAAAGAGCAGGAGGAAACCGGCTCCTATCACCGCTGCGCATTCCATGCTGAAAGAATAGAGGTGCAGAATCGAGAAAAGCGCCCCCATCACCACAATAAAATTGATCGGCATGAACGAACACATAAGCGCCACGATCAATACCAAAGTCATCCTGTTCAGCGCCTCCATGTACCCAAGCCTGGAATTGAGCAGAAAGAGGGTAATAAATGCCAGAACAAATTTCAAAAGGGGAGTGATATACACCTCATACTTGCCATATATAGTTAACAGCATTTGTTTAATAAGCAGTAAAGTCGTCATTCCGTGTCAATTCCTTTGTCAGTTGTTCTCGTACAAAATAAGTGCGAAATCAATGTGGAGCATTCCTAGCGTTTGCCGTAGGCATACTCCTATTGCCTGCTGTCCGGCGACGATTTCTTGTACATGGCAGCAAGCCTGTGCAGATTCATATAGTAGGTCCGCAAGCTCTTTTTGGCCCTGCTGTATCTGACCGTATAAACCGCGTATGCGATCACGGCGTAGATGCCAACAGTGGCGAGATACCAAAATAAAACGTTCTTCGCAAACTCCAGAAGATCCATCTTATAAATATCGGTCATAAAGATTTCAAAATCATAAAAAATGTACATAGCAAAAACCACTACAAATGCGATGGTTGCACTTATAATGGATTTAAGCACCTGCCAGCCTATATAGTCGTTCCGAAAATAACTTCCAATATCCAGATTCTTCCTGCCTTCATTTGCCTCGTAGGAAGCCATCTTAGTCATCAGAACAACTCTCTCCTCATTTAACATAATGACTCCAATCAATCAAAACACGGTAATACGGAATCAGCCCAAAAAGCGCATTTTCGGGTTTTCCTTCGTGTCCTTTTTCGGTGCGGGCTTGGGAGCCTCAGGCTTTTTAATGCTGGCACCCAGCTCATTTGCCATACTGTTCTTACATTTATTGCAGAAACGACCCGTCAAAATGGTAGCGCCGCAGGTTTCACAGGTGAGCGTGATGCCGGAATCCTCAGCAAGCTCCAATCTCTCCTCTCTGAGCCACTGATGAATCTGATTCGTGGAAACGTCACAAGCTTCCGCTACCTGAGGGATCGATGCATGGCCGTTATCCTGGATGTACTTTTTCACTTCCTGAAACTTTTCTTCAAGCCTTTCCCTGCAGGCCGGGCAGATCGGTGGCCCGGAGACATAGTTGAAAAGACTATTGCACTTCCTACAATTTCTCACATTCATAGCTAATCCTCCTTAGGCTGATTTCCTCATGCACCCCTTCCGATAGCAAGGGTCATGAAATAAATGCGCTCTACACCCGCTTTTTTCAGCTCACGACTCATGGCGTCTATGGTGCTGCCCGTCGTATAAATATCGTCAATAATAATGACTGTACTTAATTTTACATCATTTCGTCGGATTTTGAAAGCCTTTTTCAGATTATTTTGTCTCTCACGCGCAGATAAGTCTTTCATGGGAGCTGTTTTTTCCACGCGGGCAATCCAATCTGCCAGCACAGGGATCCCTGTCAGGGCGGAAAGCTCCCTTGAAAGCGCCTCCGCCTGGTTGTAACCTCTGCGGCGCTGCCTGCTTTTGTGGAGTGGAACGGGCACAAGCGCCTGTGCCCCGCTGTCTTTGATAAAACCGCCCAGCCGCTGTGCCATACAGGCTGCATAGTAAACAGCGTATTCCTGCCGTCCCGCGTACTTGAAACGGGCGATGGATGCTGATATGCTCTTATATTCAAACAGGGCCAGTCCCCGGTCAAAAAGATGAGCACGGGCAGAACAATCTGCGCAGTATTCCTTTTCAGCGCGGTCCAAATGCTTGCCGCATTTCATGCAAAAGGGCGGCTTCGTGTAGACGGGAAGCTGCGCACATTCCTTGCAGATCAAAGCATTCCAGGGTTTTACAGGTTCATCGCAGACAGGACAACGCCGGGGGAAAAAGAGATTCAAAAGATTCAAGTCCACACCTCCCGCAATTGGTCTGCAAACCCCGTATAGCGAAGATTCTCACTGTTATTGGCGATCATCTCCGAGATGGTTGCGCGGCTCCCCAGAATGGTAACGCAATTCTTGGCACGGGTGACGCCCGTGTAGAGAAGATTTCTGTTAAAGAGCATGTGCGGTCCCGTCAAAAGCGGCATGACGACAGCCGGATACTCGCTGCCCTGCGACTTGTGAATGGTGACGGCATAGGCAAGTTCAAGTTCCTCCAGCCCCGCATAAGGATAGGTCACGCGCCGGTGCTCATCAAATTCCACGACCACTTCCCGTGCGTACTCGTCGATAGAGCGGACAACGCCAATATCGCCGTTAAAGATGCCCATACCGCTGTCAATGGGAATGTTGTAGCGGCTGACCACCTCCCACACAAGCTGATAATTGTTCTTGATCTGCATGACCTTGTCGCCCTCCCGAAAGAGAGCATCGCCCACCTGGCATTCCTGCTTGGACGGGTTCGGCGGATTCAGATAACGCTGCAAGATCCCGTTTAATGTCTCCACCCCCAGTTTTCCCTTGCGCATGGGAGTCAATACCTGGATGTCAAAAGGCGATGCATCCACATAGCGCGGCAGTTTTTCCAAGATCAATTGTAACATATGTTTATAAATGACGTCTGTGTCATTTCTTTCCAAAAAAAAGAAGTCTCGGCTCTTATTGTCCAGCACAAGTTCTTCCCCTGCATAAATGCGGTGGGCATTAAGCACGATGTCACTCTCCTGCGCCTGGCGAAAGATTTTTTTAAGGACCACCGTCTCAAAGGCGCCGCTCTCGATCAGATCGTGCAGAACCTGCCCCGGTCCCACCGACGGAAGCTGATTCACATCGCCCACCAGGATCAGTCGCGTACCCACGGAAACCGCCTTTAACAGGGATTGAAAGAGAAAAATATCCACCATGGACATTTCATCCACGATGATCACGTCCGCCTCCAACGGATTTTCCTCATTGCGCTCAAAGCGCGCTGTTTTTCCTTCCAATGCCGCAGCGCCGGAAAGCTCCAGCATCCTGTGGATGGTACGCGCCTCGTAGCCCGTCGCTTCGGTCATACGCTTCGCCGCCCTGCCTGTGGGTGCAGCTAACAGAATATCCATCCCCTGGGAAAGAAAATAGCGGATGATCGCGTTGATGGTAGTCGTCTTGCCTGTTCCGGGGCCTCCCGACAGAATAAATATGCCGTTTCTGATGCTTTCCAGGACAGAACGCCTCTGCAGCTCATCGAGCGAGATACCCAAATCTTCCTCCATAAGCGCAATCTTTTTGAGCAGCGCCTCCTCCCCGGCTGGCAGAATATCTTCCCTGACGTTTAAGTCGTGCAGCATTCTGGCACAGGCAAGCTCCGCATAATAAAAGGACGAAGCGTAGACTCTGCGTTCAGATCCGGCCTTGATTACCAGCTTTTTGTCCATGGCCAGATTGGCAAGCTGCGGCTCCATCAGCGCAGCTTTGACACCCAAAAGCTCCTCCGCACGGGTAAGCAGCTTCTCCGCCGGCAGATAACAATGCCCCTCAACACCCGCCTGTTGCAATGTATAGAGCAACCCGCTCCTGATGCGATAGTCAGAATCGGTATGAATGCCGACTTTCGCCGCGATCTCGTCCGCAATGCGAAAACCGATGCCCGAGACATCCTCCGCCAGGCGATAGGGATTTTCCCTCATAACGCCGTAAAGTCCCATACCGTAAGTCTCGTAGATGCGCAGCGCCAGCGTGTTGCCGATGCCGTAACCCTGCAGGAATGTGAGGGCGTCTCTTGCATCCCGCTTTTCGTAAAGAGAAGCTGCAATCTCCCTGGCTTTTTTCAGGCTGATACCCTTTACCTCTGCAAGGCGTTCCGGTTCCTCCTCAATGATACGGTAGGTGTCTTCCCCGAAGGCTTTGACGATCCGTTTGGCAAGCGCTTGTCCGACACCTTTGACTGCACCGGAAGCGAGATAACGCTCCACGCTCTCCTCATCGCTCGGCGGAACAATGGTGTAATGTTCTATTTTGAACTGTTTTCCATATATTTGATGCGTGGTGTACTCACCGCTCGCCTCAATGGTCTCACCCTGATCCATCGTCTGAAAAAAACCCACACAGGTAATTTCTTCCTCCTGCGTAAGTAGATTCAAGACCGTGTAGCCGTTTTCTTTGTTGCGGAAAATAATGTGCTCGATGTAGCCTTTAATTGTGTCCATAGAACCTCTGAATTTTAGAATTTCATTTGTATGTTAGAATATAGAAATTGATAAATGTTATCTTTTGTATCTTTGTGCAATCACAGAAGCAACCTTACAATTTGGCTTACTGCTCTGAAGCACTGTCTGAGAATAGTAAATGCCGGCGCATTAACTATACGACTTCGCACAGTTTCTTCCGAAGAAATTTACTACTGGCGAAGTGGTGCGAGTTTGCGCAGGAGCATAAGGCAAATTGTAAGGTCGACTCTAAACTTTATAATTATAACCCGTAATTGATCTTCGCCTGCTCATAAAGCATCTGCGCAAGAGAGTTAGACCCCTGTGTCGCAGTCTGTTTTGAAATCTCCTGAATCACGGAATCCTTGAAATAATCGACCATCTGGGAAGCGTAACCGTCTTCATCATCACTGAAGATATCGACGGTCTTTTGCATCTCCTTATAGACCTGCTCCCAGAGATAAGCCTCAAACTGCTTACAGGCATCAAAGAGGGCATCATCTTCCTTATTCTTTGCCGCGCGGTCGGTAGCTTCCAGTTTCTTCTGGAGATTTTCCGTCATCACGCGGTTGGTGTCAGTCATATAATCAGTATAGGCTGCTAAATTGGTTAAGTCGTTCATGCGTGTTCTCCTCTATGTTTATGAGCCGTTTCATTCGCAACCGCTTCGCGGCTTGCTCATGCGGGCTGTCGCCCTAT
>ERZ779627.8-NODE-8-length-188421-cov-30.215161_pt1 | contig 188421 bp, 152 predicted proteins | sample MGYA00514191_ERZ779627 | MGnify/ENA primary metagenome ERZ779627 (study PRJEB29562, sample SAMEA4376705) | mouse gut metagenome | isolation source: Cecum | study: EMG produced TPA metagenomics assembly of the A DSS colitis mouse model was used to assess the... | reverse complement strand
GAGCCGTTTCATTCGCAACCGCTTCGCGGCTTGCTCATGCGGGCTGTCGCCCTATATAATTGTGTCTAAGCCGCCCGACGTATGCAAGCATACGCGGTCTGCTTAGCCCCAATTATGCACGGCTCTTAGCGTTTCAAGTTGTTAGCCACTTCCAGCATGGAATCGGAGGTGGTGATGGACTTGGAGTTCATCTCGTAGGCACGCTGCGCCACGATCAGGTTGACCATCTCGTTTGCCACCTGTACATTAGAGCCTTCCAGATAACCTTGAATAATGCGGCTTCTGTCTACATCATCGTTGGTTGCCTCGTTGATCACACGACCGCTGGCATCAGTTACCTCTAAAAGGGTATCTCCCACACGTCTTAAGCCGCTGGGATTGTTAAACTGGAAGGTGCCGATCTGTTCGCCGATGGGCTGCGGATTATTACGCTCGTCAGGGTAACAGATCTGTCCGTCCTCTGTAATCGAAAGGTTGCTGGCAACCATGCCTGCCGGTACAATAATGGCACGCCCTTCTGTATTCAATACCGGGAGTCCGTCCGCATTGGTCAGAGTCATACGGTTGCCGACGCCGATCGCCCAAGTAAAATCACCGTTTCTCGTATAGAAGATCTGATTATCATCGCCGCGCACAGCGAAGAATCCGTCTCCTTCAATGGCAAAAGCAGTGTCAGAATCTGCATCCAGAAGGCTGCCCTGTCTGAAAATCTGATTGATGGACGAGGTGCGCACACCGAGACCCACCTGTGAGGTGGTCGGCTTCGGATCGCCGTTTGCCGTCGTGGTAATGGACTGCAGGTTCTGGTACAGCAGCGACTTAAACTGCGCCACCTGCGCCTTATAACCAACGGAATTGACGTTAGCGAGGTTGTTCGCTATCGTGTCAACATTTGTCTGCTGCGCATTCATGCCGGTTGCACCCGACCATAAACTTCTAATCATTTTTAATCTGTCCTCCTAGTGTTCTCCTGATTCTTCATCAGCCTATCTTACCATTCTGGTTCACCGCCTGCTCCAATGTCTCGTCGTAGGTGGTAATTACTTTCTGATTTGCTTCATACTGCCTTTGCAGGGTAATCATATTGACCATTTCAGTCACTACCGAAATGTTTGCCATTTCAAGGTAGCCTGCAAGGACCTGCGTATCGGTCTCCATATCATCTTTTTCTATGCGCGTAGCGCCATCGACTGTCCTAAATAAGTTTTCACCGAAACGCTCAAGGTAATTATAATCTTCAAAATCCACGACGTTGATGGTAGCAACTACTTCGCCGTCCTGAATAATATCACCGTTGCGATTGATACCCGCAGAGAGCGCAGGGTCAAGTCGAATCCTGCGGTCAGAATCATCCAGCACGTAATCGCCGTCCTGCGTTTTCAAGAAACCCTGTCTGTCCATGGTAAAATTACCGTCTCTGGTATACATGGTGGTTCTTTCATCCCGCTTGTTCGTGTATTCTATCGCAAAGAAGCCCTTGTCAGAGAGTGCCAGATCGAGGTCATTTCCCGTCTCTTTGATGGGGCCCTCAGAGTAGTCCACATAGTTTTCACCGATCTTGACTCCGAGATTGAGGCCCGTTTTGCGGACTCTTTTTTGCAGATAATCCTCGTTGAGCGGATTATTCACTTCGTCCTGATCGACCGCCCTGTTTGTTGCCAGTGGTCTGGGAAGATTTCCCGGCTCAGACAGATCCTTGATTTTATAGGCGAGCACTGTATCAAACGCCTCGCTCGTAGTGCCTTCTTTCTTAAAACCGTTGGTCGTCGCATTCGCCAGATTGTTCGTCAGCACATCCATCCTGTGCTGCTCATTCAGCATACCAGTGTATGCGGTGTATAATCCTTTGAGCATCTGATATGTTCCTCCATTTATGCCGTGGATGCGCTTTTTGCATCCAGTGTTTCTTTTGTCTAGTCTTCGCGGTAACCGGCAAGAAATTCCACATATTTACCCGTTCCGATGGCAACCGCCGTCATGGGATCCTCTGCTGTCATGGTGTTGATCCCGGTCTTAGCTGCGATCAAATCCTCCAGTCCGCGCAGCAGACTGCCTCCGCCCGTCAGGACAATACCCCTGTCTGCGATATCCGCTGCCAACTCGGGAGGTGTCTTCTCAAGCACGCTGTGAATCGTCTCCACGATCTGTACCGTGGTCTCGTGCAGCGCTTCCTCCGTCTCCTCGGAAGATACCTTTACGGTCCTGGGTAGTCCCGTCACCAGATTACGGCCGCGTACATCCATGTAGTCCACTTCGGGCCGCCTGAATGCGGAGCCGATCTTTATCTTCAAATCCTCTGCTGTCCGTTCACCGATCAGCAAATTATGTTTCTTACGCATATAACGCACGATGGCTTCGTCAAAGTCATCGCCCGCAATCTTAATGGAAGCGCTGACCACCGTGCCGCCCAGAGAAATCACGGCGATATCAGAAGTGCCGCCGCCGATATCCACGATCATATTGCCGCAGGGCTTTGAAATATCGATGCCCGCACCGATCGCCGCCGCGATGGGCTCCTCAATAATGGAAACCTCCCTCGCGCCCGCCTGATAAGTTGCGTCTTCTACCGCCTTTTTCTCCACTTCGGTAACGCCGCTGGGCACGCATACCGCGATGCGGGGCTTTCTGAAGCTTTTCTTTCCAAGGGCTTTCTGGATGAAATACTTCATCATCTTCTCCGTTACCTGATAGTCGGAGATAACACCCTGTCTCAAGGGCCTTACTGCCACGATATTGCCCGGTGTTCTGCCGAGCATCAGGCGCGCGTCCTCGCCGATCGCCTTGATCTTATTCGTGTCCCTGTCAAATGCAACCACGGAAGGCTCCTTAAGTACTACACCTTTCCCGCGGATATATACCAAAATACTGGCTGTGCCAAGATCTATTCCAATGTCTGTAAACTGCATGACCTTTCCCCTTCCTGAGAGTATAGCATTATCATTATACCCTCATCCCGAAGGATTTTCAAAGGTTTTTTCAATTTTTTCGAATTTTTCTATCAAAATAAAGAAAAACGCCAAAAGCAGAACGGATCCTTCCGCTCTGTTTTCAGCTTCCATGCCTAACTATATATCGGACGAAAAACGTAATTTGTTAATAGGAAATAACAGGAAAATCTCACAAAGACTTTTGCTTGCTCAGAATCGGGGGATTCGATATAATAGACGCAGACTCATTACAGAAAGGACTTCACTCCATGAAAACACAGGCAGAACTGCAAAGACTCCTCCGCGATATCGACCACAAGGGCTATAAAGCTTACAAAGTTTTAGAAGGAGAGTACGACTTCGGCGCATACCGTCTCTGCATCGACCATGTGCAGGGCGATCCCTTCGCTTCGCCTTCACGGGTACGGCTTGTATACAGAAACCAGGGCAACATTCCCGCCTCATTCTTTGAGAGCAGACACAGGCGGATCGCTGTGGAGGATTATCTTCTGCGCAGTCTTCATCGAAATCTGCGGACCGGAGAAGGCAGGGCAGCGGAGGGGCGCGCAGCGACACTTCCGACGAAAAATCCTGAAAGGAATTTTCGTCAAGCCAAAGGCTCCGGCAAGAGCGGTCTGGTAACCGCCTGTCGGACAAGTCAGGAGATTTTGGAAACCACTGCCATGCACATAGAAAAAGAGGCCATTACGGCCCGCATCGAGGTCGGTTTTCCCGCCTTCGGCAGAACGATCGCGGCAGGTGAGCTTTCACAGATCCTTTTTAAGGTCCTGCCGGAACTTTGTGAAAAAACCTTTCACATGAATCCTTCCATGAAACAGACACTTGATAAAGTCGTTTCTCTGGCGGATGACCAGCAGTTTATCAGGGAAAGTCTTGCCGAGCAGGGGCTTGTGGCCTTTGTGGCAGATGGTTCGATCCTGCCCAGAGAAAGCGGTGTTTCTCAACGTCCCATGAAAGACGCGGTGGTATTTGAAAGCCCCGAATCCCTTGCCATCACCTTAACGCTGCCCCATCGGGGTGCAGTACGCGGCATGGGCATCAGGCGCGGCATCACGGTGATCGCAGGCGGCGGTTTTCACGGAAAGTCCACCCTATTAAAGGCGCTTGAACGCGGCGTTTACAATCACATTGCAGGAGACGGCAGGGAACTTGTCATCACCGATGAGACAGCTTTTAAACTGCGGGCGGAAGAACACCGCTGCATCCACGAGACTGATATTTCCCTCTTTATCAATAATCTGCCCATGAAGTCGGATACCACGCGTTTCCAAACGGAAAATGCCAGCGGGAGCACCTCGCAGGCCGCCAATACCGTGGAAGCGCTGGCAATTGGCAGCACGGTGCTGCTGATTGACGAGGACACCTCCGCCACGAATTTCATGGTGCGCGACGACCGCATGGCGCAGCTTGTCTCCGATGAAAAGGAGCCTATCACGCCCTTTATTCGCAAGATCAGGAGCCTCTATCAAGATCTCGGTGTCTCTACGGTACTGGTAGCAGGAAGTTCCGGCGATTATCTCTCCGTGGCTGATACGGTATTACAGATGGACTGTTATGAAACAAAGGATGTGACTGCGCGGGCAAAAGAGCTTTCCGTTCCCCTCACAGAGGAGCGTGTAAGAGAGACCGAGTGGCTGAAAAAGAAAGTCCGCTCCCAAAAAATAGAAAAAGTGCGGGTGCATGGCTGGGACACCATCAGTCTGGATAAAAATGAAATCGACTTACGTTATCTGGAACAGATTGTCGGCGAGAGCCAGACCGCTTCCCTCGCCTATGTTTCACAGTATATGTTAGAACGGTTAGCCGACGGCAAAAAAACCCTGCCGGAACTGGCAAATGCCGCCGCCGACAAATTGGAAAAAGAGGGCATCCTCTCCATTACCCCGCGCAATTACAGCGCAGGGCCTGCGGCATATGTGAGACGGCAGGAGATCTTGGCGTGTCTGGCGCGTTATCGCAATCTATAATCGAGCTCGCGAAGCGATGCTTGTGAAGTTATTTTTGAAGTAATTTACTTCTCTCTAACATCTTTTTCACATAAACGCCGGTATAAGACTTTTTATTTTTTGCCACCTGCTCCGGCGTTCCCTCTGCGATCACGGTACCGCCGCCGTCACCGCCTTCGGGACCCATATCGATAATGTAATCTGCGGTCTTGATCACATCCAGATTATGCTCGATGACGACCACGGTATTGCCGCCCTCGGCCAGCTTATGCAGAATATCGACCAGCTTGTGCACATCCGCAAAATGCAGGCCGGTGGTAGGCTCGTCCAAAATATAAATGGTCTTGCCCGTGCTGCGCTTACTGAGCTCTGTCGCCAGCTTGATGCGCTGCGCCTCACCGCCCGAGAGCGTGGTGGAGGGCTGACCCAGTTTTACATAGGATAGTCCTACGTCATTTAAGGTTTCAATCTTTCTGCGGATGGAAGGCAGATTCTCAAAGAAGGGCACCGCCTCCTCGACCGTCATGTCGAGCACATCAAAAATACTCTTTCCCTTATATTTTACTTCCAGCGTCTCCCTGTTGTAACGCTTACCACCACAAACCTCGCAGGGCACATAGACATCGGGAAGAAAGTGCATCTCAATCTTAAGGATGCCATCACCGCCGCATGCCTCGCAGCGTCCGCCCTTCACATTGAAACTGAAACGCCCCTTCTTATAGCCCCTTGCCTTTGCATCCTGAGTGGAAGCAAAAAGATCTCTGATCTGGTCGAAAACGCCCGTATAAGTGGCAGGGTTCGAGCGCGGCGTCCTGCCGATGGGCGACTGGTCAATGCTGATGACCTTGTCAAGCTGCTCGACTCCCAGAATTTCTTTATGCTTGCCGGGAATGGTGCGCGCACGATTTAATTCCCTTGCCAGATGTTTATATAAGATCTCATTCACAAGCGAACTTTTCCCTGATCCGGAAACACCCGTCACGCAGGTAAAAATACCCGTGGGGAACTTCACGTCTATGTTTTTGAGATTGTTTTCCTGCGCTCCTTTCACGGTAAGCCAGCCTGTCGGCTTTCTGCGTGTCTTCGGCACGGGAATCTTTAACTTCCCCGAGAGATACTGTCCCGTCACAGATTCCTCCACCTGCATGATCTCCTCTGCTGTGCCCTGCGCCACGACCTCGCCGCCGCGGCTGCCCGCGCCCGGTCCGATGTCCACGATGTGATCCGCCGCCAGCATGGTATCCTCATCATGTTCCACCACCAGCAGCGTATTCCCCATGTCTTTTAAATTTTTGAGCGCCGCAATCAGCTTGTCATTGTCACGCTGGTGCAGACCGATGCTCGGTTCGTCCAAAATGTAACAGACCCCGACAAGTCCCGATCCGATCTGTGTCGCCAAACGAATGCGCTGGGACTCGCCGCCCGAAAGCGACCCTGTAGCACGCGACAGAGAAAGATATTCCAGTCCCACCTCCATCAGAAAACCGACCCGCGCCCGAATTTCCTTTAAGACACGTTTGCCGATCAGCTCCTGCTGGGGCGTGAGCTTCATATCACCAATGAACTCATGTAATTTAGCTATCGAGAAAGAAGTAATCTCATAAATATTTTTATCGCATACCGTGACGGCAAGAGACTCCTTTTTCAGACGCATGCCCTTACATTCTTTACAGGGCGTAAAGCGCATAAAACTCTCGTATTCCTGCTTACTCCATTCGGAGCCGGTTTCGCGGTAACGCCGCTCTACATTTTTAATAAGTCCCTCAAAGACCACGGGATAGACACCGCTTCCCCGCTGTCCCTCATAGCGCACATTCACACTCTTGTCCGTACCGTTGATGATGATATCCTGTATCTGTTCGGGCAATTCCCCAAAAGGCGTTTTTAAGCTGAACTTAAATTCCTTTGCCAGCGCCTGTAAGATCGCATTGGTAAAGCTGCCTGCGGCACCGCTGGACTGCCAGCCCAAAACGGCGATCGCCCCGTCTTCCAAACTCACTCGCTTATCAGGTATCATCAGGTCCACATCGAACTCCATCTTATAACCGAGGCCGAAGCAGACCGGACATGCGCCAAAAGGATTGTTGAAAGAAAAACTTCTCGGCTCGATCTCACTGATGCTGACGCCGCAGTCCGGGCAGGCAAAGCTCTGACTGAACTGAATGGGGTCACCGCCGATCACGTCCAAAATCATCAGCCCTTCGGCAAGTGCAAACACATTCTCCACGGAGTCCGTCAGACGTCTTTCAATACCTTCCTTCACAACAAGGCGATCCACCACGATCTCAATATTATGCTTAAAGTTTTTCTCTAACTTAAAGTCCTCCGCCTCCTCCGTCAAATCATAGAGGTTGCTGTCTATCCGCACGCGCACATAACCGCTGCGGCGCGCCCGCTCAAAAACTTTCGCGTGCTCGCCCTTGCGTCCCCGCACCACAGGCGCAAGAAGCTGAATCTTGGTCCCTTCAGGCAGCGCCATCACCTGATCCACGATCTGATCGACCGTTTGCCGCTTGATCTCCTTACCGCAGTTCGGGCAATGCGGAATACCGATGCGTGCATAGAGGAGACGAAAATAATCGTAGATCTCCGTCACTGTCCCCACCGTAGAACGCGGATTTCTGTTCGTTGATTTCTGGTCAATGGAAATGGCGGGAGATAAACCGTCGATCCGCTCCACGTCAGGCTTTTCCATCTGTCCCAAAAACTGCCTCGCGTAGGAGGAAAGGGATTCCATGTAACGCCTCTGCCCCTCCGCATAGATCGTATCAAAGGCCAGGGAAGATTTCCCCGATCCCGAAAGCCCCGTAAGCACCACAAATTCATTGCGCGGTATATCCAAATCAATGCTTTTCAAATTATGCTCATTCGCGCCCCGAATCTTGATATAATCCCGCGGACGCATTTTTATCGTGTCTGACATAGCGTAATACCTCTCATCTTCTCTTTCTGTTTTTCTATTTTTTTATTCCTGCATGAAAACCAAATCTTCAATCTATCTTCATCTTATTTGTCAAAATCCCGCAGTCTTGTTTTCAGCTCCACCATCCGATCCCGCAGCTCCGCTGCTGCCTCGAAATTCAGATCCGCCGCCGCACGCTTCATCTGCTTCTCCACATCCTTGATCAGCTTCTCAAGCTCCGCCTTGCTCATGGATTCGGGATCCTTCTCGAACCGCTGTTCCTCCTTGGCAATGGTCTTCGATATACTGATAAGATCCCGCACCGCCTTTTGGATCGAAGTGGGCGTGATACCGTGTTCTTCGTTATATTCCTGCTGGATCCCGCGGCGGCGATTCGTTTCCGTAATGGCAACATTCATGGAATCGGTCATATTATCCGCATACATAATGACCCGCCCCTTCGCGTTTCGTGCTGCCCGCCCGATGGTCTGGATCAGAGACGTAGCGGAACGCAAAAAGCCTTCTTTGTCGGCATCCAGTATCGCCACCAAAGCAATTTCCGGAATGTCCAGCCCTTCTCGTAAAAGATTGATCCCCACCAACACATCGAACACATCAAGACGCATATCACGGATAATTTGCGCGCGCTCCAGCGTATCGATATCAGAATGCAAATATTTCACGCGCACCCCCACATCATTCATGTAGGAAGTCAAGTCTTCCGCCATTCGCTTGGTAAGCGTTGTCACCAAAACCTTTCCTTTATCGGCCACCACCTGATTGATCTCCGAAATCAGGTCATCGATCTGCCCTTCCACGGGCCGCACGCTCACCTCGGGGTCTAACAGCCCCGTGGGACGGATGATCTGCTCCGTGCGGAAAAGTTCGTGCGCCGCCTCATAATCTGAAGGCGTTGCAGACACAAAGAGCATCTGATCGATATGCCCCTCAAACTCCTCAAAGCACAGAGGTCTGTTGTCAAGCGCTGAAGGCAGGCGGAAACCATAATCCACCAGCGTATTCTTGCGCGAGCGATCCCCCGCGAACATCCCGCGTATCTGGGGGATCGTCATATGGGACTCGTCAATGATGATCAAAAAATCGTCCTTAAAATAGTCGAGCAGCGTAAAGGGCGGCTCACCCTCCGCCATCCCGTTCAAATGTCTCGAATAGTTTTCAATGCCGGAGCAAAATCCCGTTTCTTTTAACATCTCTACATCAAAGTTCGTACGTTCGGAGATGCGCTGCGCCTCTAAAAGCCTGTCCTCCCCCTTAAAATAGCGGATTCGTTCGTCAAGCTCCTCCTCGATCAGATCACATGCTTTGACGATCTTTTCCCTCGCCACCACATAGTGGGAAGCCGGGAAGATCATCACATGGTCCAGCGTCGCATGCACTTGTCCCGTCAACGGATCCGTCTCTGCGATCCTCTCGATCTCATCTCCAAAAAATTCCACACGGATCAGAAAATCCCCGCCCTGCGCCGGGTAGATTTCCAAGACATCACCCCGCACCCGAAAACAGCAGCGGTCCAGATCCAAATCGTTTCTGTTATACTGCATCTCGATCAATCCGCGTATCACCTCATCCCTGTCCTTTGTCATGCCCGGACGCAGGGACATACTCATGCCCATATATTCTTCGGGGCTGCCCAGACCGTATATGCAGGATACGCTGGCAATCACCACCACATCCCGCCGCTCCGTCAAAGAGGCTGTAGCGGAAAGCCGCAGTTTGTCGATCTCGTCATTGATAGACGAGTCCTTTGCAATATAAGTATCCGTGGAAGGCACGTAAGCCTCGGGCTGATAATAATCATAATAGGACACAAAGTATTCTACCGCGTTTTCAGGGAAAAATTCTTTGAACTCCCCGTACAACTGTCCGGCAAGCGTCTTATTGTGGGCGATTACCAGAGTCGGCTTATTCAGCGCCTGAATGATATTCGCCATCGTAAAGGTCTTGCCCGAGCCTGTCACTCCCAAAAGTGTCTGAAATTGGTTGCCTTGGCGAAATCCCTCCACCAGAGCTTCGATCGCCGCAGGCTGGTCACCAGTGGGCGCGTATTCCGATACAAGCTTAAAATGATCCATGTTTTAACTCCTATTCTTCACCACCAGAAATACGATCAGTGCGCACACTGCGACCGCCGCCACGATCCCGAAAATAATCCACATCTGCCGTTGCTTTTCCGCTTTTTTCTGTGCAGCAGCGAGGTCGGCTTCCGCCTTTTCCTTTTCCCTCTTTTCTTTCTCTAATTCTACGCGCCGCGCTCTCTCAGCCTCCGCATCCGCTTTCTCCTTTTCCATCCGTTCCTGTTCCATTTTTTCGCGCTCCGCTTTCGCAGCTGCTTCCTTTTCCTGTTTTGCTTTTTGAGCGTCAGCGTCCTGCTCGTAACTGTCGGGCGCTTTGTCTGCCTTTTCGGATGGTTTCTGTTCCGGTTTTTCGGTATCTGTTTTCTCCTGATCAGTCTTATTATCTTGCTCCGGCTGCGATTTATTAGTGGTGGGGTTTTCAGGATCATCCACCTGCAACTGTCCCGTCTGATTCTGGTTTGTCTGCGACTGCGCAGGATCCGGCTCAAACTCCGCCGAAATGGTATGATCCTTCTGCACATCGGTAAAATTGTAGGAGGTAGCCGCACCGATCGCCTCTCCATCCACATATACCATACGCACGCGATATCCCCTGTCCGGCGTGATTGCATAGCCGATCCACGAACCTGCAGGAACGGGACTGGCCCCGGTAGGCGTAATGATCCCGCCGTTGGTCGCAACGGCTGCCGCGACTGTGTAAGTCTTCGGCGGCTCCTTCTCAAAGACCGCCGTCAAATTTCTGTCCCCCGTGATATTTTCCAGGGTAAACTCCTGATTATTACTGATGCTCTTATCATTTTCCCGCCACTCTACAAACCGCCAGCCGTCTTTCGGCGTCGCCTTTATGGTCATATTTTCTCCGGCATTCACCGTCTTACCCTCGGTAGCAGTGCCGCCGTTGCCATCATTTACGGAAATATTGACACGGTAAGTAGCATTCTTGATCGTCGCGAGCGCTGTTGCAGAATAGGCGCTGTCCTGTCTGGAGACCGCCTTTACCATAATGCTGGCTGCTCCCTCGTCCGCAGCTACATTCAGCACCCCCTTGCTGTCGATAAAAGTGCTCTGGCTGGTCTGGCCGCTGATGCTCCATACCACCTCGCTGCTGTAATCATTCTCTCCCGTCACGGAAGCCGTGAAAGTAAAGGTTGAATTTTTCGTGACCTCAGTCGAACCCGGAGAAATCGCGACCGCGTGAATCGCCGATGGCGCAGGCGAAGACGCCTCGCACGGGAACCCCGCCGCCAGGAATATGATTGCTGCTATGAAAATTCGGATACTATCAATTATTTGTCGTCTCATAGAAACATCATATCAAATATCCTGCCGCTTGTACATACCAAATCGAACTTTTGTTCTTATTATTTTTTGACTATACGCCCGATGTTACAAGCGCAAAAACGAGCTTCGCTTTGGGATCAACAAAGCCCGACGGGGATATTGCCGTTGAAGCAATAGCCCGGTCATGCTATAATAGCCGTAATATATCCATAAATGAAAAGGAAATCACGACTATGAACATTGTCCTCTTATCCGGCGGCTCAGGCAAGCGTCTGTGGCCACTCTCCAACGACACACGATCCAAGCAGTTCATTAAAATATTTAAAACGCAAGCCGGAGACTTTGAGTCCATGGTACAGCGAGTCTACAGACAAATCCGATGTCAGGATCCAAATGCCACGGTCACCATTGCGACCTCCAAATCTCAGGTCTCTGCTATCCATAATCAGCTGGGGACGGACGTTGGTATTTCCGTCGAACCCTGCAGACGCGATACCTTCCCGGCGATCGCACTTGCCACCGCCTATCTGCACGATGTTCTGGGCGTTTCGGAAAAGGAAGCGGTGGTAGTCTGCCCTGTGGACCCTTATGTGGAGCAGGATTATTTTGCGGCCTTAAAAAAGCTTGGTGAGCGGGCTGCAGACGGTGCGGCAAACCTTGTGCTCATGGGCATTGAACCCACTTATCCCAGCGCAAAGTACGGTTACATCATACCTGAAAATAAGGAAGATTTCAGCCGTGTTTCCATGTTTAAGGAAAAGCCCGACGAGGAGACGGCAAAGGACTATATTGCCAAGGGTGCGCTCTGGAACGGCGGCGTATTTGCATTCCGCCTTGACTATATGCTGAAAAGGGCGCACGACCTTATCGACTTTGCGGATTATCACGACCTTTACCAAAAATATGAGAGCCTCACAAAAATAAGCTTCGACTACGCGGTAGCGGAACATGAATCTCACATTGAAGTCATGCGTTTCGGCGGAATGTGGAAGGATATGGGCACTTGGAACACCCTGACGGAAGCGATGGAAAGCGAATCCATCGGCAAGGCGATTCTGAACGAGACCTGCGAAAATGTGCACGTGATAAACGAACTGGATGTTCCTGTCCTTTGCATGGGCTTAAAAAATGCAGTGGTCTCGGCCAGCCCCGAGGGCATCCTTGTTTCCGACAAGGCGCAGTCCAGCTACATCAAACCCTTTGTGGACGCAATCGACCAGCAGATCATGTTTGCGGAAAAATCCTGGGGGAGCTTCCGCGTCATCGACATTGAAGAAGGCAGCATGACCATCAAGGTCACACTTAACGCAGGGCATCAGATGAATTATCACAGCCATGATAGGCGCGATGAAGTCTGGACCGTGATCGAGGGCGTGGGGCGCACCATCATAGACGGCGTAGAACAAAAGGTGCGGGCAGGAGACGTCATCGGCATGAAGGCGGGAACGCCGCACACCATCATTGCGGACACAGCGCTTCAGGTGATCGAAGTGCAGATCGGTCAGGATATCAGCGTGAGGGACAAGAAAAAATTATCATAAAGTTGGTTCTCAATGTAAGTGAAGCGGCGAAGTAATCACTTCGCCGCTTCACTTCCGACCTTATTCACCAGCGGCAGGCCATTTTCCAGCGCATAAGCATTTTCCAGCGTCACCTTTGCGATAGCCTGCATAGCCTCCTTTGTAAAGAAACCCATATGCGAGGTAATCAACACATTCGGGAAAGTCATCAGTCTTGCAAGGTTTTCATCTCTCATGATTTCATTGGACTTATCCTCATAAAAGATGCCTTCTTCCTCCTCATAGACATCCAGTCCCACGCCGCCGAATTTCCCCGCAACCAAACCGTCGATCAAAGCGTCCGTGTCGATCAGGCCGCCTCTGGAAGTATTCACCAGATATACGCCGTCACGCATCTTTTGGATCGTATCAGCGTTGATCAGGTGCTTTGTCTCGGAAGTCAGAGGACAATGCAGAGAAATCACATCAGACCGCGCCATCAAGTCTTCCACAGATACATATTCCACCTCGAGGGATTTGTTCGGGTAGGGGTCGTATGCCAGGACCTCCATGCCGAAGCCGTTGCAGATGCGGATCATTGCCTGCCCGATCTTACCGGTTCCCACCACACCGACGGTCTTCCGATAGAGATCGACCCCCATCAGGCCGTTTAAGCTCATGTTAAATTCTCTGGTGCGGTTATATGCCTTGTGAGTATAGCGGTTTACGGTCAAAAGCATCGTCATGGCAAACTCCGCCACTGCTTCGGGAGAGTAGCTGGGTACTCTGAGCACCTGAATTTTTTCTTCCGCCGCCTTCACATCCACATGGTTAAATCCGGCGCTGCGAAGCAGTATTGCCTTTACGTGCATCTCATAAAGCTGATCGATCATGGCTGCATTCACATAATCGTTTACAAAAATGCAGACGGCATCAAAGCCCTTCGCCAGGGAGACGGTCTCCTCATGAAACGGCACCTCATAGAAACGGATCTCAAAGCCATATTCCTTTCCCATGGGTTCAAACCAAATCCTATCGTAGGGTTTTGTGCTGAAAAATGCAATTTTCATGTCAGACGTTCTCCTTTTTTCTCATTATGATTATATTTTTGTTAAAAATGATCTCACTTTAGTTTTCCATTGGCAAACAATAGTATATGCAGAAGTGCAGAAAACATCCACATAATTTTGCAATACTTGAAACAAAAACCAAATAGAAGCAAGAACAGAAAAAGGTCGACCTTGGCCGACCTTTTCTCTTACTCAGTCAAAAAGCGATTCCAAAATTCATTTGCACTTTCTTTCAGGCTTTCCAAAAATCCCTGTTTTGCGCCCTCGGCAGCGCTCTCTACTGCGTCTGACAACGCTTTATCGGCTTCTTCGACCGCATTGCCTATCACTGCATCCGCCTGCTTGACTGCCTCCTCTATGGCCTCGTCTGCTCGCGATACGGCTCCATCCAACGCCTCGTCCGCTCGCGATACAGCCCCATCCAGCGCCTCGTCAATAGGCTGCATGACAGGTTCCGCCTCTCCACGCGGGGTTGTGAAAACCAGATACACTACGCACAGGACTGCGGCCAGACATATGAGTCTCAGAAGTTTCTTCATCTTTCACGCCCCATTCCATCACACATATCATCGTGTCAAACGCTCTGTAAACTGCACTTTTGAACGCCTAAGAGATTCGTTGCAAAATAAAGCGATAAATATCTCCATACACCTGCTCTTTGTCCGCCTCGTTCAAAATCTCATGTCTGTCTCCGGGATAGAGCTTCATCTGTACCTGTTCCATTCCAAGATCCTCAAAAGAATGGAAGACCTCCTCCACGCTCTTTCCGTAGTCGCCCACGGGATCTTCCTGCCCGGATACAAAGAGCACAGGAAGCTGCTTCGGCATCTGCGCAAGTTTTTCTTTATCATAGAGGTTTAAGATCAATTGCATCAAAGTCTGAAAGCCGTTGGCCGTAAATACAAAGTTGCATAAAGGGTCTGCTTGAAACGCTTTCACGTTTTCAACGTTGACGCTGACCCAATGCCCCGAGTCTTCGGGACCTGCCTTAAATTTTCTGTTATAAATGCCAAAGAGCGCTTTATCCATTCCTTTGCAGACATATTTAGGGCCTCTGAGCGCACATATGAGGGAAGCCTGCAGCCAGCCGAGTTTCACCGCGCGTTTGGGCTGCATCCCCGTGCCCATGATAATAGCGCCATCAATGCCGTTTCCGTAGCGAATCAGATAGTTGCGCAGAATAAAGGAACCCATACTGTGACCCAGAATGATATAGGGTATGCCGGGATACTGCTCCTGCATCATCTTTTTCAGTCTGTGCTCGTCCCGCACGAGAACGGTGGCAGCATCCTCTTTGCAGAAGTACCCCATGGGTTCCCCTTCTGGTACGGAAAGACCGTGTCCCAGATGATCGTCACCCACCACCAGGATCCCTTTTTGCGCCATCGCCAGCGCAAATTTCTCATAGCGGCCTATATACTCGGTCATTCCATGCACGATCTGCAAAATACACACCGGCTTTTCCGTTTCGGGGATCCATTTTATGGCATGAAGTTTATGCTCACCGTCTCGGGAGCCAAAGTAAAATTCCTCTTTCTGAATCATCTCATTATCCTAATCCTATCCGATATCTGCTGCCTTTTCATATGGCAGCAAATTTCTCAGTTTAAAAGACACATTTCTCAGCAAATCTCTGCCCCTGTCGGCATGAACCGCTCCGGTGTCATCACCGCCAGATTACCATCCTCGTCCGCCGCGCTAAGGATCATGCCTTCAGACATCATACCTGCAATTTCTCTCGGCTGCAGATTGGTGAGCACCATCACACGTTTGCCCACAAGTTCCTCGGGCTTGTAATACTGTTTGATGCCGGAAAGAATCTGGCGTTTGGCAGAGCCTATCTGTATCTCGAATTTCAGCAGTTTCTTGGATTTCGGTACTTCCTCGCAGGAGAGTACCAGCCCTACCTGAAACTGACATTTATCGAAATCGTCATAGGTGATTTCAGCCTTCGCCTCCAGATCCACAGGTTTCTCATCAGCACCAGCCGCGCCATCTGTGCCCTGATTGGAAGTCTTTGCGTCGTCTTCTGTCACACCTGCAGCCGCACGTCTCTCGGCAAACATTTTATCCACTTTCTCCATCACTTCCGCAAGATCCTGTCTCGCAAAAAGGATCTTGGGTGTTTCTGTTACCTGATTGCCCGACGGATAGAGAGCAGATGCCATCGCGGTATCTCCCTTTGCTGCACACTCCTCCAGCACGGAAAAATCAGGAAACGGCGCGTTCATCTGCGCCGCAATACGCTTTGCCGTTTCAGGCATAAACGGCTCCAGCAAGGAAGCGCCCACCATGATCGCATTGGAAAGATTGTAGAGAACGGCAGCAAGCCTGTCCTTTTTCGTCTCATCCTTTGCCAACGCCCAGGGCATAGTCTCGTCGATATATTTATTGCTGCGCTTAAAGAGCGCGAAAATTTCCGTTATGGCATCCGCTACCCGCAGCTCATCCATCTTCTTATTCACGCGGCTGTAGGTGTCTGCAAGCACATGAAACAGGTCTGCATCCACATCTTCCGTACCTGCGTCCACGCCGACCTTTGTATTTACCACCTTACCGCCGAAGTATTTGTTGCTCATGGAAATGGTGCGGTTTACCAAATTCCCAAGGACATTTGCCAGATCGGAATTCATGCGTTCGACCATCAATTCCCAGGTGATCATGCCGTCGTTTTCAAAAGGCATTTCATGCAGTACAAAGTAGCGCACCGCATCCACACCAAAAAAGTCGATCAGGTCGTCTGCGTAGATCGTGTTCCCTTTGGATTTACTCATCTTACCGTCATTCTGTAACAGCCACGGGTGCCCAAAGATCTGTTTCGGCAGGGGTTCACCCAGCGCCATCAGGAAGATCGGCCAGTAAATGGTATGGAAGCGGATGATATCCTTACCAATCAAATGCAGATCCGCAGGCCAAAGCTTTTTGTACTGTTCCGTGCTTTCTCCATCCGCATCATAGCCAATGCCGCTGATATAGTTGGTCAGCGCATCCAGCCACACATAGACTACGTGCTTGCTATCAAAATCCACCGGGATTCCCCAGGTAAAGGAAGTCCTGGAAACACAAAGATCCTGCAAACCTGGCAGTAGGAAATTATTCATCATCTCGTTCTTGCGGGAGACAGGCTGAATAAACTCAGGGTGCGTATTGATATGCTCGATCAGCCTGTCCGCATATTTGCTCATCTTAAAGAAGTACGCTTCCTCTTTTGCAGGCTTCACTTCTCTGCCGCAGTCGGGGCATTTCCCATCCACAAGCTGAGATTCCGTCCAGAAAGATTCGCAGGGTGTACAGTATAATCCCTCGTAAGCGCCTTTGTAAATATCACCCTGATCGTAAAACTTCTTAAAGATCTTCTGCACCTGCTTCTCGTGGAAGTCGTCGGTCGTGCGGATGAATTTATCGTAGGAGGTGTCCAGGGAGTCGCAGATTCTGCGAATCTCCCCGGCAACCTTATCTACATAAGCCTTCGGCGTCACGCCGATTTCCTGCGCCTTTAATTCGATTTTTTGTCCATGCTCGTCCGTGCCCGTCTGGAAGTAGACGTCGTAACCGTCTTTTCTCTTAAAACGGGCAATGCTGTCCGCCAACACGATTTCATAGCTGTTCCCAATATGGGGTGTGCCGGAAGTATAAGCGATCGCTGTTGTAATATAATACTTTCCCTTGTTCATATTTTGCTTCCTTTCACGTTGCCTTCTAACACTTCAGTCTAACGTAAAGGGGCGGGATTGTCAAACCCTATGCTGAAAAATCAGCCTTTTTCGGGCACAGCGATTACCATTCTTTCATCCGCAGTTTATTATTATATCCGCTGTACGGTTTTTCTACTGACACCTTGATTTTACTGTGCGGGTTGTTCTTCCAATAATATAGGGAGAACCAGGTTCCGACTACTGCAGAGTCCGGTGGGTTTGCCACGTCAAAGGTCGCATCGAGCGGACCGTCAAACAGGAGCAGGAGCGATTTCCCCGGGGTAAAAGTATAGGGTATCTCCCCCTTGAAAGCGGCGTAATATCCCCCGATTGTATTGAAATCCGAAAAGACAGGCACTGAAACACCGTCACTTCCAGATGTCTCGCCGGATGATCCTGTTTCGTGATAGGTTTTGTTCGCATCGCCCGTCCCAAGAATCAATTTCCCGTCGACCCAGGCGGCGGCGCCTGCGGAAAGTTCTTTTGCCGTGGCTTCGTGGATATAGACTTCTTGTGCGTCTTCCTGCTGCTTTTGTCCAATTTGCAGCTTGCCATCTTTCCCCCGATAGAGTTTGGTTCCGGGGTCCATGTCATATGCCTCCGGGTCTTTGGGAATCGTCTGACTTGCCGCCATGCCCTCCATAAGCGTATGAAAGGAGAGGTTGGCAGGGTCTACTTTTTCAGATGCCGTCGGTTCCAGGTGCGTCACATAAATACCATCTGTTTTCGTAAGGGGTACGCCGCTTGCATCCTTTGACAGATAGGTCCTCTGCTTACCAAGCTGCTCCGCCACACGCACCTTAAACAGATCCAGCGTTCCTGCCAGCGTATAAAGATCCGCTGCGTCGATGACCACGGTTTCCGCTCCATCCTGATAGCAAATCGCGCCCTGCGAGCGCAGCTCGTTTTGGGTAACAGAGGTATTCTCCGCTGCCGCCGCCACCATGCAGACACTTCCCGACACCAGCAGCACTGTCAATAGCATGGCAATTCTGCTTTTCCCCAATTTTATTCTTCTAAATTTCCATTTTCTCATCTGTCATTCCTCCCTGTCTCTTAATTTTCCGTTTTTTCTTCACTCGCAGTATCTTCCGATATGTTTGGCAGTTCCGGAGGCTCCGGCAGTGCAATTTCCTCATCCGCCGGATCTTTCGGTTCCTCCGGCGGTGCCGCTTCCTCGTCCTCAGGTGCTTTCGGTTCCTCCGGCGGTGCCGCTTCCTCGTCTTCAGGTACTTTCGGTATTTCGGGCTGCGCCTCCTCCTCATCTGCAGGCGGTTCCGGTGTGACCGGCAGTTCGGGCGATTCTTCCTCGGCAGGCACAACAGGTTCTTCCTCGATATCCGTCTCGTCATCCTCCTGTTTTATATTCTTACAGTTTCCGCACACACACCAACGGCAATCCGCGTCCTGCTCCGTTTGCGTTTCGTCCGTATTTTCATCTTCAGCATCTTCCTGCAGCGGTGGTTTCTCAAAAGAAAAGCCGCACGCTTCCTCCTCCCGATAGCCGCAGTCGATGCAAACTTTCCAGTGACGCACACCATCGTCGTCAGGCACATAATAGTAGGCATAATGCTCCTCCGTGACAGGCTCATAGCCTTGGCAGTAAGCGCTGCCATCCAACGCGCATCGGATTGTATGATTCACTGCGTCCAACGGATTATACAACAGCGTATGTCCTGTTTCTCGCATCCACTGCCAGCCGCAGTCACAAATAAATTTCCGCCCGGGATATTCCCGTCCGCCATGAGAAATGACACAGCGTTCTTCACGTACCGCCACATGTGCACCGGTGCTGTCAAAAGCAGCGCCGCATCCGTCGCAATGTTTGGTATGCGTATTTTCGTTCATGTCTTGATATACCCAGCAATGTTCATGTGTATAGCAGGCCGGATCAAAACACTGTGACGGAATGGTAGACAGCTTTTCTTTCAGCAGAAGGAGATCCTCCATATACCATGCCAGCCCTTCCCTGCTGCGACTGCCATCCACATAAATCAGGTTTCCACGGGACGCAAATGTTTCTTCTTTTGCTTGTACCGTACCAAGCGTTGAACAGGTTACGGCCATCAAGATACCCATAACGGTCATCACCCATTTTGCCCGGCTTGACTTCCCTTCCTTCTTATCATCTCTAATCACTGCTGCGCCTCCTTTCTTTTGTCCCTATTTGCTATTTTCGTTTTTTTCGTTTTCGTTATTTACTTTCGCTATTCGATTTTTGATTCGGCGACAGGTAGAGCGTGTTGGTTTTCCTGTCATAGCGGTATGAAAGACTTTCTTCCGAAAGTGTTTTCGCTTTCTCCGCTATCTTTTCTTCCACACTGCGGTTCAGCTTATCTTCCATTTTTTCCAATGACTCGCTTACTTCCTTTTCGGTGGCATGGATATCTTTCTGCACCTGATCCAGGCGGGAGTCGATTTCACCCAGATTTTTGTTGAGCGTTCTCTTTAGATCCTGTTCCGCGCTCGAAAATCGTTCCCACAGTTTTTGATCCGCTTTTTCCAGTGCCTCCAGCTTTGCGCTGACACCCGATGCGTCCGTGCGCACCCGTTCGATTTCTGCGCGGACATCGCTGATTCGTCGATCGATCGCAGGAAGCTTCTCGCGATCGATGGTCTGCAGCCCATCGGAAAGATCCGCCAGCTTCCTTTCTGCCTGCTTGAGGTTTTCAAGCGCCGTGCTGACCTCGCGTTCAAGAGTCGTCAGTGCCGTTTTGATCTCTTTTTGCTCTCTGGTATCAACAGTGCTTTCATGATATTCCCGAACGACCTCCGTCACCTCTTTTTGCACTTTTTCCATGGCAGTTTGGAGCTCACGTATCTTTTCTGCCATCTCGCTCGTGTTCGCCAGGTATTCCTGCCGCAGTTCGTCCCCCACATTCTGAGACATATATTCCTTCATTTTTTCTTCGTAGGAAACCGCCGCCAATTCCTGCGCGTCCGACGCCTGCATCTCCTGCAGTTCTTTTGCTTTCTCGGCTGCTTCCTTTTCTCTCTTTTCATGGGCGGCATATCCCCACCAAAAAAGCAGGAGCAGCACGACGACCACCACCGCCACGGCGGCGATCACTGCAAGCGAAAGTCTGTCTTCTTTCCGCTCTGGATCATCCCGCCTTTCATTGAAATAATCTGACACCTTTGTCATAAATTCCCGCATAATTACCTCCTTCTATACCTTGTTTTAGTGTGCTGCATGCCCGCACTTCGGACATGCTCCGATGTGAAATACAGAAGCACTTACAAGGCAGCTTTTGCTGCAGACATTTGCACTTCCTCTCACACGGGGCAAAATTTGGAATGGTACGGCGATTCGCCATGATCCGCAGGGTGTGCGGAATAAAGTATACTTTATGATGGTTCCAAAGATTGTATGATTACGATACCAAAGAATCTTTCCCTTTGCAATATCGGAAAGATGCACAATTTTAAGAGAAAGAAAAAGCCGGAAGGCACCTCGATTCCCGATGCATTCTGGCTTTTCCTGCCACAAACGAAATAACGTCTTAATAAAAAAATAACGGTTCTCCCTATTTTTCAGTCCAAATCCGTTTACTACTCTCTTTAATAAGTCAGGATTTCGTAACCGTCCTCCGTCACGACCAGCGTGACCTCCCACTGTGCGGATGGGAGTCCGTCATCAGTGTAAACGGTCCAGCCGTCTTCCTCGTCAATATAGATATCCGCCTTTCCCATATTGACCATAGGCTCGATGGTAAAGACCATGCCCGGCACCATCAGCATCTCCGTGCCTTTTCTGGTCACATAGCTGACAAAGGGCTCCTCGTGAAACTCCAGTCCAATTCCATGACCGCCGATCTCCCGCACGATGGAATAGCCATGCTGTCTCGCGTAATCGTTGATGGCCTGAGCCATATCTCCCAGGAAATTCCAGGGCTTTACCTGCTCTAATCCTACGTCGATACATTCCTTTGCCACCTGCACGAGCTTTTTCGTCTCGTCAGGGACATTACCCAGCATAAACATCCGCGAGGAGTCGGAAAAATATCCGTTATAGATGGTCGAAACATCCACGTTCACAATATCGCCATCCTTTAAGATACGATTCTCGTCAGGAATACCGTGGCAGACCACCTCGTTGATGGAGGTGCAGACGCTTTTGGGAAAACCTTCATAACCGAGCGGTGCGGCGATGCCGCCCATTTCCTTTGTCATCTCACGCACGATCCTGTCGATTTCTTCTGTGCTCATACCGATGCAGATTTTTTCCCCGATCTCGTCCAGAATGGCGATATTCAGCTTGCTGCTTTCGCGGATGCCCTGAATCTGCTCGGGGGTTTTCAAGATATCGTGTCTTGGCACGATACAGCCTCTCAGTTCATAGCTTTCGATTTTTTCATCCATCGCCATATGGCAGGCTTTATACTTTTTTCCGCTGCCGCACCAGCAATGATCGTTTCTTCCTAATTTATGCATGTTGATTCATCTCCAAATAGATTATAACATAAAATGTGCAATTGTAAATCTCACAGCAAATATAGATTGCACTTGCCTGTGAGATAAGATAAAATGAAAGGACTATACAAAAACACGGCAGAAAAGGAAAAAACGATGCAGCAATTACAGAAAAGGCAGCATAAATTTATAGGCGACAAGGCATTTTACAAGATGGTACTCCTAATCGCTGTTCCCATCATGATCCAGAACGGCATCACGAATTTTGTGGGGCTTCTTGACAATATCATGATCGGGCAGATCGGCACGGAACAGATGTCCGGTGTGGCAATCGTCAATCAGCTGCTCTTTGTCTATCAGCTCTGCCTGTTCGGAGCGGTATCCGGTGCAGGTATTTTTACGGCCCAGTATTTTGGACAGAAAAATCCGGAAGGCATCCGGCAGACGGTGCGCTTCAAACTTTGGGTGGTCTCCCTGATCACCCTGATCACTGTGCTCTTACTGGTATTTGCGGGGAATGATCTGATTTCTTTTTATCTGCAGGGCGACGGCACCCCCGAGAGCGCGGCGGCAACCCTTCGTTACGGCAGACAGTATCTGGCCATTATGCTGCCCGGCCTGATTCCTTTTGCCATGATGCAGATCTATTCCAGTACCCTGCGGGAATGCGGACAGACGGTGCTTCCCATGAAGGCGGGCGTGATTGCCGTCTTTGTGAATCTGATTTTGAATTACATATTGATCTACGGAAAACTTGGTCTGCCTGCGCTGGGCGTGCAGGGCGCGGCCCTCGCCACGGTTGCTTCGCGTATTGTGGAGGCGTCCATCGTACTGGTCCACACACACAGGCACAAGGAAGAAAATCCTTTTGTGGAGGGACTTTACACCACCCTGAAGGTGCCTGCAAATCTCACGACAAAAATCATCATAAAGGGAACCCCCCTTCTGTTGAACGAAACCTTCTGGGGCGCGGGTATGGCCATGCTGACGCAGTGCTATTCCGTGCGGGGCTTAAGCGTGATCGCGGCCCTCAATATCTCCAATACGATCAGTAATGTGTTCAACATCGTTTTTATTGCGCTGGGTGATTCGGTGGCCATCATTGTCGGGCAGCTTTTGGGTGCAGGCGAGATGGAAGAAGCGAGAGATACCGATAATAAGATGATCGCCTTTTCCGTCTTCAGCTGTACCATAGTGGCGCTGGTGATGCTTGTGCTGGCGCGCTTTTTCCCGCTGCTTTACAATACCGACGACGGCGTACGCCGTCTCGCAGTACATTTCATTATGGTCAGCGCGCTCTTTATGCCCCAGAATGCCTTTCTTCACGCATCCTACTTTACGCTGCGCTCGGGCGGTAAGACCATCATCACCTTCCTCTTTGACAGCGTTTTTGTCTGGTGTGTCAGCGTGCCGATCGCTTATGCGCTGAGCCGCTTTACATCGCTTCCCGTCCTTGCCGTCTTTGTATTTGTACAGATGGGGGATTGGATCAAGTGCGTGATCGGCTTTGTATTGGTGAAAAAAGGTGTATGGCTGCAAAATATCGTTTCCTAAATAAAACAACATGATACTATTTTATCTTTGGCCGACTGTTTTATAGTTATACTTATAAAATAGTCGGCTATTTTTATGTAAAAAATCACAAAAGCTTTGTGGCGATATAATCCATGGTGGAAAGCGCCTTTTGTGGTAAAAGAATCCGCCAAACCGCAGAAAAAACTAGCCTTTTATGAAGCAATGCAGATGCTCAGACATGAGAGCATCCGCCGTTTTGTCGTGCTGTCCGGCGTAAGGAGAGTTGGAAAAACCACAATTCTGTATCAGCTCATTGATGATTTGACTGAAAAAGGCGTCAATCCGAAGAATATTCTCTATGTATCCTTTGACAATCCCATTTTTAAGCTGATCAACGTAGAAACGGCTTTGTCCGTCTATGAGACAATGTATCCGATCGAAGGGGAACGCTATCTCTTTTTTGATGAAATACAATATACGGAAGATTGGGAATTATGGATGAAAGTTATCTATGACAGCAGAAAGGATATCCGTCTGGTTGCCACCGGCTCGGCAAACCCCATTCTGGAAAAGGGTGCCGCAGACAGCGGTACTGGCAGATGGAACATCCTCAAGATTCCTACCATGACCTTTTATGAGTACTGCCTGATTCTTGGACTTGAAGATCCCGTCCCCAATGTGATTCCGCCCTGCGAGCTCCACACAGATTTTCAGTACCTCCACTGCGGCAAAAGAGCTTGAAAACACTTCCGGAGCCACTGTTGAAAGCTGCATTGATGCCCTGGAAATGTCCAATCTCATCTATCTGTCCAAACCGATCAGCGTGGGAAGCAAAGGAGCCCTGAAGGGGAAACCAAAGATCTATATCGCTGATGCCGCTAGCCGCAATGCCGTGCTGATGATAGATGATGTACTGACGGACGAAAGCGGACTTGGGGCCATGGTGGAGACTGCCGTATACAAACACATGGCATCCTTTTATCAGGGCACCCCGGTGCAGATCGGATACTTCAGAAACGCAAGGCAAAATCAAAAAGAAGTCGATCTTGTAGTACAGCTTCCCAGACAGAAAATACTTTGCGAAGTAAAATACCGCAGCAATTCTCACATTCCCGCATCGGACACCATTGTAGATCTGTGTCGGGATAAGACGGCAAAGGTATCGCATGCCTTTCTGGTAACAAAGGATCTTGATGATTTTGGCATAATAAAGCACGAAACGGCCACCCCGATCCTCCGTGTGCCCGCCATCGTCTTTCTGTATCTTTTGGGAAAAGGCACAGTCTGAAACTGTGCCTTTTCCCATTAAAACTGTTCTAAATATCTTGTTACGTTATCCGTGATATTTCCGCCAAAGACCGCAGAACCGGCCACGATCACATTGGCACCCGCGTCGAGTACCACTTTGGCGTTATCCAAAGTAATGCCGCCGTCTACCTGAATATCAAGGTCTATCCCCATCTCGTTCGCCATCTTTCTGGCGAGACGAATGCGTTCCGTTGACTCCGGTATGTACTTTTGACCGCCGAAACCCGGTTCCACCGTCATCACAAGAAGCATATCCAGCTTGGGCAAATACTTTTTCGCTGCCTCCACAGGCGTTTTGGGCTTGATAGACATACCTACCTTACAGCCGAGGTTCCTGATGAGGTCAATGGTCTCCTCAGCATCCTCCGTTGCTTCCAAATGAAAGGTGATGCTGTCTGCGCCGCATTCCTTAAATTCTTTGATGTAACGCTCAGGTTCCACGATCATCAGGTGCACATCAAAAATCCGCTTTGTCGTCTTGCGAATGGTGCGGATCACCGGCATCCCGAAAGAAATGGAGGGAACGAATACCCCATCCATCACGTCAATGTGAATATATTCTGCACCGGCTTCATCAGCCTCTTTGATCTGCGCCCCCAGGGCGGCGAAATCCGCCGCCAGGATCGAGGGGGACAAAATTCTATTACCCATTTTATTACCTCCGCAGTGTCACTCGAAAAACCTTCGGTTTTCCTCGTTCGCGGGCATTCGCCCTATCATACTGCAATCTGATAAATCTGTCTGCAGGCAGCCAATTTATCATCTTACAGTATGGCACTGCTCTTTATCTTCGCGTAGATGCCCTTTCCGTCAAGGCCGTACTTCTCAACCAGCGCATTTGCGGGACCGGACTCGCCGAAGGTATCCTGCATACCGATGCGCAGAACGGGGGTAGGACATTTCTCGGAAAGACAGTCGCAAACTGCGCTGCCAAGGCCACCGATCACAGTGTGCTCCTCCGCTGTCACAACCTTGCCGGTCTTCTTAGCGGATGCCAGTACCAGCTCCTCATCCAGGGGCTTGATGGTGTGAATGTTTATGACTTCCGCGCTGATACCGTCCGCCGCAAGCATTTCCGCCGCCTCAAGCGCAGAGGAAACCGTGATGCCGCTGGCTATGATGGTCACATCCTTACCTTCCTTCAAAAGAACGCCCTTGCCGATCTCAAATTTGTAGTCGGGTCTGTCGTTGATCACAGGCACAGCCGCACGACCAAAGCGCAGATAAACAGGGCCTTCCATCTCGATTGCCGCACGAACCGCCGCCTTCGCCTCCACATCGTCGGAGGGCACGATCACGGTCATGCCGGGAATGGTCCGCATCAGTGCCACATCCTCGTTGCACTGATGGGTCGCGCCGTCCTCACCTACGGTGATACCCGCATGGGTCGCGCCAATTTTAACATTCAGATGCGGATAGCCGATGGAATTGCGTACCTGCTCATAGTTACGTCCTGCCGCAAACATCGCAAAGGAGCTGATAAAAGGAATCTTACCGCAGGTTGCAAGACCGGCCGCAATACCCGTCATATTACATTCCGCAATACCGCAGTCGATGTGGCGGTCGGGAAATGCCTTCAAAAATACGCCCGTCTTGGTTGCGCCTGCAAGGTCTGCATCCAGTACTACCAGATTCGGGAAATCCGCGCCGCACTCAGCCAGTGCGTTACCATAGCTTTCTCTCGTTGCAATCTTTTTTACATCTGCCATCAGTTCGCACCTCCTAACTCTTTACCGATCTTTTCAAGATCCGCCATTGCCGTCGCATATTCTTCATCATTGGGCGCCTTGCCGTGCCAGCCCGCGTTGTTCTCCATAAAGGAAACACCTTTGCCCTTTACCGTCTTACAGATGATCGCGGTGGGCATCCCCTTGGTGGCTCTCGCCTCTTTGAACGCTTTGTCGATCTGGTCAAAGTCGTTGCCGTCGATGTTGATTACATGGAAGTTAAATGCCTCAAATTTCTTGTCGATCGGATAGGGGGAGCAGACGTCGTCGATCTTACCGTCGATCTGCAATCCGTTATTGTCCACGATGACTACCAGATTGTCGAGCTTTCTGTGGCCCGCAAACATGGAAGCCTCCCATACCTGGCCTTCCTGAATCTCGCCGTCGCCAAGCAGAGTGTAAACTCTATAATCTTTATTGTCCATCTTTGCCGCCAGCGCCATACCTACTGCTGCGGAAATGCCCTGTCCCAAAGATCCGGAAGACATATCCACGCCAGGCGTCTCCTGCATACAGGGATGTCCCTGCAAGTAGGAACCCAGATGACGCAGGGTAGGAAGGTCCTCTACCGGGAAGTAACCACGGTTTGCGAGGGTCGAGTAAAGTCCCGGTGCAGTGTGGCCTTTGGAGAGTACGAAGCGGTCTCTGTCCGCCTTTTTCGGATCCTTCGGATCAATGTTCATCTCCTCAAAATACAGGTAAGTAAAAATGTCTGCCGCTGATAAAGATCCGCCGGGATGCCCCGCCTTCGCGCCATGTACTGCCGTCACAATACCCTTGCGGACTTCATTAGCTGTTTTTTGTAACTCCAATTTGTTCATAGCTATCCTCCATCCATTCATGGTTTACTTGGTTCCTGCTACAGACAGTGTAGCATAAAACTTTTATTTTGTCACCGTGCTCGAGCACAATATTTCTAAATCCACAGTGCCGTACCTGTTTTCTCTGTCAGCGCACGGCTCATTTTTGACCATAGTAAGCATTCGCTCCGTGCTTGCGGAAGTAATGCTTGTCCTGCAATTCCTGCGGCGCAGGCTGGATCCTCGCGTTGATGGTCTCCGCGCGGTATGCCATCTTTGCCACTTCCTCCAAGACGACGGCATTGTGCACGGCCTCATGACCATCCTTTCCCCAGGCAAAAGGCCCGTGGTTCTTACACAGCACGGCAGGCACAGCCTCGGGATCTTTGTCAAGACGCTTAAATTCATTGACAATCAAGTGCCCCGTATTCTCCTCGTAGGCATCCTCGATCTCCTCCGCATTTAAGCAGCGCAGGCAGGGAATTTCACCATAGTAGTAATCCGCATGTGTCGTGCCGTAGCAAGGAATGCTCCTGCCCGCCTGCGCCCAGCTTGTCGCATAAGAAGAATGCGTATGTACCACGCCGCCTACTTTATCAAAAGCCTTATAAAGCTCCACATGGGTAGCCGTGTCGGAAGAAGGATTGTATTTTCCTTCCACTTTCTTACCATTTAAGTCTACCAGCACCATATCATCGGGCGTCAGCTTCTCGTACTCGACCCCGCTCGGCTTAATGGCAAAGATGCCGCTTTCCCTGTCGATCTCACTCACATTCCCCCAGGTGAAAGTAACAAGCCCATATTTGGGGAGAAGCATATTCGCTTCATATACTCTCTTTTTTAATTCTTCTAACATTTTTATACCTCCTACTGTAACGATTCAACCGCAGCCCTCTCGACGGCCAGCCCCGCACTATAGCGTTTCATAAAGGCATCAAATCCCTTGACGTCGCTCTCCTTCGGCTCCATTTTTTCACCCTTCTGACCTGCGAACACCTTATCATTCAGATAAGCAGCGAGGCTCTCGTCCGCGCCCTTTTGGATCATATAGGAAGCAAGGATGGCAATGCCCCATGCGCCGCCTTCGCCAGCCGTCTCCATCACGCTTACGGGTGCATTCATCGCCGCTGCCAGGATTCCCTGACCGACGCCCTTTGTCTTAAAGAGACCGCCGTGCCCTAAAATCTCGTCCACTTCGACCTTTTCCTCCTTAAAGAGCACATCAAAGCCTGTCTTGAGCGCACCGAGGGAAGTGAACAGGTGCACCCGCATAAAGTTCGCCAGATTGAATTTCGCGTCGGGAGTGCGTACAAACAACGGTCTGCCCTCGTTAAAGCCCGTCACCGACTCACCTGAGAAATAGTTGTAAGCCAGCAGGCCGCCGCAATCGTCGTCGCCGTTCAAAGCGTTGCAATAAAGATTTCCGTAAATGTCGTTTTTGTCCACCTTCATACCCATCAGCTCAGAATATTCCGCGAACAGATTCACCCACGCATTCAGATCCGAGGTACAGTTGTTGCAGTGTACCATTGCCACCAGACTACCGTCCGGCGTCGTCACCAGATCGATGATCTCATGCACTTTTGCAAGCTCTTTCTCCAGCACGATCATACCGAAAATGCTGGTGCCCGCAGAGACATTGCCCGTGCGCTTTGCCACGCTGTTGGTCGCCACCATGCCGGTGCCCGCGTCTCCCTCGGGAGGGCAGAGCGGAATGCCTGCCTGTAAGGTTCCCGTGGGATCTAAGAGCTTTGCACCCTCCGCCGTCAGCCTGCCTGCCTCCTCGCCCGCTGTCTTTACAGCCGGGAACACATCCTTTAACTTCCAGGCAAAGCCTTTATCTGCGATCGTCTGATCAAACTGGCTGATCATCTTATCGTCAAACTGTCCCGTTGCAATATCAATGGGGAACATACCGGACGCCTCGCCGATGCCGACTACTTTTTCGCCCGTCAGTTTCCACTGGATATAGCCCGCCAGGGTAATCACAAAATTCAGGTCGGGAACGTGCTCCTCACCGTTTAAGATCGCCTGATAGAGATGTGCGATCGTCCATCTCTGGGGAATGTTGTAGTTAAAAAGCTTCGTCAGCTTCGCCGCCGCATCCTCGGTGATGGTGTTACGCCAGGTGCGGAAAGGCACCATCAGCTCATCCTTTTCATTAAAGGCCATATAGCCGTGCATCATCGCGGAAAAACCAATCGCTCCCAGCGTTGTCAGTTTCTCGCCATACTGCGTCTGCACATCCTCCGTCAGTTTCTTGTAGCAATCCTGCAGACCTGTCCAAATGTCGTCCAGACTGTAGGTCCAAATGCCATTCTCCAGCCTGTTCTCCCAATCGTGCGCCCCCGATGCGATGGGCTTGTTGTTCTCGTCCACCAGCACTGCCTTGATGCGGGTCGAGCCAAACTCGATCCCCAGCACCGCCTTACCGTTTGCAATACATTCCTTTGCTCCCATGTTGGTTCTTATACCTCCTTAATTTCATAATTTTTATTTATTTACCTAATGGTACGCCGCTTCATTCCAACGCAGCATATTTTTGAAATCGCGGATATTGGTATCCTTGTCAATAATGACGCTCTCGATGCCCATTGCATCCGCCCAGTCAGCCATCTGCTCCACGGTCAGATCGTAGGAGAACGCCGTGTGATGCGCGCCGCCCGCCATGATCCAGGCCGTTGCGCCAATCTCCAGATTCGGCTGCGGCGTCCAGAATGCCGTACCGACAGGAAGCTTCGGCATGGGTTTCTCCACCTTCTTACATTCCACCGCATTGATGAGCAGGCGAAAACGCGTACCCAGATCGACTAACGAACAAGCCACCGCAGGACCTGCCTTTGAGGTAAATACCAGACGCGCAGGGTCCTCTCTGTTCCCCATGGACAGCGGACATACCTTGATACCGATCTCACCGTCCGCAACAGAAGGGCAGACCTCCAGCATATGCGCCTGCAAAATGCCTTCCTTGCCGGGTACGAGATTGTAGGTGTAGTCCTCCATCATGGAAGTTCCTTTTGCGTCCTTGATGCCTGCCGTCATCAGCTTCATGATACGCACCATAGCGGCTACCTTCCAGTCGCCCTCTGCGCCGAAGCCGTAGCCTTTTTCCATCAGTCTCTGGATCGCCAGGCCGGGAAGCTGCTTTAAGCCGCCCAGCATCCCGAAATGCGTCACGACCGCATGATAGTCATTCTCTACTAAGAACTTCTCAATACCGATCTCCTGCTGCGCCTGCACGGCCACGTGTTTTCTAAACTCATCGAGGTCTCTGCCCTCGTCGATGATCTTATACTTGCTGTAATATTCCTCCACCAGCGCATTGACATCGCCCTGCGGCACCGCATCCACATATTCCACCACGTCATTAACACAGTAATGGTCGATTTCCCAGCCAAACTTGATCTGCGCTTCGACCTTATCGCCCTCGGTCACGGCCACGTTGTTCATGTTGTCACCGAAACGGCAGACACGCACATGAGAAGACTCGATCACACCGATCGCTGTGCGCATCCAGCTCCCAAGCTGCTTTTGTACGCGCTCAGAAGTCCAGTGCCCCACGATGATCTTTCGCTCAATGCCCATGCGGCTCACGATATGACCGTACTCCCTGTCGCCGTGGGCAGACTGGTTCTCATTCATAAAATCCATGTCAATGGTATCGTAGGGAAGTTCCTCGTTGAACTGCGTATGCAGATGGCAGAGCGGTTTCCGAAATTCCTTTAATCCCAGAATCCACATCTTAGCCGGTGAAAAAGTGTGCATCCAGGTGATCACGCCTGCGCACTCTGGATCATTGTTTGCGTCATTGAAGGTCTTGCGGATAGATGCCTGTCCTAAGAGAGTGGGCTTTAGCACCACCTCAAAAGGAAGGTTGCCCGATGCGTTTAAGCCCTCCACCATTTTAGCGGAATGCTCCGCAACCTTCCGCAGACACTCGTCCCCATACAAGTCCTGGGAACCGGTGCAGAACCAAAATTTGTAGTTTCGTTTTTCGCTCATACCATACCCTCCGTTTTTATTTTCTATGGTTATAGTCTACTACTAGCACCCTCCTGTTTGCAAGTTATTTGCGCGTAAAATGAAGCTGTCACACCAAAATAGTGCGACAGCCCCTTTGAGAAACGGTTTTTATACATCATTGCCCTAAAATCTTACCAACCTCAAATGCACATAACATTGTTTCCAAATTCTGTTTATCTGTTAGTCGATACTTAAAATGATAGTAAAGATGGTCTAAAAGGCCCAAAAAGGCCGCCTCCTTTTCTTCGCTCATGGGAGTCTGTCCTCTGGGTGCTAAAAATTCATTCGCAAGCAGCGTAACTGCAAAGCCTTCATTCGCAAACGCCAAATTTCTGCTTTCCGCTTCGGATTTTTCGCCAGCTTGCGGTGCCCGCTGAATCTGCAATGGTTTTCTGCGCAGAATCCAAAAAATTTCATATGCCAAAATTTTAGATTTGTTAGCGTGCTCAATATTATGAAATTCCTTCAGGCGAAAAATATCTGCAAAGTAATCCATGATTGCCTGATGGAGTATTTCTTCATTTATTTCCAAATAGGATTCCCATTTTCGCTCCTGAATATATTTCAGCATCTTATCATACAGAAAACGATAACGATCTGCTATGGTTTCTTCTGTAAAATGTGCAACTATCTCATTATAATCAGATGTCGTCTCTGCCATCTTGTTCCTCCAGTCTATTGAGAACAATCTTCCCATTGATACTGCTCAAGAACTTACAATAGGAGAGGTAGTCTCTTTCTTCCAGATCGCCGGTATAGCGCGGATACATATTAGGGCGCATTTCCTTTTTCAATTGACCGCTGCGCAATTTTTCCAGCAAACGTGCTGCGCCGGCTTCTCCCTCCGCAGAGCAGAGTAATTTTTGGGTGCCATAGGATGACAATGTGTTCATGATAATCCCCTCTCCAGATTAATATCTTGATATGATCTTATCCTGCAAGGTCTGCGACGCAGGACTTTCTGATTCCTTTAGCGTCTCTTCCTGCGGTTTTTTCTTTGAAGCTGAAATCTTAAAATCTTTTTCATTATTTGTATAAAAAGAAATCAGCCGATCGGCGGCAACAGCCAAGGAACTTAGAATTTCTATATATTCCTGCTTTTTCTCATTATCTTTATCGTAGGGATATTTAACCCGATGGTCAAATTCCAGCCACCCTTCTTCAAAGATTGTGCGCACCTGTATTTCAAAGTAAATTTTATCATATCTGATAATATAATGGATGGAACGATAATGCTTTTTTGCCTCGTCAATGTCCAGGTTGTCATCCTGATAAACATCCCTATCATCTGCGGAAGTAATATATACAATTGGTTTCTCTGCATGATAACCGTTTTTGCCTTCTAAATCATCTTTATTGTAGTAACGGTCGAAATTCTCCACAATATCTTCCGGTCTTTCGGTATAATATTTCGGATCATTTATAAAAATATCAAGAAGACTTTGATGGATTTCCTTCCAGTCGTACTTATTTAGTATGATAATCCGGACACCGATCAAATCGGTAACAATCTTGTAGTAATTATCAACATTGATCTTCGCATATTTATCCGGTTTATCATTCACACTGCGAATAATCTTTTCAATGAGATGATCCGCATCTTTGACTCTGGCCCGTATGGAATGAACTTTTCCCTGCAATCTGTCATTCAAAAGGTTAAGAATGTTATTCTTTATCCTTTCAAGTTCCTGATAATCCTCTGTAAAATACGAATTTAGGCTTTTTATGAAGTGCCATTCCGTCTGTTTCCCACTCTTTCTTTTGTACTTTTCTATCTTACTATAAATATTGGGAGAGTGCAATCAAATATGCTTGCAATTTGCTGCAGGAGACTCCTCTTCGTAGTCTCCTGCCATAAGTAAGATAACATATTATACCCCAAAATGCAATTATAAAGTGAAAAAGAACCCGCAGAACGCAAAGACACCCGCAGATTCTCTCTGCGGGCGTCTTGCCTAAAACATTATCTCCTTACCATACTTCCAGTTCTTTTATTCGGGCTCGTTCTCCCCATAGAATCCCAAATTATTATAAGCATTGCCAACCGGCCTTACCTCAATATCGTATCTTGCAATCACCTTATTGCCCAGAAGCTTGGATCTTACCTCCAGCTTTGTAGTGCCGGGCTTCATGCCTTTCAGGGTAATGCAGTAAGTGCCCGCTGCCGCTTTGACAGTCGCAACCTTGCCGTCGCCTACCGACCAGACAAGCGTGTCGTTGACACGACCGCGGTTGTACTGCACATCGGCGGTCAGCGTGTAGGTGTTTCCGGATACAACTCTCAAGGTAGTATTATATCCTTCATCATCATTTCCGTACAGACGTCCGGCTTCCGAAACATTGATGCTCATGCCGCCCCGTCTGTTGCAGCCCCAGGTCCAACCATTATCATCAGAATCTTCGCCATAGTCCCGTTCATTATATTCCAGCGACCATTCCTGTGCCGGAATCTTCGTGGTCTTCACCTTGGCGCTGGTCGCTTTGGCCGCCTTCTTATCGCCAAACATCGGCGTCAGGCTGACGGTGTACTGGGAATCCTTCGTGAGCTTGATGCCGGAGTTCTCGATCCACCAATCCGGAATCTCATAAGTATTTTTCACGATCTGCCATATCGGCTCTCCATCCTCATCATGCTGATATCGAGGTAATCCTCATAAATGCCGTGGATCAAATTGATCTTCTCCACCTCATTATTCATCACATCCTGACTGCTCCCCGTGATCGTCGTCATGCTGTTTGCCAAAAAACCCAGTGATATGATGGAAATCAGGGCAAGTACCATGATCGCTGCCGCTACCTTAAAACCGATTTTCTTCATTAGAAAGACCTCCCTCTTAAATGTGACCCCTGTTATCAGTATAGCATAGGAGGGCCATAAAGTTTATTTCCCTTATAACGATTACATGGATATCTCTTGCAAAAATTCCCTTGCACTATCCCCAAGTCTGTGCTATTATAAATACCCGTGATATACTAATTATTGGCATTACGCCATACATCCTTGCTCCTTTATATGTAGGCAGATGCAGTCCAAACAGTCCTGCATCGCAAGAATTTCAGCTTCTGAAATCACTATATAAAGAAAGGGGCCAGAGACCAAAAGGAGGTAGAAAGCATGAACAAGTATGAGTTAGCCGTTGTTGTCACCGCTAAGATCGAAGATGACGAGCGCGCCGCTGTTGTGGAGAAAGTGAAAGCTCTGGTGGAGCGGTTCGGCGGAAAGATCACAGAAGTGGACGACTGGGGTAAAAAAAGGCTCGCTTACGAAATCCAGAAGATGAAAGAGGCTTTTTATTACTTCATCCGGTTCGAAGCTGAGAGCACTGCTCCTGCTGAGATCGAGAGCCGTATGCGCATCATGGACAACGTCATCCGATACCTGTGCGTCAGACAAGACGAGAAATAAGAAAGAGGTATTCGTATGAATAAAGTTATTTTGATGGGAAGATTGACAAGAGACCCTGAGGTAAGATATTCCCAAGGGGAGAACGCGACGGCGGTAGCCAGATACACGCTGGCGGTGGACCGCAGATTTACGCGTAATAACGATGACCAGACGGCAGATTTTATCAACTGCGTCGCTTTTGGGAGATCAGGCGAATTTGCTGAGAAGTATCTTCACAAAGGCACGAAGATTGCAATCACAGGTCGTATCCAGACAGGAAGCTACACCAATAAAGACGGCGTCAAGGTATACACCACGGACGTAGTCGTGGAGGATCAGGAATTTGCGGAGAGCAAAAATGCTTCTGCAGGGGACGGCGGATATGCACCCGCGCCCAGAAATGAGTCCGCACCGGCTTCCGCAGGGGACGGCTTTATGAACATTCCCGACGGGATCGACGAGGAACTGCCGTTCAACTAACCTGAGTGTAGAATGGAGGTAAGATTATGGCATTCAATAAATCTGATAAGCCGGATTTCCCTAAGAAAAAGGGAGGGATGCGCAGAAGGAAAAAAGTCTGCGTGTTCTGCGGCAAGGATAATGTGATCGACTACAAGGACAGCAATAAGCTCCGCAGATACATTTCCGAGCGAGGCAAGATCCTTCCCAGAAGGATCACCGGTAACTGCGCAAAGCACCAGAGAGCGCTCACCGTTGCAATCAAGAGGGCAAGACATTTGGCAATCATGCCTTATGTACAGGATTAACAAAAAAGCAATACCGGGAATCGGGTGTTTCGGCACCCGGTTCTTTTTATGGCATACCATATCCTGTCGTATTTGTACGAAAAACCTCAATATATTGGTGTAGCAGTCTTTTCCAAAAAATGCTATACTAAATTGGATATCATATTTTATATTTTTTTCTATTTATATGAATATATGAAAGAAATCGTTCCGAAATACTTCGGATCGGTTGGAGAATCCTATGAAAAATACGGTTAAGCTAAAGGGGAGGATGAAGTCGTATCTGCAATCCTCCTTATATCTGGGATTTTTGCTCGCGGTCGTAGATATTTTGGTTTATATGCTGGACTATCGGGCAGGGCTCGCGATCACGGCATATCTGATTTTCTATATCGCGATCGTGCTGGCAATGATGCTTTACAACAAGCCCATTATCATCAATGAGCTGATTAGTTTTGCAACACAATACGGGCAGATTCAAAGACGGCTTCTGCGCGATCTGGAACTGCCGCATGCTCTGCTTGACGATACCGGTAAGATCATCTGGACCAACATTGCCTTTGAAAAGTTGACCCATCAGGAAAAAGGATTTCGCAAGTCGGTAACGGCTCTTTTTTCTTCCATCACCAAGGACAAGCTCCCCGGGCAGGAAGACACCGAAGACGAAGTAGAGTGCCGCGTGGAATATGAAAACGGAACTTATCTTGCGAAGCTGAAAAAGATCTCCCTAAAGGAGATGGCGGAAAACAGCGATATCATCGAAGCGAAGGGGTATGACGGCTATCTGATCGCTCTCTACCTGTTTGACGAGACCGCCCTGCGGATCGCCTTAAAAGAGGTGGATGACCAGTCTCTGGCGGTGGCTCTCATCTATTTGGATAACTATGAGGAGGCACTTGAGAGCGTGGAGGAAGTCAGACGTTCCCTCCTGATCGCCCTGATCGACCGAAAGGTCAACAAATACATCGCAGCGCTGGACGGTATCTGTAAAAAGCTGGAAAAGGATAAGTATCTGGTCATCATGCGCAAGGAAGCGGCGACCCATCTGCAGGAGAACCGATTCGATCTGTTAGAGGATGTAAAGACCGTCAATATCGGAAATGAAATGGCAGTCACCATCAGTATCGGCATGGGCTTAAGCGGTCTTTCCTACGCACAGAATTACGAGTTTGCCAGAAACGCCATTGACATTGCTCTGGGGCGAGGCGGCGATCAGGCTGTGGTGAAGGTGCCTGAGAATGTGATCTACTACGGCGGCAAGAGCCAGCAGATAGAAAAGAGCACACGCGTCAAGGCAAGGGTAAAAGCACATGCCCTGCGAGAGATCATCTCCGTAAAGGACGAGGTCTACGTGATGGGACACCGCATTGGCGATGTGGACAGTTTCGGCGCATCTATCGGTATTTATCGGATTGCGCAGGCGTTGAATAAGAAAGCACATATCGTATTAAATGATGTGACAAGCTCCATGCAGCCCATGGTAGAAATGTTCCGCGATAAAGAGGAATATGCGGAAGATATGATCGTAGGCAGCCAATTTGCCCTCGAGACAGTGGGCAATAATGCGGTGCTGGTGGTGGTGGATGTGAACAAACCAAGCATTACCGAATGCCCCGAACTGTTGAAGCGCTGTAAGTCCATCGTGGTCTTAGACCACCACAGACAGGGCACGGAGATCATTGAAAATGCGACCCTCTCCTATATTGAGGCTTACGCTTCTTCCGCCTGCGAGATGGTTTCGGAGATTTTGCAGTACATCAGCGATGATTTGCGGCTGCGGCCCGAGGAAGCCGATTGCATGTATTCGGGCATCATGATCGATACCAATAATTTTATGACCAAAACAGGCGTCAGGACCTTCGAAGCGGCAGCATACCTGCGCAGGAACGGCGCGGATGTGACCCGTGTCAGAAAGCTGTTTCGAGACAACGCTGCCGAGTACAAGGCAAAGGCGGATGCCGTCAGTCAGGCGGAGATCTATCGCCAGTATTATGCGATATCGATCTGCACGGGCGAGGATGTGACAAGCCCCACTGTCGTGGGCGCACAGGCGGCCAATGAACTCCTCAATATCAAAGGGATCCGCGCAAGCTTCATTTTAACGAGATATAACGGAATCATATATATTAGCGCGCGTTCAATCGACGAAGTAAACGTGCAGGTCATCATGGAAAGAATGGGCGGCGGCGGTCATCTGAACGTGGCGGGCGCGCAGCTGGAAAACGGCACGCTGGAAGAAGGCATCGAGAGCATTAAGCGAACGCTTGACGCAATGATCGAGGAAGGTGAACTCGACGCCGACTAAATACGGGAAAGGAAAACAAAAAATATGGAGATCATCTTATTGGAAGATGTAAAATCACTCGGGAAAAAGGGCGATATCGTGAAAGTCAGCGACGGATATGCACGCAACTTTGTGCTGCCGAAGAAACTGGGCGTGGAAGCGAACGCACAGCATAAAAATGATTTGAAACTCCAGAAAGCCAATGCGGACAAGGTGGCTGCGGAACAGCTTGCCGCTGCAAAGGACTTGGCAAAACTTCTCGAAACGAAAGAAGTAACGGTAAAAATCAAGTCCGGCGAGGGAGGCAGAACATTTGGTTCCGTTTCCTCCAAAGAAGTCGCGCAGGCGGCAAAAGACCAGTGCGGTCTGGAACTTGACAAGAAAAAGATTCAGCTTCCCGAACCCTTAAAAGCGCTCGGCGCATATGAGGTGGGTGTAAAGCTCCACCCGAAGGTAACAGGCAAATTAAAGGTGAAAGTAATCGAGGAATAATTCGGAGGCAGGTTGTCATTTGGCGGCAGAGGAAGCGTTATTAAAAAGAATATTACCGCACAGCATGGAAGCGGAGCAGTCTGTCGTCGGCGCCATGATCATGGATGCGGAAGCGATTGTAGCGGCATCGGAAATCGTGACGGCAGAGGATTTTTACAATAAACAGTACGGCGTCCTCTTTGACGCCATGGTGGAGTTAAACGATGAGGGAAAACCTGTCGATCTGGTGACGCTGCAGGATCGTCTGAAAGAAAAGGATGTACCTTCCGAAGTCGCCAGTCCTGAGTTTATCAGAGATTTGATCACGGCAGTACCGACCTCTGCCAATGTGAAATACTATGCGGGTATCGTGGCCGATAAGGCAGTGCTGCGGCGGCTGATCCGCCTGAATGAAGAAATCGCTAACGACTGCTATGTGGGGAAAGAGAGCCTGGAGACCATTCTCGAGGATACGGAGAAACGTATCTTTGATTTGATCCAGCGGCGGGGCGGCGGCGAGTTTGTTCCCATCAGACAGATTGTGATGAACGTGATGGACAATATCGAGCGGGCATCCCGTAACAAAGGTAATGTTACGGGCGTGGCGACGGGCTTTCTCGACTTAGATTACAGGACAGCAGGCTTACAACCCTCCGACCTCATCCTGATCGCTGCGAGGCCTTCCATGGGTAAGACAGCCTTTGTTCTGAATGTAGCCGAATATGTGGCCTTTAAGCAAAAAAAGACCGTGGCGGTATTTAGTCTGGAAATGTCCAAGGAACAGCTTGTGAACCGACTTTTCGCTATGGAGGCCAAAGTGGACTCCCAGCATCTGCGGACGGGAAACCTTTCGGATGCGGAGTGGGAAAAGCTGATCGAGAGTGCGGCCGAGATTGGAAAGTCAAACCTCATCATAGACGATACACCCGGCATCAGCGTTTCGGAGCTTCGCTCCAAATGCCGCAAATATAAGCTGGAGCACAACCTGGAGATGATCATCATCGACTATTTACAGCTCATGTCAGGAAGCGGCCGCTCGACCGATTCCAGACAGCAGGAGATCTCGGATATCTCCCGCTCCCTAAAGGCGCTTGCCAGAGAGCTTCGGGTGCCCGTGGTAGCGCTCTCGCAGCTTTCCCGCGCGGTCGAACAGCGGCCGGACCACAGACCCATGCTTTCGGATCTGCGTGAGTCGGGAGCCATCGAGCAGGACGCGGACGTTGTGATGTTCCTCTACCGCGACGATTATTACAATAAGGATACCGAAAAGAAAGGCATCGCTGAAGTCATTATCGCAAAGCAGAGAAACGGTCCCATCGGAACGGTGGAGCTGGTATGGCTGCCCGATTACACAAAATTTGCAAACTTGGCAAAATAGTTCAGTCAGAGCATCTTCCGGACGGCAAATCATGCTCGCATGAATTTACACAACACACAAAAGAGACGACCCTAACCGGGAACGTCTCTTTTTTTAACGTGAAAGGAGAAAAGAATGGCGGAAAAGACAGTATATTACATTTCAGAAGCCTCAAAACTGGTACAGGTGGAGCCGCATGTGCTCCGTTACTGGGAGGACGAGCTTGCGCTTCCCATCGGGCGTAACGAGATGGGACATCGAAGTTACACACAGGAGGACATTGAACGTTTTCGGCAGATCAAACACCTTAAGGAACAGGGGCTGCAGCTTAGGGCCATACGGATGGTGCTGCACGGAGAATATGCCTTTCCGCTGACAGACAACGGGGAAACTTCTAAGCATGAAGAAGCAATGGCCATGCATTCCGAAACAACCCCTTTATTGAAAGGTGGGGAAATTGAAAAAATGGATCAGTATGAGGTGGTAGAACATGAAATGCAGGAAAAGGTGGAGGATATGATAATGAAAAAAGCGAAAAAGTATATGGTCACAATGACAAAGGGAAAGGAAACTGTAATGGAGCTTCCCCGGGAAGAAATGCAGGAGTATGAGGATCCCGCTGATGATGAAAAAGCAAAGAAAGCTGCCAGATTACAGTATCTGCTGCAGCATCTGGTAACGGATGCGGTTAAAAATGCAAACCGTGAGATGTGTACGGAAATCAAGGAGAGTATCTTAAAGGAGCTGGATTATCAGTTCAGACAGCAGGAGGAGCGAGACGAAGCGCACTGGAAGCAGGAGGAAGAACATTACCGTAAAATCGACGAGATGATCCGTCAGCGGCACCAGCCCAAAGAACGCTTTGGCATCGGCAAAAAGAAAGAACCGCTTCCCCAGAAATAGGAGAACGGTCCTTTCGTCATCCGTCTGTATCAGAGATCAACCCTGAGAGATGGAACCCGTCGGGCAGACGCCTGCGCAGGATCCGCAGTCGATGCACTTATCGGGATCAATCTCAAATTTACCGTCGCCCATGCTGATCGCGCCAACCGGACACTGACCCTCACATGCACCGCATGCAACACAAGCATCACTGATTACATATGCCATGACTATACCCTCCTTATGTGTTAAATGTAATTGATAGCAATATCAATCTTACCTACCTATTTTAATATAAAAGCTGCGATTATACAAGTAGTAAAATATTGACTTTCCCCTTTTCAATAGGTAGAATGAGTGTGAGAAGAATGATTACCGTGAGGAAAACAGCAATACTATGAGAAAAGACAAAAAAATACAACTAATCAAAAAGATGCGGAATAATATCGTTGTACTGTGTGCATTCATTCTTGTGATCGTGCTCTGCACCGTTATTCTGCGCCGCACTCTCTGGGATAACACCAATCAGATGGGTCTGACACTGGTAGAAAACTATACCTCATCTGAAGAAAGCACCATGCGCAGCTGTGAATCCATTCTGACGCTCAGCGTAGGCTATGTCGAAGATCGCGAAAAATCAGGCATTACAATAGAAGAACTGCGGGAAGGCCTTTATCCTTTTATGAACGGCCTGACAGAAATGTACGGCAGCGGCAATATCCGTATCTACGGAAAGGCCTTTCACGCTACTGAGATGATCTCCAATGATCCGCGCATGGAAAAATTGACGGGAGACGAAATAACGGACAGGGAATTTTATAAAAGTGCGCTGGCTGCTGAAGGCCAAATAACGCTCTCTCCCGCATACGTGGATGAAGTGACAGGCATTCCCATCGTCACCATGTGTAAGGTGATCCCCGATACGGGAAGTTTCCTCGCTATTGATATTACTCCCGCCTGCTTTGACCTGGAGAATGAAAACCTTGTATTACCGGCAGATTCCTCCTATTACCTGGTAGATGGCAAAAAGACTCTGCTTTACTATAACTCCTGCTGGGATTATCAGCGCGATGAATTTCAGGTGCTGGTGAACAGTTACATAGAAGATGCGGACTGCAACATGGAAAGGCATGTGCTGGAAGACGTGACACCATCTGACGGCATTGTCCGCAATGTCTATTTTTATCATCTGGATAACGGGTGGACGGGAATTTTGACCATTCCCAGAGACGGCATTCTCTCCGGCGCAGATACCTTTTTGTATATCTGCGTACTGCTCATCTTACTTGGCGTGGCGGTCTTCCTTTTTCAACTGCTGCGCGAATACAGGAATCAGAAAGCAAATCAGGCGCTGCTTGATGAAAATGACAGGATGGCGGAACAGACGAGGATTTACAGTAACGCCATGGACAGCACGACGCGTGCCTGCCGCTCGATTTGCTATGTGGACGTAAAACATGAAACCAGCGAAAGGGTCTATCCGCGGGACGAAACTTCTTCCCATTGGGAAGACTACCATGCCCAGATGGAAAAACTCTTTCAGCGCGGGATCGTGGCAGGCGAACACTACGAGCAGTTGAAGGAGTTCCTGCATCTGAATCATATTAGACAAGAACTTGCCGACAAAGATCATATTGAATTACAGTTCAAGATGAAGCGGCAGGACGGCGATGACTATGAGTGGTGTTCTGTTGTCGTCACCAGCGCTGAAGAAGAAAATGGCGAATTGACGGCAATCACTATCACTGTACGTAATATTGACGATGTGATACGCCGCGAGGAAGAACAGCGCGATATGCTTGCCCACGCAGTGGAGCGGGCGGAAGCGGCAAACCATGCCAAGAGCGATTTCCTCTCCCGCATGAGTCACGATATCCGTACCCCCATGAATGCAATCCTGGGTATGACCTCTGTCGCTGCCATGCACATTGACGATAAGGAACGCGTGCTTGACGCCCTGTCAAAGATTACGGTCTCCGGGAAACATCTTCTGGGCCTGATCAATGAGGTGCTGGATATGAGCCGCATCGAGAGCGGCAAGGTCAGCCTGACGGAGAACGCCTTTAACCTCTCTGATACAATAGAAAGTCTTTTAACAGTATTCCGCTCTCAGATGGATGAAAAGGGACTTGCACTGGATGCCGGTGTTGTTCAGCTTGCGCATGAAAATGTTCTCGGAGATGAGCAGCATCTGCAGCAGATTTTTATGAATATCATGGGAAATGCCGTTAAATTCACGCCCACAGGCGGAAAGATCAGCATTCAGATCGAAGAAAAGACCTCCCATATTTCCGGTTTTGGCTGTTATGAATTTATCTTTGAAGATACCGGCATCGGCATGGAAAAAGAATATGTAGACAAAATATTTGAACCGTTCTCCCGTGCGGCTGATTCCCGCATTGATAAAATCGAGGGAACGGGTCTTGGTATGTCCATTGCCGTCAATATCGCCCGTATGATGAACGGCGACATCAAAGTCGAGAGTGAACCCGGAAAAGGCTCCAAATTTACGGTTATCGTATATCTGAAACTGGATGATATGACAGAATCTGATTTGGCGGTTTACAGCGGCTTGTCGATTCTTGTCGTAGACGATGAGGAAACCGCATGTGAAAGCACCTGTGAAATGCTGCGCAGCCTCGGTATGAACGCGGAGTACGTACTCAACGGCGACGCAGCCGTACAGCGGCTGGCAGGGGCAGACGGCAGCAAATTCGCAGTCGTGATCCTTGATTGGAAAATGCCCGGCAAAGACGGCGTAGAGACAACAAAAGAAATCCGCCAAACTGTGGGCGATGCCGTTTCCATCGTGATACAATCCGCCTATGACTGGGCCGATATCGAGTCGGAGGCTCTTGCCGCCGGCGTAAACTCCTTTATTGGGAAACCGCTGTTCCGTTCCCGACTGATGCGCGTACTGAAAGACACTCTGGGACAGGATCAGGAGGAAGAAGAAGTTTCCGCTCTTGATAAATTCCGTCAGAAAGATTTTTCCGGACGGCGTGTCCTTCTCGTGGAAGATAATGAGATCAATATCGAAGTAGCCAAGGAACTTCTGAGTATCGTCGGAATCCAGGTAGAAACGGCAATGAACGGAAAGCTGGCCGTCGAAGCTGTGACAGAGAAGGAACCCGGCTACTATGACCTTATTTTTATGGACATTCAGATGCCGGTCATGAACGGATATGAGGCCGCCAAAGCGATCCGCGCCTCTGAGAGAGAGGACCTGAAAAAGATTCCTATCGTGGCCATGACGGCGGACGCCTTTGCAGATGATATCAGGAGGTCTGAGGAGGCAGGGATGAACGCCCATGTTTCCAAGCCTGTGGATATCGAGATGCTGGAAGACGCGCTGAAAAAGTGGATTGCGTAAACGAAATAACATTTATTCAAAAGTTTCTTGACAAACATTTTTGAAACATATATACTGAACATAACGAGTAAACCTAGAAAGCCCCTCTCGGGGCTTTCAGCGTCATAAGACGCATCCGTGCAATCGCACAAAAGGCAGTTTCTGCCGCTTACTCAAATTTGTAACTGGAAAACAGAAAACGCGGCGGAGGCAGTCAATGCAGGACTACATAGACTCTATGGACAAGGACTCAGCCTTTCACCCGAGATATAGATCATCATCTCAGAATGAAGGCAGGCACCTCCCGCCGCAGCACGAAAGCAACCCGCAAAGGGTATGCGGAACGGAGGATGTTATGGAAGTCAGAAGACCGGAAAATTGGAAACGAGAGGAAAAATTCACAATGTTAAAAGGTGGAAAAGGCTATACGATCGCGGATATTGAGGCGCTCCCCGAGGGGGAACGGGCGGAGCTGATCGACGGGGAGCTGTTTCGGATGGATGCGCCGACATGGACGCATCAGGATATTCTTACGCAAATGATGATCGAAATCAGTCTATATATTAGGAAAAAGAAAGGAAAATGCAGAGTTCTTCCAGCTCCCTTCGCAGTATATATCAAAAAGGACAATCGCAACTATGTAGAGCCTGACATCTCCGTGATCTGCGATGAGAAAAAGAAAAGCGAAAAAGGCTGCCAAGGCGCACCTGACTGGATGATAGAAATTGTCTCACCCTCAAGCAAAAAGATGGACTACGAGAAAAAGGTCACCCTCTACCGCGAAGCAGGAGCACGGGAATACTGGATCGTAGATCCCGAGACGGAGATGGTCACGGTGTATGATTTTGAGAACAACGGAAGTACGCAATATGCCTTTTCAGAGCGAATCAGGGTGGGGATTTTTGAGGATCTTTGGCTGTGTCTGGCGGAGATGGATTTGAGCTGAAGGAAACAGCGCCAGAACAGTGCGCAATCTATCAAAACATCGTATAAATACAAGCAAGCATAAAGACAGCGGGAAGGTATACTGTGAAACCTGGTTTCGACAGTCCCGCTGCGTCTTTTGTTGTCATGCTGCTAATATGAGTAAGCGGCAGAAACTGCCAGAATGTGCGAATGCACGGTTCTTGTGATTACTCGATGTGCTAAGTATGCTGCCTTAAGTGGTCGGTGGCAATAAAAATGCGAAAAAATACAGACGGATTTCGATATATTCATATGGTCTCATTTTCCCTATTGAATTCCTCAATCCTCTCATGTATAATCTATTCAACTAAAAATTTTTCAGATTTTATACGAAAGAAAAAGCTTTATAATATGTCTAATTTACAAAGTACCATTTACAACTTAATTCAATATTTTTTTCAAAATATAATTCCAAGTATCGTCGTATCACTTCTGGCTTCTTGGATTTTTTGGTCTTGTTCTTTTAAATTATCACTTACCAAAGTTATATTTTCTAAGTATCTAGCAAAACCTGATGATACCTTGACTGATAACAGAAAATCATACGGCTATAGATTTCGATTCGCAAATATAGGAAGACGGGATTTAATAGAATTAACTGTAACAATTAAATTTATCATACCAGACGGCACCCGCGATCATATATTAGTTCCCGAAATTTCTAATTCCGGAAAGCAGGCTTTTATGACCTTTCTGCCAGGCAGACGGACCCATAAAAAATATGGAAGAAGCAATGTGAGAACCATGACATTTTATCCGTCAGAATCCATGATTCATGAGCTATCCAAGAAAAAATATTCCCAAAAAATCCGTAAACTGGCAAAAAAGGGAACGCTTCAATTTAAGGATTTATTTGATGAGTATGGCGAAAAACTCACCATAAGGATTTATGTTTACGGAAACGATAAAGTAACCGGCGCAAGAAGAATGTTTGAATCACACGCATATACTATGTATGACATTAAAGAAGGCGATTTCATTGGCGCAAAGAAAATACGGATACCTCATTGGCGGAGTATGGAAACGAAGCAAAGCAGTATCTCACAAATAAACAGAAAATATAATGTGTAGATCTACTTGTTTTACTCCACAATCCAAACCACATTCTCTTTCTTCGCCAGCAACTTCCCTGGCACCTTCGGATATCCCATTGCCACAGCCGCCCACACGATATGCTGTTCCGGCACTCGATAACTATCTAACAGTACCCGAATCTCTGGTTCGTCACATAAGGTCATAAGCGGATTCAACCATACTGATCCAATTCCATAAGACTGCGCTGCCAACATTATATTCTCTGCCGCACAGGAAGCGTCCTGTATGCCGTTTTTATTTCTGCGGTCATTGGATACCAACACCAACACCTTAGGATTTTCAAAGCCATAGAAATGCACCTTTTTCTCCTCGGCTTTCACACGGATAATCTCCCTTAGCTGCTCTATCTTTTCCTCTGACTTCAATACGGTAAATCTCCAGGTCTGCATATTATGACCTGACGGCGCATAGTATCCTGTTTTCAAAATCATGTCCAGCATCCTATCATCAATGGGCTGTTCCGTAAAACTCCGCACGCTTCTTCTTGCCAGCAGATTACAAATAACAGGATTCATTAAATCAACGTTACCCCGTTCTTCGTACATCCTGTGTAATGCTTTGCGGTCCAGTTTCAACATTTTATTCTTTGGCAGTTCATCCACCTGAATAAACTCCTGCGGGAACTTATACTTTTCCATTCGTCCAGCAAGATATTTCAACAGGGCATCCTCCTCAAGCATCCCGTTCTCCGTCACCACAAACAGCACCGGTACCTGTCCCACAATTCCTTTCGGGTCATCCACGCCGATACAGGCGCATTCTCTGATCCCCTTATATTCCTGCGCAATATTCTCCACCTCAATGGGAGACACCTTCTCTCCTCCCACATTGATTATATCGTCCGCTCTCCCCAGCATAAAAATAAAACCATCGTTGTCCACATAAATCAAATCATTGGTATACAGCCAGTCATCATGAATCGTCTCAGCCGTCAATTCCGGCGCATTCCAGTATCCTTCCATCCGCATTTTCCCGCGCAGCAACATTCTCCCAGCAGTATCCATATCCCGCGCCGCCACCTCTTTACCATCGGCATCAACCGCTTTCACTTCTATCCCTTCCAACGGTTTCCCAATAGAAGCCGCCTTGTTCGGATAGTTTGTGATATCCAGAAAAACAGTGCCTCCTGTCTCCGTTGATCCCCATGTATTAAATAACTGTGTGTGCGGCAGAAGGGTAAGCAGTTTTTTCTTCATATCCACACTCACCGAGCCTGCTCCAAACTCGATATAGCGGAATTTTCCCATAATCTCCGCGAAACGTTCCTGCATCTGTCTGTAAATGACCTCCATGGAAGCCGGAACACAAACCATAGCCGTGCAGTGATGCTGTTCAATATTGGTCTCTATTTCTTTGGCAAAGGTAAAACCGTTCTGCAACACAACCGTTGCGCCTAAATACAAGGTTGAACGCAATACCCGCATCCCAAAGGAGTGATTTAGCGGCAATGGATTCAGGACGATATCGTCTTGTCTCATTCCGATTCCCCTGCATGTATTCAGCATATTGGCATAGACGCAGCGATAACTGAGCATAGCCCCTTTCGGTTTCCCTGTCGTCCCCGTGGTAAAGATAAGCTCACACAAATCGCCTTCCTCAGGCTCTACATAAGCGATCTGCTCCCGCTCCTCCATTGCCTCCTCATAAAGTTGTTTCAAAGAAGCAGTCTTTATCTCCTCTGGCAGTTTTTTCCCATCTGCCAAAAAGACGTCTGACTGTGTCATCTCCCATATATCACGAATATTCTCCTGTTTCGCAAATTTATCTATGGCGACTGTAACAGCTCCGATATATTGAATCGCCAAAAGCCCTGCGATATATTCTGGCTTGGAAACTGCATTCAGCATTACCCTGTGTCCCTTTTTCACACCCATACTTCGGAGAAGGGCTGCCATCCCCATAATACGCTTTTTCAGTTCCCCATATGAAACTGTTACATTCTTAAAGCAGACAGCAATTTTCTCCGCTCGAAACTCTCCATACGTCAATACCCTTTTCACCAGTGTTTCCATCTTATCCTCCAATCAACAAGCTTCAAATCTACTACAAATCATTTGTTACATTATGCCTTTCCTGAATTACTCTATATGGTTCCCGGCACTCCAACGAATCATTCCGCTTGTTTAGAAAGAAAAGATTACGTATCGCATCTTTAAGGCTCTGATTATGACATGCACTCTTACCCCTTTTTGTATGCCTTACGATCCAGCTTCCCGTTATATGTTCTGGCAATCTTCTCAACCTGTTCATATTTAATGGGAATTTTGTGATTTTCCAGCTTAGTCTTGAGGAATACTGTAAACTGTTTTGGGACAAATTCTGTCCCCTCCCTCATAACCACCAGTAGCTTCAAAGCCTGTCCTGTAATCGGATGATCCATCGGCAGACAAATACAATCTTCAATTCCGTCAATAGCAAGCGCTGCTTCCTCAACCTCTGTTGGAGCAACCTTTAGTCCACCAACGTTAATCACATCCCCCTTTCTACCAGCTATATAGACAAAACCTTCTTCATCTATATAACCCATATCATTCGTATATACTACACCGTTAATCAATACTTCACCTTTCAATTCTGGCTCATTTATATATCCTTTCATATTGACATCGCCCTCACACGCCAGCAGGCCCATGTTTTCTTTCGACGATACAATTTCTTCCTTATTGTCATTTACTATAAAAATTCTGGAATGAGGCATTGCCTTTCCAATACAGCCTGTTCTGCCAGGATATTTACTGTAATCATACATACAGACCGAAGCCGCCTCAGATGACCCGTAATTATTAAGTAACCGAGTTTTGGGGAGCAACTCGCACAACCGCTCCTTATCTGGCTCAGGCAACGGTGCTGTTGCCGACTCTATGAAATCGATCTGGTCTGCATAATGTCCAATCTCATCCCGTGTCAATTGAAAAATAGTCCGAATTGCCGATGGTGGCAAACAACATGCAATTCGTCCAATCGGATAATTCAGCGCTGCAAAAAACGCCTTCATGTTTGTCATACCATTCAGTATGTAAATGGTACTGCCATTAACCAGAGTAGTAAACAGCTTTCTAATCGGATTGGCATGATTCAAAGGACCTGGCACAATCAGTACGGTATCTTTTTGATATCCGCATCCATGGATCAGGTTTTCTGCCGTTGCAACAAGTGCCTTATGGCTCAGTTCCACGCCTTTAGAAACGCCTGTCGTCCCAGTAGTAAACAAAATATCTGCGGAATCATCAGCTTCAGGAAACTGCCACTCCCTTGTCCCAGTCCCAACAGCAACTCTTAATACCTCTGCTCTGTCCAGATAAGTCGCCTCAAAAGCATTCAAAACTGACTTATCGTCACTAATAATCATTTTTGCATTCACCGCACGCGCAATCCCAGCCATTCCCTCCGCTGATATGTGCGCTTCCGCTGAAGTAATCACACCGCCAGCAAGATGTACTCCAAGATAGATCACTACATAATCCAGATTCTGAGACGCCTTTGCTATTACAATATCGCCTTTTCTCAATCCGTTCTCATACAGATATCCTGCATAACCGCTTACCAAGGAGTACAGCTCCCGGTATGTTGTTTCTACCTGATAAAAATCAGCAATGCTGCAGAAACCTTCCTTGCCTTCTCTCCAAGAAATCGCCCAATAATGCCAGATACGGTACTCATCCCTAAGCTGCGAAATAATCTGGCAAAACAAACCGCCAAAAAACAGATCCCCATGCCATTGGCGATCGTATACCATGCACCTGACATTCCATATTCATATCCATACTCAGCCACGCCTGTCGTTGCAGTTCCTCCAAGCCATTCACCAGCCCCGGCAACCACGCATAATAGCAGTCCCAGCTCTGCGCCGTCAAATGCCTGAGAAGATTTTGTTTTCCTTTTGGTCCAAATGCCTATAGCAATCGTAACCGCTACATATAAGGACACAATGATAATCTGTAACATTTTTCACTAAGCTCGCAGTCGTTCCACCATTGCCGCCATAGCGTCAATGGAATTAAAGTTCTCCGGCACAATTTCCTCGTAAGGAATATCAATACCATATTCCATACTAAGCGTTCCAATCAGAGACACAATGGTCAGTGAATCCAAAACGCCATCGTCCACCAGCTCGTCTGATATCGTAAAGTCGATTTCCGGATTTTCTTTAGATAATAACTGTAATATTTCCTCTCTCATTTCTAATCTCCTCTCTGCTTGCGATTTGTAATTTTGGGAAAAGCTACCATACATCTATACGAAAATTTGCTGTACAGATTCTCCCATTTAAATACTTACTTTTTCATCTATTTTAATTAAAAGTTCCCATAAATGAAATCACTGGCATTATATCCTGACCCATAAATACCAAATATCAAAATGGCAAAGAATGCCGCATAATAGATTATCCATCGCAATACAATATTTCTGCGTGCAATCGCTTCCCGAACCGATCCCCTTTCCTGAAAGATACTGATTCGTCTCACAAGCAAAAGGCCTATAATCACCACACACCAGTCCTTATAGTCAAGTCCCATACTGTAAAGCGTCCCATCCCAAAAAACCCATGGGTTAAAACCAGAAAACATCTGCTTAATGGCAATCCATGTATTCGTCAAAGTCCCTGGTGCCGCAATCAGCCTGCCACCTGCAAACACTAAAAATGTCCTTACCATCTGAAATCTCTGATATGATTTTTTTGTCATATCAATATGTAAAAGTTTTGCCAATTTCTTATACTGCCCCATGAAAAGTGTAGAACAGATAATAATCGTGCCATAATATAACCCCCACACAACATAATTCCAGCCAGTCCCATGCCAGATTCCTGTCAGGAGCCATACAATGAGCAACGGAATAATTATATTGACAACTTTTGCCGCCTCTTTTCCAAATAAATTCCTAGTTTTTGTAATTAGCTTAATCAGCCACTTGGAAACAGCAACTGGCATATATACATAATCTTTAAACCATATTCCCAGCGTAATATGCCATCTACGCCAAAACTCCGCTGTACTCGTGGAAAAAAAGGGATGCATAAAGTTATGTTCAAGCGTAACGCCAAATATCTGCGATGCACCTCTTACAATGTCCATGCAACCTGAAAAATCCATATATATTTGGAAAGCAGACGCAATCACAGCAATCAGAATTACCAAGCCTTCATAACACTGTAGGTTCCCAAACACTTTTGAAGTATAGAGAGAAAGCCTGTCCGCCAAGATCATCTTCTTAGCATACCCGTAAAGCATAAGCTGCATTCCGAAGCATATCTGCTTAAAATCAAACGGATGCTCTTGAAACAATTCCTTTTCCAGTCTGTTATAACGCGCAATCGGCCCCTGAACAATCTGCGGAAAATACAATACACATAACGCAAACTTAAAATAATTTCCGATATGCTCGGCTTTTTTCCAATAGACATCTAACAGATATCCCACCGACGAAAAAGTATAATAAGAAATTCCAAGTGGTACGATTACCTCGAAAGAAATATCTAGGGAAAATATCTGCCATAAAACATCCGCCAGCATCAGTGCAAACTTACAATAAGCCAACACACCAACCAAAAAACAGAGAGTGGGAATCAAAATAAATTTACGACATTTTCTTTTGTACTTACCCAATAATGCAGCTTTCTCCTTACCTCCAATTCCCTGTTCTGCAATCTCCTGTTCCGCCTTCTTATATTGACGACTAATTGCACGAGAGGCCAACCAGATAACAAGTGATGTCATTATAACAATCAGGAGTTTATCATATCCTGCACACCAGTAAAACCAAGCACTAGCTATGAGCAAGATATACCAGCGGATGCGCTTGGGAAATATGTAATAGAAAAGCGTTGTGATAGTTACAAAAATGATAAATAATATAGATAAATAAGTCATTGACTTCCTTTCATAAAAGCAAGTATGTATTCTCTGCATTCTTATATTATTATGAATTATATAACAGTGCATTTAAAACCATTTTTAGTCTTCCATTTCGACCATATATCTTTCGTATCCTTCCATAAAACTATCAATTAAATCACCATTCCTTATGGCGTTATTTTGTTCGTCATAGCAAACACTATCCAAAACCAAGTTTTTTCTATTATCATACACCACAATATTTAATCCCCTAAAACTATTTGCCAATTCTCTATTTGCTATTGTAATAGTTGCCCCCGCAGATGTCCTCCAACCTGAACTGTATAATCTATACTTTTCCCTCGATATGTCACACACACCTTCATAACTTAACTTATCTCCTGATAATGCCTCATACTTTACCACACCACCTTCTACAACTGCTACATACGCATCATGAAATTGTGAATTAAAATCTGCCTTTATCCCCAATTTTCTTAATGTCTCCCCATAATCTTTTAATCCCATATAATCTAATGATGCTGTAATAAGTATCGTCTTATCTTTATAGTTATTCGACAAAAAATCAATATATTTGCTAAAATCCTGTTCTAACTGCAACTGCGCAACGTTACGCACGTCCTTATATATTATCAAGTCTCTGTCCCACTGTTCGTTTCTTTCATCTGGCAACTCATAATGTTCTTTCAAATATTTACCTAAATTTTCGCTTACTTTTTGAGCTCCGCTTAAATTAAGATGCATCCCTCCATCATGACTGTCACGATCATAATCTAAATTTAGACCTGCTTCATATAAAAAATCGTAATAGACTATATCATATTTATCACTAATTTCCTTGACAGTATGATATTTTGCTTCACTCCATGCTGAAGAATAAAGCTGCGGCCAAGCCAACACAGGTACTTTAACCAATAAACATTGTATATTCTTTTCATCACACAATTCTTTTATTTTTTGAAGCCATTCTATTTTTTCCTCTGTAACATCCACAGCATACGGCATTTCTTTGCTCGGCACCTTATAATCCTTACCTTCTTTATATTCCCACTCTGAAATTTCTATATTTTGTTGTAACTCATCAGCTATTGCATTCATTACTTCAACCGATAAATTGCTTTTTACTGTAATAGAAGAAATATGTCCACCTTTATTGTAATCGTGTCTAGAAATATGCAACATATCTCTAAAATCTTCTTCCTTTAACTCTTTCCATCTATCATGATATTTTAAAAACGGAATAAGCCCCTCATGCATATTTTCTTGATCCGTATGACGCATACATTCCTCGAGCTTGAATTTATTTCCCCCAAACGGCAAATCATCCAAAACAAAGTTCCATGCCGCTTCATTATAATCTGTTAAATATAGAGCTGATACATCTATAATTATTATCTTTGGATTCTGCTTATGTAATGCCTCTAAGAGCATATAATACGTTGCTTCTATCGGTTGCCAAGATGTTCCCAAATTATATGACCTTATTCCATATTTTTCATATAACTCCATCGGAAGAATTCCATGACTTGCATGACTTGTTCCACATATTAACACATCAATATCATTACTTTTCTCCCTTTCATATCCTTTAAACTTTCCCGCATCATATACTTTATTATAAGAAAAACGTTTGGGTACAAAAATGTTTGAAAAACTCTCAAAAAGAATAAAACCTACCAGAAAAAATATAATAATTTTTAAACCATTTTCTTTTATTTCTTTCATTAAATTACTCCTATCATTTGTAACGTCTTTTTCTTGCTTCACCTTACTAAATCTCTTTAAGCATATCTTGAATTATTTAGCTTCTCAGCAACTGGTTTACGCCATTCATAATATCTATAAAAGCCATATTTTTACTAATGCCAAGCAGAGACATTTTGACATCAGTAAAAAAGTGTCTTAATACTATTTCTATTTCATTCGCAGTATTTACATGTTCATACCACATCCAAACTTCATAATCCAGACCAAATTTTTGCCAAAACTATTTTCCCTTCGTCATTGTATAAACAAAGCGCTAAAGAAATCTCTTTTAGTTTTTGAGTTCCATTCTATCACATACTATTTAATATTCCGCTTTTTTACAATCTAAACTTATACTTGAGGATGATAGGCTCCAAACAAATTTTTTAGTAGAATTGTAAAAAGTTCACTATTTCCCTTAATAAAACTAATCTTCGTAGGCGTCTTTCCTTTTCTAGGATAAGCTCTTGTTACCGGAATCTCGCACACTTTATAACCAAGCTGCGTTGCTCTGACAGACAAATATGCCAACAGCTCATATGTCATAAAGATATCCCTCATAGGCTGTACCCGTTCATCTTTCAAATACCGAGAAGAATACGCCCTGTAAGCGTTTGTTGTATCCGTAAACTTATATTTTGCTGTCAAAGATATAATCGGTGCATGAATCAATCTAACCGAAAGATAGCGTATAAAAGGTGTATTGATTGCTTTCCCTCCCCTTATAAACCGAGAGCCTTGAACAAAATCATATCCTTCTCTCAGTTTTTCTATAAAATTGGGGATGTCTTCAATGCTATCTTTATTATTTCCATCAATGGTAATAATACCTCTATAACCTCTCTCCAATGCCCACCAGATACCCATTCGCAGTTGCGCCCCCTGCTTTCCTACATCCTCTTTTACCAGTAGAGCATTCACGTTAAGCTTGCGTAATTTACACTCCTCTGTGCAACCATCAGTCGAGCCGCCATCACAAATAACGATGTCTGCATAATCCGAAACATTATGTTTCAAAGCCCGAAAAAGTTCTTTATGTATCCTATCACCCTCATTAATAATAGGTATTAAAACAACATATTCCTTCGTCTTACCTTCATATTCTGTACACTCAAATCTTGGCACACCAGCTTGTCTATTATAAATCATTTTTAGCCATCTCCTATTTCTATTGATTTCCACTTATCTCAATTTCATATACAACATCCTTTACATACGCCATACTTTTTTCAATCTCCTGAATATCCTCCCGTTTTCCCACCTCAATAGATACAAATTCGCAATAATGATTTTTCTTCAGTAATTGCAGCAAATCAATATGTAGCCTTCTTTTCTGAATAATTTCTAAATTAGGTTCACTTATGTGCATATGATTAATGTAAACAATGTTATCCTCTAGAATTTCTACATCTTCATCATTTTCCACCATAGCGCCTACATCAAGGTTTAAACGGAATCCTCTAGAGTCAACTTCTTTTATCAACTTAATCGCGCTTACCGTATCGTTAATATAATTCGTATTATAGATAGGCGGGTTCGCTTCCATTCCTATAACCGTACCACAGCTATACGCATAATTTCCAATTTCTCTAAAAAAGGAAATCCCATCCTCCCAATGTGCCCCCTCAATCAAGTATCTGTTTTTAGGACAACCAAACACCAAATTCTTACATCCTATAGCTACAGCAAAATCAATGGCCCTTTTTGTATATGCCGACAAAACGTCTCTTTCCTTTTCGTCTCCAAATAACCTTTCCCGCCTTCCATACCAAATAGATTGCATAGATGGCACACAAAATCCATATTCTTCTTTTAAGTTTTCACTCCACTGTTTCGCTTCCGCCAGTTTTTCATAAGGAGCTTCCTTAAATATTCTTGTAGGCGCAATCTCTAAACCGCTAAAACCATATTTTTTCATCAAATCATATACCAATATATCCTTATCTGAATCCCATCCTATATTTGAAATTGATAACTTCATTCTTTACTCTCCCGCCCTAATTTCTTTTAATATAAAATTCCTGATATCAGACAATATTGTACTTTTATCGCAAATATATCCTTCCTTTCCTCCAAATGTATCCCCATGTATCGTTTTATAATCATAGTCTGCCGGCGTCCCGTTCAGCTCATTCTCAAACATTCTTCCTGTCATATATCTATAAAGCTCACCCGCTGATATTGGCTCTGTTGCCGGATGCCAGAGTCTAATATCTGCCTTAACCGCCGTTTGGATATCTCCCCATAATCTGCTCAAATTATAAAATTGGTATCTACTCCTGCTGTCAGTAAAATTTAATGCACTAAATCCTATTTGCTCGAATTTCCTTTTCAATTCCTTTTTATCTACTACCGATATATTCCTTAACTTAAAAAATCCATTGTCTTGAAGCTGATAATACTCCTTTATCCCATAATCTATCGCCAATAATTCATCCATTTTTTCCACTGACAACATAAACGGGATCACATTGATATAATCATAAATAAAATTTTTCTTTATATTTTTTCCAAACAATCCCGGAAGCCTGATAATCAACGCATCTGGGTAGTTTTCACGCACCCACTGTTCTAATAAATATCTATGATAACCATATGGATGAAGATTTTCCGTGTCGACTATTGTTGTCTCATCCACATCTTTTGGTTTCTTAAAAACATCAACAGTTGATATAAGCACCAATTTTTCAGGATTGATGCAGGAAATATTTCTTTCCGCTTGGACAATAAGCTCCACATCCTTTTCCGGTTCATTATTCGCAAGATACTTTTCAGCACGCATTCCTGCGTAGATTAGTAATTCCGGTCTGGTATTATATGCTTCTTCGATATTTTTAGAATTATATGCTGCGTCAAACTCGCCTGCTGCATAAATATTACTGCCCACAAAACCTGTATAACCAACTAATGCTTTCATCATCTCCTCCTACTTTGTAAGTTTTTCAATACTTTCAAAGCTGTAATGTTTTCGTCTAAAGACGAGATTTACAATCAATTGTAAATATTTAATAACAATCGTCAATATTCCAAACAATCCTGCAAATGCCACAGAAAGAAACAAAATTGTCGTCGTCCATCCTGTTACCGGATCCGCCGCCAGATAAATAACAACCGAATATAATACCATAAAAACTGACACTGTCATCATCAAAACTGCCATCATCATTGACAAACGGTATCCAATCTCTGTGAATAGGATAAGAGAATCGATTGCCAAACCAAACCGATATCTCTTTTCTCTTTTATCTGTTGTCTGCGCAGATACACTAATTGTATTATATTTCAAATTATCCGTCTTTAATCCGCTGTTGGCATAAACAACTTTTCTATACGGAATCGTCTTATTCATCGAACTGATTCTGTTGATGACCCTGCGGCTCAATATCCGAAATCTTTCCGTTGACATTTTATAAGATAAATTGGCAAAATGATCAAACACTTTATAGAACACCTGTGATGATATCTTTTCCCCTTTATCAGGAGATGCGCTCACTATATCATATCCCTGCAAAGATTTATAATAAACATTCATAATTTCTTCTTTCTCATAGTCAACTACTGTTGAATCAAATTCAAAAACAAAATCACCGATTGTTAAGTCAATCCCTGCATTCATCGCCATTTCCAAGCCATGAAAATAACTCATATTCAAAACGGTTATACTGGAAACAGCTACATTTTTGCTAAACGCTTTAATTATTTCTACGCTATTGTCCGCCGAGCCATCATTAACACATATAATTTCTGAATGTTCAAAATGATTATACAATACAGATGTTATGACATCAAGGAACTTTTCGATCTGTAATTCTGCATTATGCACATAAACGACCACTGAAATAAAATTTTTCTCTTTATTGTCCATCACTTAACACCTCATCTAAATCATATACTGTATTTATTTTCCCCGACAGTACACTTACGCAAGTTGGATTGATAGAATAAGTACGTATGACAGTCGGTCTTGAATCATCTATTTCAGAACTCATTAAAATAGGTTTCATTGAAAACAATGATTTCTTATATTGAAATTCATAGTCATCCTTAAGGTATTTCCGCGCAAGTTTCTCCATATACGGAAATGCAGATACCGGTTTCGCAATACAATCATTGCAATTACCTAAATGTTCAGAAGAACAATAGCCCTCTCTACACATATTCTGGCAGGCAAACATCGGTACATCTTCGTAGCTCGTCGTATGCGGTGTGAAGGTTACTGACGTTAGCGAATGCAGCCCTGTTTTTCCAAATGGCATGATCGAAAAAAATGGACCATCCATAACCGTAAAGCCATATTGTTTTAAGATGTCATTCACATCGCAAAGAATAATTTCACACAATTCATATTTAATCTTAAATTTGTCATATCCCAGCATATCTAATATTTGGTTTGTTCCTGCATATGTCGCATTGAGTAAAAATCCTGTTTTATACTCTGTACCTTCAATATCACGTATGCAATAAACATCTTGGAGTTTTTCAACAGCTTCTATCATAACATTATATTTTATAGTAACATTTTTCAAACTCGCTATCTTTTCCAAGAAAAAATTCTTTAAGATCATCGCATCATATGTGTATTCTCTTGTTATAAAAGCACCATCACACATACCTTTTTTAAAAAATGACTCCACATGACATTCCTCGCATGGAATTCCTGCCGCTCTACAAAAATTCTTAAATTGATCACCATCAGACCAGGAATAATTTGTTGACGTTGCATAAACTTTAACAAATTCTCTGTTAATACAAAAGTCATAATCTTTATTAAATCTCTCAAAATAACCCGCCGACTTCATAGCGGTTGAAATGGATCTTGGATAATGATATCCCTGGTGCACCCTCGCTTGATTGATATAAGTTGCACGGCCAAATGAAACCGAATCACATTCCAGCACAAGAACCCTTTCTCCCCTCCTACCGCAAAGTAATGCTGAATATAATCCATATAATCCAGCCCCTATTATAATTTTATCAAATCTTTCTTTTCTCAAAATATTTATACCTCTAAACCAAGATTATTTTAATCTGTCATCAATATAAAAAGTAATTACCATCTACCTCATATATTCTACAATTGATGTACTGTTTATAGAAATCAGCAACCTCTTTCTTTGTTGTCACAATAATATTTTTACCTAAATTCTTTTCGTCCTTGATATTATACAATATTTCATTCGCTAAATTAATCATTTCATCATACGATCCAGAATTTGCTATTGAAAAAAATAAAGAAATATCATTCTTTGCTCCCCATACTGCCAATGTTCTCATCATGTTTATATCACCATAGTATTCATCCAACAGTAAATAATCTACATTGCTAGCAACATCTCTTAATTTTAAATCGGCATCAACATACGATGTATAAAATTTTTTTTCATTCATTGCCGTATGCTTCTGTATAATACATTCATGTAAATCAAGAATTTGTAATACTACTATGAAAACCAAAATGCCATATGCATAAATATTTTGATTTTCTAATATCTTCCATAAGAAGATGATCAAAAAAAGATAGATTATATAATAAACGGGATAAAACAATCTAGAACTTGCTCTAAACATTCCACATAAACTTAATAACAAATCTGGTAAGGGTATTTCTCCTAAAATTATATCATTGTATGTTATTACATTACTAATTGCAAAGCAAGTCAGTCCTAAGCATACTACTATCAAGTAAATATGTTGCCTTATCACTTGAAGCAAATATCTATGCTGACGTAATAAAAAAGCCAAAATTATAACTACTATACCAAAAACGATTACTCCAAAGCCCAAATAATTAAATCCATCATAATTCCCCAAAATCTGAGGATGAACCTTCAAAATAGTTGACCATTCATACTGCCCAAGACTGGTAGGATTTATAAGCGCATTTATATTCATCGAAAAATACCCATATCCATCTCGAGAGATATTAACCCCACTCCCCAAAGCCCCAAGTAAAATGCCAGCTAAAAATGTAACAACTTGAATGCCAACTAAATAGATTATAGAAATATATTTATTTATCTTAATATCGTTAACGACACACAAAAAAGCAAAAACAGCAACCATAGGCAAAAAATATGGATGTATTCCGATTGCCATAATTTCTAAAAATAAATACTTAACATATGTTGTATGTCGTTGTAATTTACTATGCTTTAAATAAAGATAAATGGAAAAAATTATTAACCATTGACTTCCTAGTGCTGTGTGCCTAAATGCACGTTCCATGAAAATGGGCGCAAACGTAAAAAGGATTGTTGCGATTATTGAATATATACTATTTTTCGTCATAAACTTGATAGTCTTAAAAGCCGCAATAGACTGTAAAACAAAACACAATAATGTATATATGCCAAAATATTGAAAGGTTGCTGGCAAATAGTTCCTAAATATTTTGAATAATATCGCAATCAATGGAATACTATCTGTAAAAGATATAATAGTTCCAGTTCCAACTGCAAGGTCCTTCGCCATTCCCAACGGGAAACTCCATTCAGACTTTCTATACGCTAACCAGCCAGCATAATGTTGAATAATATCAGACTCATCATATCCAGATAATATCCATTGATCATTGAATACATTTAATGGCGCCAATCCATATATACTCAAAAAAGCACAGATTCCCACCAATATTGGTACTAGTATTTCAATTAATTTCTTCCCATTTATTCTGGCCAAGAACGCATTATTTTCTTTCATTCACAAATCAATCTCCCTCTAAAATCCTAATTTTTGAAATGTTCACGTCGTAATCTGTATAAAACTGCATCGCATTGATCTCCCCTAAATGCCAAAAATAATCAGTACTGATCCTAATCAAGTAATCATGTTTGCCCTCCTGAAGTGTAAAAGAATATCTGCACTTTTCTATAAATCCATCTTCATTATACCACCCCAAACATACAACACCTCGTATTGATTCATTATTAGACTTATATTTTTCTTCAACATCTTGTCCCAGATACTCACAGGATAAAAGGAGATACCCTTCTTCATTACATTCAATGGTTCCTGTTGGCATAAAAACGTATGTATTTCCAATTGGCTTTATGGTATAAACCACTTTATTATTAATAGCTTTTTCTACATCCATTTCTGCCCATATTCTTGGCAACTGATCCAATTCATAATTATGAAGCTGACTGTAGTATCTATATTTCACATTGCCAGATTCATCAACAAATACTTTATTTCCATCATATCCCCAATCAATTCTACTGATACCACAGCTTATATTATGAATCGTTATTGTGCATTCACTTGGTATATCCAAACGAAGCTTCGTATGCTCTGTCACATAAATTTGAAAATCTGCAATTCCTACATCTGAAACTTCTGCGGCATAAGATTTTTCTTCTGAAAAATTTTCTCCTTCATCTGTTGTATAAAACAATTGCATCAATCCTGTTTGCTTTGTCGAATATTCAACAGATATCGTTGCATATCCTCCCTCCATATCCCTCAAATCAATAATCGTATGCAGGTCTTCAATTCTAGGATCGACATCCGTAGTCATAACTTTTATCCCATTCGTTTGTTGCAATATTGTACAATCATAATATGGTAATTGGGAAATATCATGCAAATCAGCTTCCCGCACAGCGAAGTCCAATTTTTTTAACATCTCTTCATATCTATCATTCAAACACCATACCGCGAATTCACCATTACTGCACAAAGGTCTATAATTATTATAAATAAACTCAGCCACCTTATAATAACGATATGCATTGGCAATGCCATCATATCCAATACTTAATCGAGAATCAGCAATTGGTAGGATAGCCACCGGAATATTTTCAATATCTTCTTGTATATCTTCTATAAATCGTTCCTGAGAATACTCACCTGATAACATTATGGGTGACTGCGCCACATATACAGGCGATTTCCTGCCAATTGCCGAATAAACGAACGACCTATTCATAAAATCAATATATGTCTCATCTTCTTCCAATAAAAGTTTCATTATTTCTTGATATAGCAGTATTTCTTCATCCAAAGTGTTAATCACACGAGTAGTTTTCTCATTTTTATCCGCAAGTTCCTCCCAATATGTTTTATCATTATTGTTATCATTCACACAACTCGTACGTTGCACCGTCCAAGTATCAATAAATCCATCCATCTTAGCTGTCGCTGTGTCTATGATATTTTGTTCAGCATAATTTTCGTTTTGAATAAATGCCGCATTACACACCGTTAAAATAACCAGAAACGGAATACATAAATAATTATTTTTATAATATATCGCAAGAAAAATTGCAATAAACAATATTGCACTCCATAGTATACCTGTCGTGGCATTTTCTACCAAACTGTGTCTTGTTAGGCCTCGTTGAAAATTAAAAACATAGGAAAAGCCTAATATTATTAAAATAAACCAAATCTCAACACCAATTCTTTGTAATAAATCTCGTGAAAAAGCAATATATAGCATACATAAAACTATAGCAAACGGAACAATAATGTAACACCATGCGAAAATAAATTTTGAAGGATCACCTATCCCATAAAATGCCCAGTTTTGATTAGATGCAGAAATTTCTATAAATTCTCTTAAGCGTTTAAATGGATTTATGTTCTTAGCCCAACATAAAATACACCAAATTCCACCCCCTACAACCACTGTTGCCCCAAAACTAATTCCTAACTGCATGATTGCTTTCGCTTTCCGCTGTCTTAAAATATAAAGTATCAACGCACTTATTACCGCAAAAGCAAATGCAAATCCTAAATCCAGCCTATATATTGCACACCAAACAACTGCCATCCATATGCCAAACGCCCTAAGCCAAGTCTGCTTTTTCGCATAAGTAATTGTCGCAAAACATACTAAAGTACCTAATCCAAAATATGCAAAGTTATTATAAAACGGAACTAAAAGTACTGCCCATACAGCTATATCATCATCCCATATATATTTGAGTAAGCCCCAAAATAGTATAGCTAATATCGGATAGACATAAACGCTATACGGTGAAAGAATAGCTCCTTGATAGTCGTTATTCAATAATGCATAAATGATTCCTTCCCATACACCTTGCATCATATGACCACCATAATGCTCGACTATCGGAATTGAACCAAAATTCAAAAAATCACTCACCAAAATACTGCAATTTGCCGACTCATATATATCTGCCTCTATTATCTGCTGGAGAGGAATCTGAACACCCAAACAAGAAATTCCAAATACAATAGTTCCGTAAATCCATGCTTTCCATTTTTGAAAAGATATTGATTTCACCGTAATTGATACAAAAAAAATCATTATACTATATAATGCAATCATAATTATATATGTTTTTTTAATATGTATTACAAATATATTATATTGGTTCAATATATGAATTAACTCAATATACGCAGAAGTCAGGAGGGGAATAGCCGCAAAAAAAATGCTAACTACAGTGCATATTTTATCTAAATAATGTCTGCTCTTAATTTTAGCAACATAAACAAATAGCAAGTTAAAACATAAAATTATTATCTGTACTCCCAGCAACACTTTTCCCGACTTCCATGTTTTGCAAATAAATATAGCAATTGGAAATCCCCCTGTAAATGTAATTATCAGAATTCGAATTAGTGTTTCATAGTCAATCACATTACGTAACTTTGTCGATATAATAATTGTAGTAACAAAAATCCATACTCCCACTAAAAAAGTAGAATAATAAAATATATTCGACACTGATTTATCATTAAAATATGTAACACACCGAAGTAACTGCACTGTCAGGGCTAAAATAATTAAGTTATCTAAAAAAACTTCATATCTTTTGTCTTCGATTTTTTGCCATTCTCTTTTCTTATAATTTATTAACAAAAATAGCAAGCCAAAAACAATTACAAACAGCAAAAGCCATATTTGAAAATTCCGGATGACCTTTGAGACATCATAATTTTTTATAAATCCGCCCCCAAAAACCCTTTTAAATTGACGGACTTCTGTCGTAACTTCATTCAAAGGATTAAATAATAATATGGTAGAAATGGCTCCAAGTAATGCATAAGTAAATCCTTGTTTGGCTTTTTTCAATATAAACACTTCATATATTTGTTTTATATTATATATCGTATAACTCATTACCATAATCATGCATAGCAAAAAAGAAATCTTGAGTATGAGCAAAATAAAATTCTCTGAATTTAAATATTTAAACGTAAATTGCGCTACAAATTCCATGCCCACTAAACCTTCTCTCTATTGTTTTAATACCCAAAAATGAATACTATCTCTCCATCCCGCTACGATATTTATCCATTATCATATTTTCTCAGTTCGGATCACATTTACCTACTTTTCTGCACTCCTCGACCGCCTCTTTCGTTGCCTGTAAATACGCATAACCATATCGCTTATCCGGTTCTAAATACGCTCCTTCCCCCCACTCATTCCATGCGTTAATAAAAACTATGTTTTCGTCAATATCATCACGTTTCTGTCCTGCAATAATTACATCTTTTAACCACCGCTTATAAAGCTCCGGCGTCGATCCGTGAAAAATCATTCCTTTATTATTCCTTCTTGCTGTGTTATCCCACATTGGCATGACCGCACGATATAATTTTTTATAATCATATCTAAAATACTTTTGTCTATAAACAATATCCGGATAAGAGAAAACCTCACCAGCAAAATCATTTCTAATATATTGTAAATCCCCAGAGATATTAACACAGTTTTTATATAATGTTCCCGGATGAAATTCTGTAACAGCATCATAACCCTCTGCCAGCCAATCAGTCTCAATACCGTTCTCTTTTACAGCAATTATATATATTTCCCCGATCCCCTCTGATTTACAATGTTCTCTCCAATAGCTTAAAACTTTCTGAACTTTCGGCATCAGTGATGGTCTATAAACAGTAAGAATCTTTTTATTATCAATAGCTATATATCTTGAATCTGTTAAAAATCTTTCTATATCCTTAATCACAGCACAATAACTTTCAAAGCTATTGCTCTGTTCCATTAAAATATCTGTATTAGTGCCATCATACCGTTTCGTCCAATTTTCATTTGCCCAACAAATTGAAAACGGAAAATCCAAATCTTTATTAGACAAAAACATTTCCAGCGGTCTTTCAAGCAATCTTTCTCCATCAAACCAATAGTAATAGAAAGAAAAACCATAAATTCCGTACATTTTTGCCAGTTCTATTTGTCTTCTCATATTATCTTCAATTCTTAGATCATAAAATCCCAACTCTCCTGGCAGTCTTGGCTGATAATGCTCTGCAAATTGTGGCACTGCGCGCGTAACATTATTCCATTCTGTCACGCCTTTCCCCCACCATTCTTCATTATGCGGATCCGGGTGAAATTGCGTAAGATAATACGCAATTATTTTACTGTCTTCCAGTTGCCTAGCATATGGTTTATCAGTAATATCCCTATAATATTTTTTATCAATATAATTAGGTTGTGACAAAATCTGGTTAAGGTATGAATTCTTTTCTTTACTTCCAAGTTCTATATTAAGAACGCTCTCTTTCTCTTCGACTTTAACATTGTAATTCCGCTTTACATATGCAATCATTTTTTGCATAATAGCAGTCCATGTATTATTCAGTGCATCCTGCTTTAGTGTATTAAGATACTTCTCATCTTTTCTCAAAGATATCGCCATGTCTAGTTTCTCTAAAAATTCCTCTTGGGTATTTGCACAAAGACAACTATTATACTTCTTACACTCAGGTAATGCATAAGTGACCACTGGTTTTCCCGCCGCCATATACTCAAAAATCTTTACCGGTGACACAGAAAGCGTTATATTATTAATAACAAACGGTAATATAGCAATGTCATAATATGCACAATACGCATTTAATTCCTGATAATTTTTGGCTCCCAAATAATATACATTCTCAAAATTCAACAAACCACTTTTCTTCAAATTCCCATCATGTTCAAAACCAATAAGCACTAGAACAAATCGCTGATCTTTCGCAATTCGTCCTAACAGCTCATAATCTATCCACTGTGCTAATGCACCGTGGTATCCCACTATAACTTTGCCAAGTCCCACAATTTTCTCCATATCAATTGGACACGCAATATCATCAGGAGATACATCCCAATGTTCATAATCAACACCATTATTCAGCATTATCATATTATTCTCACGATATGGCTTTATCTGTTCAAACAGCTTGTCGGATGTAGCTACAACAGTAATTGCTTCATTTCGCAACAAATATTCATGCCTTTTGAAAACAAATTCCGGGATTTCGCCCGTTATTTGCGGTGTTATTTCATCAATATATTCATATACTATTTTATAGCCACGTTGAATAAAATCCTCAATTTTATCAATTGTAGTCGCCAAATCAATTGATTGAATTCGTAAATACTTCAAACCTCCCTGTTTATCTAACACATTCCAAAAACGATCCACCACCTCTTGGCATTCTAAATTCACAATACACAATGTATCATTTATAAATTTATATGTATCAACATCTGTATCTACCGCAGGATGCGCGCCATAAAATGAAATACCCCCAACATTTCCAGCCTGCAATGATAAATGTTGAAATCTCTGAAATAATGGCGTATTCCACCCCATAGGTACTGGAAAAATATCTATAAAATCATGTGGTGTTTTAGCAATCCATCGCTCCAGATCTTCCCATAACTCCGACTTATGACTTTCAGCAATGATTTCTTGCCTTTTTTCTTCTTTTTCCAGCCTAATTTGCTTATAATGAATCGTCCTACTAATTGCCACCTTTAATCCATGTTTTCCAGCATATCGAACCCCTTCCCGTGCTAATTTTATATTATCTTTAATAATTTTTTTAAATTTATAAAAGACACCCCCAATTTTTCTCAGTGGTGACGTAATTTTCCAAGAAATAGTATTCTCTCGATGCAGAATTTGTCCATTCAAATCCTCGATCATGTGATATAATCGTATGCGATCTTCCTCAACAACCTCTATTTGACTTTTTAACATCACATTTTCATCACATTGCTTTTTCAATATGCTGGTTGTTTCGCTCAATTGTTTAATGTTGTTTTCTAAAACCTCCTTTTCAGATAATATTTGTTTCTTTTCGTCCCTTAAAATCTCATTACTTTCTTCAGTTTTCGCTAACCTATATGCTAAATTATTCTTATCACATTCAAGTATGCTAACACTATTTTTCAGCTCCTGTTTATCACATTCAAGTAAGTTGATATTATTTTTCATCTCCTGATTATCACGCTCAAACAGGCATAAACGATCCCTCGCTTCTTCTAAAAGATGTGTAAATTCGCGCATTTCCTTTAATACATCTGAATTATAGACAATAATATCGTAATCCAACTTTATCGATTTATTTGATTCTCCACTATCCTCCATCCACCAATATATATTTATTGGATCTTCTAATGAACATATTGTATTATCGTTTATTATAACTCCATTTGTAGCATATTTCACGGCATCCTTTTCACCAACATAATTAATCTTTATAATTCCATTTGAATCAAGCAGTTGCACCCTTATTCCACTTACATTTAAATAGTTGCTGATATCCAGTTCCATTTCAATATGCCTGGAATATAACCTCTTGGATATGCATTTTTGTTCACAAAAATCCCCATCTCCCTTCTCTTTAATATAGCATCTCATCTCTCCGACTTGTCCGGGAATCGAATTTATGATATTCTCTTGCAACTCCCCATAAATATTCTTCTTTAATTCAAAAACATACTGATAGGTTTCGTTGTTAATGCGGTTCTTCAATACCCTCTGCACATCTTTGCAAACTGTATCATATGTAAATGGAATTTCAATTGTACCAACTTTTCCCCAAATAGAATGCTCATATGAAATGCAGTACCCCGCTTCATTTACTAATTTCTTAAAACTTTCTTCTGTGAAAAAATGAATATGGGTTCTATCCAACAACCCATTATCAGAATATTCAAAATGTCCATTTATAAGTCCTAAAACAACAGATGCATGTGCTATATTTGGAATAGAACATAATATCTTACCGTCTTCCTTTAAAAGGGAGCCACACCTTTTCAGAACATTCAACGGATCAACTAAATGTTCCAATACGTCTGCAAAAACTATAGCGTCATATTTATTATCCTGCAAAATTTCTTGCCATCTTGTCCCATTAATATCTCCATCTACAACACCCAGACAAGCCTTATCTGCATAAACTGCAGCATACTTTCCCGCAGTCTCATCTATCTCAACAATATCAATGAAACATTGCTTTTGTTCCTTGAGATATTTTGTCATACGCCCGTTCGCAGATCCAAATTCCAATACTCGGCTTCCACTATCAATACGCATTATTATATCTGCATTTGCATTATCAGTATACATATCCAGACTAAAATCATATTTAAACATTTAAACCTCCCAATGATGTGGAATACAATATCTTCCCTCACATTTGTATTCCATATTCATATGAAATTTTTGTATTCTCTGTATATAGTGCATTCCTATTGTCGCTGTCTGATCTTCAATGGCAACTTCAAAAAAATAATCGCCCCCAACAGCTCTTATGCCATAAGGAAAACAGAGTACGACAGAATTCATTCCCTTATCCCATGGTATTTTATATCCATCCAACAATGTATTTAATCCACATGTATAATCATCATCACTTCCCCTAATTGCCACACCAATCACTGCGTTTTTTAATGTATCATCATATACCTCATAATCTATATATATCTTCAAGGGTTCATCATAATTTATATTGTCACCCACAAACCCATGCTGATCCATTACCTTAAAATTGACAATTTCTGCAATACAGTTTTCGGCCATCTCGCTCAAGCGTTTTCCAAGTACCGCACGATTAATATTATGAGTTGCCTTTTCTTTATACATCGAGGCATCGGCATAATCTCTTTTTAAGAAATCGCTATAGGCGTCTGCCACAAAATTCACATCTCCATCAAGAATGATTTCTCCCCTATCAATCCATACACATCTATGGCAAAACCGTCTTATCGCGTTTATATCATGAGATACAAACAATACAGTCGTTCCGCCTTCCATCATTTTCTTCATATGTTCCATACATTTTATCTGAAAACGCGTATCTCCAACTGACAACGCCTCATCTACTATTAAAATATCTGGTTCCACACTAATTGCAACTGAAAACGCTAACCTGGCAAACATTCCACTGGAATATGATTTTACCGGCTGATCAATAAAGTCACCAATATCTGCGAAAGAAATTATTTGCTCTAATTTCTTTTCCATCTCGTTACGACTAAATCCCATCATCGCACCATTCAAAAAGATGTTTTCCATTCCTGAATATTCCGGATTAAATCCCGCCCCCAACTCTAATAATGCAGATATTGTTCCCTCGATTTTAATAGCCCCACTCGTCTCCGATAAAACGCCCGTAAGTATCTTTAATAGAGTAGATTTTCCCGCCCCGTTTTTACCTAATATACCTACTGTATCGCCTTTTCGCACTTGAATCGATATCTTATTTAATGCCATAAAATCCCTTGCATAAGTTTTATTGCCAGGAAAATGAACCAATTCTTTCAAACGATCAATCGGTTTATCATATAATTTATATATTTTTGATACTTCTCTTATATCGATTGCATATTCCGACATGATCAATCCCCCTATAGCAAATCTGAGAAGTGCTTTTTTGCCCCGTCAAACAACCATAATCCAATACAAAAAACTATAATCGAAATTCCCCAATAGTAACACATATATCTAACATTTTCCCAAAACCATATTCCGCCACAAATGCTATTTCGATAGCCTTCAACAATATAGTATACAGGATTAAATTTCAAGACTTTAACAACAAACGGATGCAGCATTTCTTCATTCCAAAATATGGGAATAGCAAAATAACCTAGTTGTAATACGATATTTATAATAGGCGCCATATCTTTTATGAAAACATTAAGTACCGCCACTAACCATGAAATACCTGTTAACAAAAAAACCATGGCAAAACTATAATATAATAATTGCAAACACTTGACAGTTGGTTTCATGCCATAAATTGCATAAATAAGAAAAGTGACTACAACAAAACATATATGTATTTTAAATGCAGCTAAAACTTTAATAATGGGAATAATACTTACCTTAAATTTTATTTTTTTTACTAAATATGAGTATTCTCTTAGACAAGTAGTTGAGCCAGCTATAACATCTTGAAAATACATCCATGCAATATATGCCGGTAAAAACCATAAAATAAATGGCATATTCTGCACGGGAGAACTTTTAAAACCTAACTGAAAAACAAACCAAAATACAAAAATCGAAATCAGTGGTTGTGCATAGCTCCATATTCCGCCAAAAAACGAACCCGCATATCGTGCATTTATATCATTTGATAATAACATAGTTAAAATATCTTTGTTATTATATATATCAAACAGGAAATCTCTTTTAACAAATATAACAAATGCAAGTCCAAGAATACAAATTCCCAAAACTACGGTTTCCCACATAATCTTAAATGTAGAAGAAATCTTATCAATTATAATTGATGGTTCCTTCTCAAATTCACCATAAATATCTACATATAAATTCTTAGCTTCACCAGCATCCTGTAAAATGAATGTTACGACTCCGTCATCATATCCAATCTTCTTAACATGCACTTGAAAGTATTCCTCACTATCAAATCCTTGATAGTGAACTTCAACCTGAAAATCTTCCCTTTCCGCCGCTACACGCAACTCCATTTGATATATAAGTTGATCAATATCTACAATCGCAAATCTATATAGATTATCTTCATATAAATATGCTTGCACTACTCCGCTGTTATATTGTATCTCCTCATTTAAATCACCCTTTATCAAATCAATATTTGAAAAAAGCAATATAAATACTATTGTTATGAAAATACTGCCAGCAATGTAAGCTATGTCTTTTTTGCGTTTTATACACATATTCAATCTTCCTGCTCTTTATCAGTCATCCACTCTAAAATATATTTCACGATTCTCTCACTGGCATGTCCATCCCCATACGGATTAACTGCCTTGGCCATCTCCTGATAAACCTTCTGATCCGTCAACAATGTGACCGCATTCCGATAAATCACATCCTCATTCACTCCAACCACCTTAACCGTACCGGCCTCCACTGCCTCCGGTCTCTCGGTCTCCGTCCTCAATACCAAAACCGGCACACCACAAGCCGGAGCCTCTTCCTGCAGACCGCCCGAATCCGTCATCACCAGATAACTTTTGGACATGAGATTATGCATATCCTCCACATCCAACGGATGTATCAAATGTACTCTGTCCAGCTCTCCCAGTATCGCCATCGCGGTATCCCGCACTGCCGGATTCATGTGCACCGGATACACCACTTCAATGTCCGGATACTCCTCCACCAACCTTTTCACCGCATGACAGATATTCTCTAACGGCTGCCCGAGATTCTCTCGTCTATGTGCAGTCATGAGAATACATCTCTTGCCATTAAAATCAATCTTTTTTAAGTCCTCATCTTTGTAAATATAACTTTCTTTTACAGTCGTCTGAAATGCATCAATAACGGTATTTCCAGTCACATAAACATTTTCTGTTACATTTTCTTTTGCAAGATTCCTTTTGTTATTTTCCGTCGGGGAAAAATGCAACGTCGCAATTCTACCGGTCAAAGATCGGTTCATTTCTTCCGGATAAGGCGAATACTTGTCATATGTACGAAGTCCCGCCTCCACATGCCCTACCGGGATCTGCTGATAAAAAGCCGCCAACGCTGCTACAAATGATGTGGTCGTATCGCCATGCACCAGTACAATATCCGGTTTTTCTTCTATCAGCACATTTTCCATCTTTTCCAAAACAGAGGTCGTAATCGTCGTCAATGTCTGCCTTGGCTGCATAATGTCCAAATTATATTTTACATCTATTCCAAATATATCTATGACCTGCTGAAGCATCTCTCTATGCTGTCCGGTCAGGCATACAACGCTTTCTATCTCCTGATATTTCCCTAATTCTTTTACCAGCGGACACATTTTGATAGCTTCCGGTCTGGTGCCAAATACACTCATGACTTTCATATCTTATAACTTCCTTTCTAAGATCAATCCCGCAGCCAATCTATGATCACTCCTTTGGATTCAGCCTCTCGATCAATTGATGGATCTTTTGATATCTTTTCTCCCAGCTGTTCTCCGACAAAAATGCCTCCTGCTGCTCCCTGTTATATTTGGGCGGGAACCCCTGACTAATCAATCTATCTGTCAACTCATGATACTCTTTCTCGCTCGTGTAAAAATATACATAATCCCGGAAATATTCCAATTCCTTGTAGTATACGCTGATGATACACTTGCCAAATGCTATATATTCATACAGTTTGACCGGATCTACGGCCTGCACTATTTCATTGACAACAAATGGCATGATCAGGCAATCATATTCTTTCACATAGGATTGCAGCCTTTCATGATCAACAATTCCATCATAAATAATCTCGTTATCCCTCATCTGATCCGCCCTGATGCATGGCCCGATCAGATGGTATTCTAATGCCTTGCATTTTTGGGAGTTATTCTTGATCAGATCATAGTCAAACCACTCTGCAATCGTGCCAATATAACCCAGAAGATATCGTTCCTTTATCACGGCACTTTTAACATCAAAAATTTTTTGAAAGCCTGTCCCATTTCTCACCAAATTTAAAGAATTGTTACACAAATCCACTTTCTTTTCCCACAAATTCTGCGAAGATACAAAAACAATGTCGCTCCTTTGCAGTAAAAATTTTTCATCCTGCCGTACTCTTTCTTGCCAATTTTCATCACGGCACATCTGTTCATAATCATCTATGCAGTCATAAATAAGGATTCCCTTATAATCTGCTGAAATATACTCAATATCTATCGGATAACTAATATAAATATAATCATACCGCTGACAATTTTTCAATAACCCGCGTTTATACCAATCTGCGATCCTGCCAACCAGTTTACTTTTTCTTTGAAAAGGAAGCGTCCATAACTTTAACTTCTGAATCTTCGCGGGCTCCCTTTCGCTCCTTTTTGCGATATGACTATCCCAAAGCTTTACCGGGTATGCAACCGTTACGTCATAGTCTCTGCTCAAGTATTCCGCGATCACGTGTGGTCTTTGGTAAATCCACTCCCAGTCGACTCCCATGATATACAACATCTTTTTCTTAGTTGCTTGCATTTCCCGGTTCCTTTATCATAGTTATCATTGTTATCTCCAATATTTTAGAGTTATTTCCACTAGGAAGGAGTGTAAAAACTTACACCTGAGCTACCCTAAATGCGACATGATCTATTATAGCAATACAAGTATAGCAAAATATAAAAAACGTGTAAAGCCGACGGGTTTTTCCAGTTGCATTTTTGCGATAAACACTTACATTATATCATATTTTATCGATTTTACAACCACACCGCCCTTTCAGCCCTTCACTCTCATCCACCCAAACCACAGCCAATGCAGCACATACCCCACCCACAGGTTCATATACGCCCGCAAGTACCGCTTCTCCTTAAAAAACGCCATCCGCTCTCTCTGCGCGCGGAGATTCTCATTCATCTGCTCTACCGTCCTGGACTGGCTTGCACGGCTTCCGGCTCTGATTCGATAAAGATACAAGCCATGTGTCGTTAATACAATCTGCTTCGCATTTGCTGCGATCAAGTGACTCGTCAACACATCCTCAAGCTTCCTGCCAATCGGAAAACGAATTTTTCCCGCCTTTCCTATATCAAAAACGCACTTCCTATATAACTTATTGCACGCAATCGTTTCCCACCTCTTGTATCTTCCATGCCACTGGCGAAGCATCTGCTCTGAAGACATACATATCACTTGCGGATTTTTGCCCTTGTCTTCTGAATAACCGCCTTTTTCAGCAGCGTTTCTAAGTCGTTTCAATTCATCCGTATGGCATCTCACAAAATTACAGGCAGCTATATCAGCCTGATATTCATTCACAAGCCGATACAATGCCTCTATAAAATCTGGCAGCACTACATCATCGGAGTCTACAAAAGCAATATATTCCCCCTTTGCAGAGTCCAATCCCGCATTTCTAGCTACAGAGGGTCCCTGATTCTCCTGATGCACCACCCGCACCCCGCTCTCACGTTCCGCATATCGATCGCATATTTCCCCCGACCCATCCGTGCTGCCATCATCCACCAAAAGAATCTCCAAATTCGTATAAGTCTGTGCTAACAGTGATTCCACGCACTCACTGATGTAGTCTTTTACCTGATACACCGGCACAATAATCGAAATCAAAGGCAGCTTCTGCGGCATCATGATCTCCGCCTGTTCTACTGCGTTTTTCATATTTCCCCCATTCCAAAGCCTTACAAATTCCCGACCATCCATATGCTTTAATTAAAAAGACGCAGGGTCGCGTTTGATGATACGCCTGACTCTACGTCTTCCACCTACTACTCCTTCATCTCATCAATATCTGTCAAATTTACGCCCAGAGAATTTAATATTGCCTTTAATGATTTATAATCCTTTTTTAATCCTTCATAGGTTTTTGCAGCATTCTCTTCTCTGGCATTTTTCATGTGCGCCTGCACCTTTTGGAATTGTTCAACTACATCTTTCACAATCTCGCCATTCGAGGGCATTTCATCACCTACTTTCTATTATAGCCGATATGGATTATTACATGATAAGTATAGCAAAATGAGCAAAAAGTGTAAAGTCCGCACAGTTTAAAATAATTTCTGAATATTCTTTTCGAAAATTGCACAGATTGCCATTTCATGCTATGATAAATCTGCTCCAAAGGAATTGTTTCCGTAATTTGGGAGGTTACCGTCGGCATATGATCGAAAAATTAAAGCTGAGTATCATTGTCCCTGTCTACAATGGGGAAAAACACATTGAAAATACCGTTAGAAATCTTTTAGGCTCCTCCCATCAAAATCTGGAGCTTCTTCTGATCGACGACGGCTCCACCGATGGATCACTGGCACTCTGCCAAAAACTGGCAAAGACAGATTCCCGTGTCTATGTGTTCCACAAGGAAAACGGCGGTATTGGCGATGCGCGAAACTTTGGGCTTTCCCATGTCACCGGCGACTATATCGGTTTCTGTGATCAGGATGATAAAGTGGCGTCTGATATGTACCAAAAAATGATAGAAAGAATTGTCATTGACGGCAGCCAAGCCGCTGTCTGTGGTGCTTACAGACTGAAGAAAAACGGCGGAACCGTTATTTTTGAACAATTTACAGACTGTTCGTATCATGGACGGCTCATCACGGAAAGGTTGCTCCTTCCCATGCTCTTTCAAGGCTTTGCCTCTCATGGCAACGACGAGATCAGTATCTATATGAGTATATGGAAGTGCGTTATTTCTAAACGTCTGATAGACGATCATGCCATGCAATTCCGTACCTTTGTCACCCATGAAGATGACTTCACCATGCTCCTTCAGCTTTTTTTATGTGCTGAAAAAATATCCACTCTGTCTGATATTTTATATTACTGGAACACCAATTCCGATTCGGAAACCTATCACAGCGCGAAAAAATATCGTTCCGATCTGGAGGAAAGGCAGCGCCGCCTGACATCTTATGTGAGCAAACAGCTTGCTGATCACGGTATTTCCCGTGATATCCTAAATGAATACCTTTATGTGCAGCAATGTCGAAATGCGCTGCAGCAATTGGATAATCTGGCCGCATTACTTGGGCAAAAGCGGATGGACGGCTCCGTTTCTTTTCGTGCCGCAACCAAAAATTTTCGCAACTGTGAAAGCGTTTCCTACATTCAATCAGCCGCAGCCATCGTTGCTCCCAAAAAAGGATTTGTGCGGAACACTGTCATTATATGGCTGCTGCGCAAAAAGCATGTAATAGCAGCTTGTATTTTAAATCAACTTATCAATATCGTCCGCCTGTTTGTGGAAAAACATCAAATAACGGAAAAACTGGAGAGGCAGATGAAAAAGCCGAAATGACACTGCATTAAAACTATAATTCCGAATATTTTTCATCTTTGTTCTTCTCAGAAATGTTTAAATTTCCATTATAGCGCTTCATCAACTCTTTCCGTAATTTACTTATGCTGGGATCATTATACAATCTCGGAACAGCATTACAAACGATTCTTGCATAAATTCTCCGTTGAAGTGTTGTTCCATATCTATCAATCGTTTCCTTTACTTGACGAATTGCTTGGTAAATATCTTTTCCTTTCAACTCAACAAAAATAGCTGTCGGCTTTTCCAAGTCATCAACGATATACAGAAAATCGCATTTTTTCACGTCTGGTCCCCCAAAAATCATTCCTCCATCCACATGAAACAGAGTAATAGTAAACCTTTTATCATTTACAAGGTTATATCTTTTCCCCTTTTCTTCACAGGCAGCATTTGTTCTACTATCCTGATAGACCACACATTTCTTCTTATATGCACAAATATGTTTTTCATCCAAACAGCATTCGTATAGTTTATCACAAATCATATTTTATCTCCAGCATATCCAGTTTTTCCGCTTCTTCGTTGATTTTCTCAGAAATAGAATCAATTTCTATAGATTCTATCAGTCCGGACGGTTCATCAATTATACTCTTTAAAATATCATCACCTTCTTTTTCATTGATCTTATACGCTGAAATTCTCTGCGGAGAAATTCTCAACTGCTTTTTTATTATCATTTCTTCCGTCCTAAGCGCCGCTTGATTCTCAACAATCGCTGACTGAATTAGCAAATTCGCCGAAGATAGAATATACGGACTATGTGTCGTAACCAAAAATTTGCTATTACTGGAGTTCATCGTTAACGCAATAAACTCAACCATATGTCTTTGCGCCTCCGGATATAAATGTGCCTCCGGTTCTTCCAAAACAACATACGCTTTTCGTTTTTCAAGAATGATAATAAACAGTAACAATAAAATCCACAGAGACTCCTGTTGTCCCGATGATCCATAGATTAGTTTCACCCAATGGGTATCATCAAAATATAGCTTTTCCCCGTCGGTATCATTGACATATTCAGCTTTTAATACATACTTGATCAGTTCCTTTGCAATATCAATATCGGTATTTTTTATCTGCCCCTGCACGGTTTTCAAGTAATCACGTACGACACTGTCCAGTTTTGTACCAAATCGCGTTCTCGTAATTCTGATTCTTTCCATAAACTCTTTCATTGACAAATCCAATGTTGAAATGTCAATTACATCCAGCTGATCCGACAATACGGATAAAAGGCTTCTTCCTGCCGGGATATAAATAATATCTTCATCAGATCCAAATATTTTATTTGCCAACTCCGTAAAATGAACCTTTATCTCATTTTTCAAGTTAAGCTTATTATTAAAACTGGCAACGAAACTCATGTTTGTCTGTGACTGATTTTCTTTATATATTTTATGTGCATCAATGAGAGAAGCCCGAATCTCTTTCTCAATTCCACTCGAAAATTCAAAAAAGGCATATCTTTCCTTCAAGCTGATTATTACTGATTGCGAGCTTTGAAAAGAATAAACAATCTCAAACGGAGGCATATGTGTCGTCGTCCCAAAGCACCCCATAAAATTTCTGCGAATATACTTCAAAAAGTTGATATACAACTCATTGGGATGTGTCTGTAAAAAAAGGGAATCCTGTAAAATAAAGTCCACATAATAGTCCCTTATTTTCTTGCAGAAAAAAAATACTTTTCCAATTGTACTTTTCCCCGACGCCTGAGGGCCGATTATAATATTGATATTTCTATCTACGTTGATCGTCAGATTGCTGATTGGGCCAAAATTCTTAATCTTCAAGACACTCATAAATATTTTACCTCACATGGATGAAAGCTAATCTGCTCTTTTCGTTAATATTTATTGTACCACATACTTTGTATTTTACAACTAATACATACCAAGCACCACCCATATTTGAAATCCTAACTATCCGTAGAAAGATTGACGCATCAACCTTTTCTACCCCTCCCGCATAAACTCCTCCAAAACCTCCCCCATCCTCTCCCACGAGAACCGGTAAGCCTCTTTCTCAATATTTTCCTGCATTCTCTGCGCCTGTCCTTCTCGGAAAAATCGGACCACTGCCCCCGCGATCGCCTGCGGATTTCCCGCTTCCACGATATATCCGGTTTCGCCGTCCTTCACCACATCCGGCAATCCTCCCACGTCAGTCACCACTACAGGCTTCGTAAATCCGTACGCGATTTGCACGATCCCACTCTGGGTGGCGGATGTATAGGGAAGTACCACCAGATCCGCCGCCGCAAAATACTTTTCGACCTCACGGTCCGGCGTGTAAGCATCCCGCACCTGCACGCGATCCTCTATTTCCAATTCATGGATCAGATTGAAATACTCCTCCCTGTCCGCGCCGAACTCCCCGACGACCCACAGTTTCACCTTCTCATCCTCACGGCAGATCTCGGGCATGGCGCGCAGCAGATATTTCAGGCCTTTATACTCCCGCACATATCCGAAAAAGAGCAGGATCCGTTCCTCCTGCCCGATAGAAAGCTGCTCCCGTGCCTGCTCCCTGCTCATACCTTCGAAGCGAAACGCATTATAAGTCGGATGCGGCGTCACCACATAATCAGGATTCGGCTGAATCCTGATCAATTCTTTTGCTTCCTCCGCCGCGTGTACAATAAAATGACTCCCGTTATTTAATGCCAGCCTGGTAAGTATTTTATCCAATGGAAACCGCTCATGAGGAAACACGTTATGACAGACGAACACAATGTTTTGTTTTCCCATAAACCATGTGAGCAGAAAATAGCAGGGCGCAAAATAGGGATGCCACCACTGAATCACCACCAAATCCGCTTTTCTGCGTCTGATATAGCGCGCCGTCTTTACAATGTTGAAGGGATTCGCCGTGTGGAGCAGGTACTGCGCGCCCTCTATTTTGAAGCTGTCATTGCTGTAATCCCGCTGCTCCTTGTGAAAAAGGAATTTAGGGTACTGCATCTTATAGGAAATCATTTCCACATCGTGCCGTTTTGCCAATTCGCGGTACATAAGTCCCGTGTAGTGGGAGATTCCGCCTTTGTACGGGTATATTGGGCCGATGAGGATGATTTTTTTACTTCTATTCATCATATATTCGCCATTCTCTACATTTTAATTTATAGTGAGAATATCACACTACACATCACTTGTAAATATTGAAGGCCAAAATCCTATCACTTTGCATTGGGCTGCTCAAGCCCTTTTTCACTACAGCCGCCTCCTTTTTTATGATACAATATGGAAAATCAACTATTCACAAACGCTACAGAAGACATTTTGTAGATTATGCAGATGAGGAGAACTTAACCATGGGTAATGACTTAAAAGGACAAGAACAGGAAAACATCACATCGCTCGAAGCTCACACGGCGGATACCTGGTACTATTATTGGATTGAAAACATCAAGGGTAAAAATATCCGCTTCAACACCAAAAGAAATTATAATGAACGATATAAAAGGAATATCAGTCCGTCAATCGGTAATATGTTGTTAAGAGAAATCAAGCCGTTACACTGTCAAACTGTCCTCAATCAGATGGCAAGCAGATATTCTAATTCCGTGATTGAACAGACCAGACTTGTCATGCGGATGATGTTTGACAGCGCAGTGGAAAATGAACTGCTCGCTAAAAACCCGGTCACAAAAAGTGTGAAATGTACGGGCGGCAAAAAAGCAAAGACAATGCGGGCATTGACGATTGAGGAGCAAAAGCTGTTCCTGAAAACCATAAAAGGAACAAGCAGTTACAACCAGTACGCTCTGCTTTTGCAAACGGGGCTTCGTACCGGAGAAATGATCGGCCTGCGCTGGACAGACGTGGATTTTGAAAAGCGGATCCTGCACATCCGCAGGACTATGGAATACCAGCACTCCGCAGGCAGATGGTCGATCGGGGAGCCCAAAACCAAAAACAGTGTCAGAGACGTTCCCTTAACGCAGGAAGCCATAAATATCTTAAAAAACCAAAAAGAAAAGTTACTTTCTCAAAATATCTGTTCAACAGAATTTTCGGACCATGTTTTTCTCTGCAAAAATGGTACTCCCACCACAAACAGTACCTACGACTCCAAGCTGTTTTATTATTGTGACAAAGTGGGAATCGAGCGTTTTTCCATGCACGTTTTACGGCATACCTTTGCCACGCGGTGTATTGAAGGTGGTATGCGCCCCAAAACTCTGCAAATGATTTTGGGCCATTCAAACATCGGTGTTACCATGAATCTTTATGTCCATGTGACGGATGAAGAAAAGGCAAAGGAGGTCCGAAGTATCGAAAAGAAACTGAAAATACTCTAAAAACCTGAAGCAAGAAAAAGTTGCTTCAAAAAGCAATGGTGTTTACGTTGACCGCGGCTATGCTGGTTGGCACACCGCTTACGGCATCGGCAGCGCCTTTAAACAGTGTGTTCAGTATCTCGGATGGTGCGGGGAATGAAACCGGCAATTCGGATACCCCTACGCAGACTGTTACCAATACGGATACGGAAACCAGCAGCAGCAGTTCCGTGTTGGAGACAAATGAAGGTAAAATTTTAGGTATAACTCTGGATCAGAGTTATGTCACGGTAGTAGCAGACAAGAATATTCCAGAGGAAAAGCGCCAGAAGATTACGGCGACGGTCGTGCTGGATAACTTTGATGATCCTAAGGCGGAGGAAGCCGTTCGTAAAGCGCTCAACAAGAAGATTAAATGGGAAGTATTCCACTATGATGGCAGCGAGGGATCGAAAGGCGCATACGTTCCTTCTCAAATCTTGGCAATTGAAGCTAAGGCAGCGGATCGTTCTGTCGTTATTCTGAATCCGAAACACGCCAATAACATGAAGGCCGGCGAGGAAATGATCGTCAGAGCTTCGATTGACGGGCGGTATTATTATCAGTTTGAGCGAGAAGATGATGGCAAAGGTGAGATTGTAAAGGATGAGGACGGCAAGATTATAGGAATAAAGCAAGAACTTGGCGGCGAAGAACACGTTTATCAGGCAGACGCTAAAGTGTTTGTGAAGGAATACTCAAAAGAGTTGTGGTTTGACTGGAATCAGAACGGCAAGAATGATGATACAGAATCCGCAGCTCCTGTGGCATATTTCAAGCATACGTTGGATCTGAGCAAGTATCTTGCCCGTGATCCCAAGACTGCAAACGATACCATCACATGGACCTCAAGCAATTCACAGAGCGCCAGCGTTACGGCGGCAGGCATTGTTACTTTCAAGAAGAAAGGTACATCCGGAAGTATCATTGCAGTAAATGAAAAAGGTAAAAAGGCAGAATGGGCGTATACTATTAAAGAGGGCGTGGCTGCATCTAAGATTGAGATCTGCGAAGTTGGTGCAGACGGTACGGAGACGGCTCTTACATCTTTGACACCTAAGAATATTGTAGGTCTGGATGTGGGTAAGAAAGATCTGCTTTCCAAAAATTTCGCGGTGAAGATGTATGCTAAGGTAGAGGCAGCCGTCGCGGCGGAGAAAGTGGGTGGCAAAGATGTCCCTGCAACAAGCATGGAAACCGCACGGAAAACTGGAACCGGAACGAACGAAAAATATGTCACAAAGAAATTCGACATTGAAGACGGCACGACATATTTTGCCCCGACAGATAGTACAAAGAAAACTCTTAAATCAGACACAGTAGACATAACGGATGTACTCACATGGACTTCTAACAAGCCGGCCTTTGCTGTTGTGACGAAAGAACGTAACAAACAGGGTGCTGCGAAGAAAGCTTCGGCAACGGTGGAAGCGCGTGGACTGGGCAAGGCTACCATTACCGTAAAGGCGTCTAACGGAAAGAGCGCGAAATTTACTGCTGATGTGAAAGCTACGATGGGCGGCCTTAAAATCACGGGTGCAAAGAGTCCTGCCTATTCCGGACAGAGTATGCAGCTTACGGCGAAGAAATTGGCTTTCAGTGTAAAAAATACTGAAATTCAGAATAAGGATGCCGTAAAATGGTATATTGCCAAGGGTGGCAGCGGAACCGATAAGTACAATGAAATCAAGGGTACTGATGATAATAATAAAGCTCTGTTAAAGAATGTAAAAATCAATAACAAAGGTGTCCTGACGATCAGCAACAAGCTGGATGCAGCCCACCTCGAGGATATTTATGTAGGCTTAAAGACTGTAAAGAATAAGAGTAAATTGGGCGCAACAGGTGAGGAGCCTTGGTATGCTGAACCCGTGAAAGTCAGTCTGAAGCAGAGCAGTATTGATGAAATCCGTGTTACGGATAATGATGTCACGGTTGCGTGCGTAAAGGCGGATCGTAAGCCTAATGGCGGTGTTAGCTTTATAAAAAATAAGACTACCATCGGTCTGAGTGATACTACAAAAATCAAGAAAAGCACAACGATCAGCATTCCTAAGGGCAAGACCTATAACGTAATCGCAAAAGCGAGTGACGAGAGTGATTATGAAGCAGCCTCAACGCTGAGCTGGAAAACATCCAATGCCAAGGTAGTTGATTTGGCACCCGCGGCAGACGGCAAGACAGTAAAGATTACTGCAAAAGCAAAGGGAAATGCGACGATAACTGTCAGTGGAATTTGTGTTGACAAGACGAACAGGAAAAATGCAAAGGTAATCAACACCAACTTTAAGATTACCGTGGAACAGCCTGCTACATCGCTTACGCTGAAAAAGACACAGATTGTGATGAAGCCTAAGAAGAATGCATCTGTTTCTGTTGCCGCAGTTCTTAACCCGAAGGGATTTAGAAAAACGGATGTTAGCTGGGATTATAGAAAGATAGAAGGAACAAACGCTAACCTTACTTGGCAGCCTGTCTATAAAAACAACACCACAAATCGAGTAACTGCAGCTAATGCGAGTGTTAAACTTGGTGATGTTGTGGCAGGAGATGTCTTTGAGATCAAGGCAAGCATCCCGAGCGGATATACAGCTAAGTGCAGAGTAGAGGTAGTAAAGGATACAAAGAAACTTGCATTGGTTTCCGACTATACTACAGCAGATGGCACAATCACTGTTGACAATACTCAGTGGGTTACAGGAGCAAAGAATAATAACGGGAAAAAGACAATCGACCTTGAAGAGACGGTTACCATGAAACCGCTGATTGATTTGGGAACGACTCAGAAACCTGAGTATCATGTTCCCGGGACGGATGCAACCGAAAATACCATCACCTATACGGTAAACAAAAAGAATATTGTTAATATCGTAGAAAATGAAGATGGTACCGTAACAGTATATCCTGTCGGATATGGTAAAGTCACAATTACCGCTAAGACAGCCTTGAACAAGTCCAATAAGGTTACGATTGAAGTTCAGAAACCATCATCTAATTGATGGCATATGAAATGAACAAGTCAAAAGTGATAAAGAAAAGGCAGTGTTCCAATTGGAACACTGCCTTTTTGGTATCTATTACATTTTCTTATAGCTTAGTTGGTAGGAATATTTACAACTACCGTAATCGTTTTTGACTTACCCATCGGAGTCTTCGCCGTGATCTTAACAGTACCCTTACCAAGACCAACTACATTACCGTCTTTGTCAATGGATACGATACCCTTCTTGTTCGCACTGTAAGTCACACCCTCAATTGTGTTCTCCGAACCTGCTGCTTTCCAAGACGGCTTCGCAGCGCTTTCGCCGACATTGACGAAGCTGTAAATCCGGAAGGAATCACCAATCTCAATGGCTTTCTTATTGTTTGCATTACCTTCTTTAAAGATTACCGGCTTATTGTCGCTTCCTAATGCAGACTGAGATGACATCTCCACGCCTACTGTCTTCTGAACGATCTTGATCGTAGATGTTGCCACAACACCTGTGGAAGACTTAGCCGTTACAACATACTCATCGCCAACCTTCGGAGCCACCAACTTAAATTTTGCATTCAGTTTGTCGGTAGGCTTTGCATTCGCTTCCTTTCCAATCTTAGGAACCTCTGTTCCATCCGCAGTACCCTTTGTCTTCTCAACGCTCCACGTAAGTTTCTCAGCGTTCGTCTTTACACCCTTCGGACCAAGCGTAACTTTCAGAGCAACGTCCTGAGACTTTGGCGTCACATCGCTCTTTGACTTCGGCTGATAAGCCAATGTTACCTCAGGCTTATTCATGGTCATGGTCTGAACAGGCTGTGTCACTACTACCTTAAAGCTAACTTTGATCTTGCTAAATTTCTTTACAGAGCCGTCATTTTTCAGGGTTCCGCGAAGAGCGGTCACCGTAATATTTGTCTTGCCTGCTGCCTTAGCAACAATCTTCTTCCTGCCTGCACCCGCATCGACAATGTCAACAGCCTTCTTATCGCTGGAAGCCCAATCCAGTGTGCTTAACAGTGCATCATTGTCTACACCGCTCGCAATACCTGCACCTGCACCTACCGTCGCCTTGAAGCTGTGGCCCAACGGTACCTGAATGGTTACTGACTGGTTCTTGACCTCGCCTGATTTTTTATTCGTCTTGTCATCCGCATATGTTACGGCCGCAACAGTCTTATCAATTGTCTCATCCGTAATGGAAATACTCTTAATGCTGGTCTGCTTTAAGTTGATCGTCACAGACTGTGCCGTTACATTCGGCACACCGTCCGTCTTCTTTGCCGATTCCAGAATAATTGTAGCTTTCGAATATGCTTCTTTATCTGTCTTTAACTGAGGCTTAACAGTCAGTTTACCCTTATTGTTGATCGTTACATTCGGATGAGCCTTGCCGTCGATCTTCGCAATAGACCACTTCACGCCGTCTTTTGAACCTTCAGGCTTCTTTACGGCAACTAATTCTTTGGTCTGGCCGGAATACAGTGTATCACCGTTGTTGATGCCGGAAATAGAAAGCTTATCCAAGCTGCCCTTCACAACAACTGAAACCTTGGCATTCTTACCGCTGGAAGCTTTTGCCGTAATGCTGGCAGTTCCAAGCGTACCCTTAGTAGAAACCTTCGTCTTATCTCCGCTGGTCGCACTTACGTCCGCAATTGCGGGCTTATTGGAAGACCATGTGATAGTATCGGTAATATGCACAGTCTGCTTTGCAGAAAGCTCCGTTTTGCTGCCCTCTTTTAACAGATAATACTCTGCGCCATCCGGTAACTGAAGATTTCCGGTAACAAGATTGCCATTTGCCTGTTTCTTAGCATCATCTGTACTGGTTGCTGCTTCTTTCGGGTTGCTGGCTTTAACAACGACACCCTTTACCGTAGCGTATGTCTTAACTGCCAACTCTTCAGAAGCCTTATATCCCTGAAAATCTTTTAAATCCCATTCAATTTTCTTAAGAACAGTTGCGCCCTCGGTATTCAGGGCAGACTTCTTATAAATCTCGATCTTACTCACAGGTACGCCTGCTGTAATGGTGAGAGTACGCACTGCCTTAGCGCCCTTCAGCTCACCCATCGCAATGATCTTGCAGCTACCTGTTTTCTTAACACTCACTACACCCTGTGCGTTAACCGTAGCGACCTTAGTGTCTGTCGAGGTCCATGTAATGGTGTCGTTCGCAGTCTCAGGATCGCGCACAAGCAGCTCGCCCAAATCAAGCGTATGTTTTACATAAGTCTCGGTCTCGTTCTTGCCATCTTTCCAAGACAGATTCTTGGTATACTCCTTGATGGATACGGTAGCCTCTGCGGAAATACCGTCAGTCTTATTTGTAGACAGTTCTTGTATATCTCCATTTTCGTCAATATACCATGATCCTTCGATATAAGCCCTTACGATCATGTCCTTGCCGGCTTTTGTACCCATTCTGGGATTCAGGGTTACCTGACTGGCATCGCCCGCATTGGTTACGCGGATGCTGAGCGTCTTATTCGTCGTGCCGTCAACCTCGCCGTCTGCATTCTGTACTTCCCAGCGAATCATACTCGCGAGCACTTTCAGAGCCTTCTCGGTCCCTTCTTCACCATATTTAAGCTTCAACTCGCCCTCAGTGGTATCCGTAAGGATCGTGGCAGTTAAGGTATCCTGCTTATCCTTTTCCATATCCAGATGCTTCTTATCAAGGGCAATGCCTATGATCTTCGTCTCATTGTCCTTTAACACACCGGACTGCGTAGTCGTCGCCGTGTTTGTAACGGTACCGGTATGGCTGCTGTCATCGCCATCATCCCACTGACCGCCCCAGTGGTCTCCGATACTATACACACTGTTAAGAGGCGCTGCCGATGCCGTCAATGGTGTTCCCACCAACATAGCTGCCGTCAGCGTAAACACCATTGCTTTTTTAAGCAACTTTTTCACACTTCTCATTGTCTCTCTCCTCCACTTTATTATTGTGATACTTATTAACACTATCATTGATTATAAACCTGTGTTTTTGGTTTAACAAGCGTTGTCCTGAAAAAAATACATTTTTGTGCATTCTGTCTCCATTTCGCCTGCAAATACAACACAATGCCCAAATATTAACTAATTCTGCTCCTCACCTTCTTTCCCTTTTGCCTTCCCGTCCGGATCTAACAGCCCTAATTCCAGCTTTTTTACCCGAAACTGAATATCTTCCAGGAGCTTTCTGTTTGCCGAAATGATGTCAGCCTGTAATCCCGCGACAAAGGTCTGACTGCCGATAATGATCAGCATCGCCGCCAGAATCAGCGATTGGGTATGCCCCCCGCCGTTTCCCTGAAAATAGAAAATCAAAAACCTGATACCAATCGCAATACCGCCTGCCATGGAAATGGAACCCAAAAGGGTAAACACGCGTAAAGGTCTATACATCAGCACCGCCCGTAAAATCGTCAGCATCGACTTCTTTACGTAATCAAATATAGAGTGCATCAGTCTTGACTTGCGCAATTCCGGGTTGGTCTTCACAGGCACAGAGGTAATGGCCATCTTATTTCTGCCCGCCTGTACGATGGTCTCCAGCGTGTAGGTATATTCATTATGTACATTCACACGCATGGCCGCCTTTCGGCTGTAGGCACGAAAACCGCTGGGTGCATCGGGAATGTCGGTCTTGGACGCCAGTCTCACCACAAAACTGCCGAATCGCTGCAATTTTTTCTTTATATAAGAAAACTCTGCGTTGTCCTCAATGGGCCGCTCGCCGATCACAATATCCGCCTCACGGTCCAGGATCGGTTGAATCAGCTTTTCAATATCCGAGCCGCAGTACTGGTTGTCCGCATCCGTATTGACAATAATGTCCGCACCGTGGCGCAGCGCCAGATCGATCCCTGCCAAAAAACCTTTGGCCAAGCCCAGATTCCGCTTAAAGTGCACAATATAGTGTACGCCCCAGTCCAGTGCCACTTTCTCCGTATCGTCGTCACTGCCGTCGTTGATGATCAGATACTCGATCTCGTCCACGCCGTCGATTTGCTTGGGCAGTTCGTTAAGCGCAATCTCCAGTGTTTCCGCCTCGTTATAGCAGGGTATTTGTATAATCAGTTTCATGAAGTGCCTCCCGCGTCCCGTCTCACTTTGTAAAAGGGCGCCATCTTTCCATCAATTCCTGACTGTTATTGATGAAAAGCAGATAACTGCCTGATTCCGAGACCAGCTCGCAATTCCCGACCACCGCCTCCGTTTCGATGCAGTCCCGTTTCATCACAAAAAAGGCGTCTTCCGTAAACGGTACCTCTGCAAGCCACGCCGCCGTGACGGGCTTGTCCTGCAGCATATACTGCAGCGCACCGGCGTATCTTTGGTTCGCCGCGTCTAAGATATAGTATACCTTCTGTCCCCCTTCCGTGTCCAGCACATTGATCCACGAAGCAAACCGGGGAAGCGGTTCCGCCTGCTTTTCATTCCTGACCACCACATAGTGATCTACGATCGATCTGCCCAGATAAGACCAGACCGCAAGGGGAATCGCAAGCGCCAGAACCGTTCTGACCACCGCCGCTTTCGGGAAACGTTCCCGCAGAAGCTTCAGGATCGCGAAAAAACATAAGGCGTACGGAATGATGTATCCCTCCACCACCCGCACCTTACCGACAGGCACTTCATAATTCCACACCATCCGTCCGAACATGACGCAGTGCGCCAGTTCAAACTCTGTGCGGCCGATCTCGTCGATCGCATACTGGCAAAGATGTCCCGCTGCTATATATAATACCATGACAAGCAGCACCTTGCGCACCCATTTTTTGTCATTTATCAAACAATGCAGCCCGTATATCAGCAAAAAACCGATGGTGAACTCGACATATCGGCCGTTAAACAGATCGTCGTTCTTGTAAAAGCCTTCTTTATAGATCGCACTGATCATAAAGGAAGAAAACCAGGCCAGAAGGACCCCAAAAAACCAAATCCGCTCTCGGATAGACGAAATGTGCTCCTCCGAAATGCCGCCATTTGCTGTTTGTGCTTCTTTCCCCTGCCCTCTGTGCCTCCGAAACGTTCGAATAAAAACATCCCTGCACAGGAGGCACGCATGTCTGCACAGTCCCACGATGCCCCAGCAGATCACGAATCCCGTAGCCGACGCCAGGTAAAACCATTTGCCGACAACGCTGATTCCCAGACGGATCAGGCCGTTTACCGAAAAGAGATTGCGCACCACGTCCCATTGACCAGAAAAGTCATTAACAGAAATGCGCACATCCGAGGCACCGTCCGTTACCACGCCGGCCGCTGACGCCACGCCCCCAGCTCCGCCCGCTATGCGATACCAAACCATACCCGCTCCAAGCAAAAGACCCGCCGCAAGCAGCGCAAGCAGGATCTTATATCTTCGTTTTTCTATCAGGTACAGGCACAGCAGCAACAGCAAGCCCGCCGCAAGAAAGAGTTTTGCCGTCCCCGTAAAGGCATGTCCCACGCTCTCACTCAGAGCTGCCTGTTCTTCCCCCAGATAATTCACATGCTGCAGGTTCCATTTGACCGCGCCGTGTACCAGCCCGCACAAGTACAGACAGCCCAGAAAGGCCGCCGTATCACGCAGACGGCTCAACCGAAAAAGCCGCACACACAGCACCACGATGACCGCCGTCACCACGATTCCCAGACAGCGCTGATGGATCGTGTACAGATAAAGAGAAACCATTGCAAGAGCCGCATGGTTTCCCACTGTCGGCCGGTCTGTCACCCGCATCATCACATAGAGATAGACCCAGAAGAAAAACAGGAGTGCGCATTCCGCCCAGGTAATATGCGCATAGACAATATAAGACGAGTAGGTACAGACAACAAAGCAGACCGCCGTCCTGACGATTCGGTTCATTTCGGGCAGATAACGCTTTGCCAGTCTCATTGAAATCAGGTAACTCCCCATCAGGAAAGCGCCGTTTAGTACGACTCCCGCATGATACAGACTCTCCCAGCTCCAATAAAACCATTTCCCCATCACTCTGAGGGGCACCAGAAGCAGACTATACCCATAAGAATAATAATTGATCCTTCCCGTCACCGACGTCCAGTCCATTCCCAGAAAAAAGGCGCTGTTGGACCAGTATCCGATCTCGTCATTAAACAGGATGGGCTGCCCCGTCTCGGACAGCCTGTACGTTGCAAGCAGAAAGATCACCAGCGCGGGGAAGCATGTAAGCAAAACCGCACGGTGTCTGCTGAGATATTCCTTCATATTCCGTTTCTCCAAAATCTCCGGCTCCTTCCGGCATCTGTCCAGTCTTTTACTCCCCCAGAAGGATCTCCACTGCCTTATCCAACTGGTTATCTACGTCATCGTCGTAATAGGCGTCGCTGTCAAATTCGCATATCACGTCGGGCTCGATGCCCACGCCGTGAATGTTATTGCCATTAGGAGTGTAGTAAGCGCTGATGGTAAGCTTTAATGCCGTGCCGTCCGTCAGAGGCAGGATTCGCTGCACAATACCTTTGCCAAAGGTAGTGGTGCCGACAAGCGTGCCCACTTTATAATCCTTGACCGCGCCTGCCAAGATCTCGGAGGCACTGGCGGAGTTTCCGTTGACAAGAACCACCAGCGGCATATCAAGCTGTCGTCTGCCATCACAGTTATATTCTTCCCGTTCACCATATTTATCTTCTGTGTAAACGATCAGGCCCTTTGGCAGAATTTGTCTGGCAATGTCCACGACCACATTCAGACTGCCGCCGGGGTTCCCTCGCAAATCAATGATCAGCCCTTTGGCATGAGCGCCCTTCACAACGGCCAGCGCTTCGGTAAACTGGTCAGTTGTCACATCGTCAAACTCCGTGATCTGAATATAACCTATGTTATTTTTTAATATCTCGTACTTCACGGTGGGCGACTCGATCTTCCGCCGCTCCACGTCTACTTCCAGATAATCACTCTCGCCTTCTCTGTAAATAGTCAGATGGACCTTCGTGCCCTGCTCACCTTTTACGCGGGAAACAATCTCGGAAAGTTCCATGCCCGCAGTGCTCTCACCATCCACCAAATAGAGCAGGTCATTTTCACGAAGCCCTGCCTCCTGCGCGGGAGTATTTTCGATAACGCCCGATATTTTACCCAGCCCGGTTGCCTGGTCGATCATCAGATACGCCCCGATGCCATAATAGATCCCCTCGGTATCCCGCATCAGATCCTCCCATTCTTCCTCGGTGTAATAGACAGAATAAGGATCGCCCAGCGCATCCACCATACCATGATACATTCCCTCGGTCATCGCGTCCACGTCGATATCCGCATCCTGATAATAATATTCTTCGATCACGTCCTCGATCGCGGAAAGCTTTTTCTCAGTCTCCTCACTCACGATGCTGTCCATGGCAGCTGTGCTTTTGTTCTCCGCCGCCTTCCTGCTGTCCACTGCCTCGTAAAATTTAACGCCCACAAGGACAAAGCCGCCGACGAGGAGCGTCGCCGCAATGCCGAGCATCATTCCCAAAAGAATGCCGCCGTTCTTATGAGGCTGCTGCGGGGGAATTGGCTGCTGAGGCTGGATATTATTCATATGGTAATAATTATTTTGATCCATTACACTTATCTCCTTTCGCCCATGCTCATTCGCAAATCGCCTCTCCGAGGCTTCTTTTGCTCATGTCCGGCTTTCGCCGTATAGTCTGGCACAAAAACAGCCTGATGAAAGCAAGCTTTCCTCAGTCCGCTTTTGCACCAGACTGCATGGACTCAATGCTATTTCAGGTAGTTCCACGGGCTGACGTAATTTCCGTTCAGGCGCACGCTGAAATGCAGATGCGGCCCGGTGGAACGCCCGGTCGAGCCGACTGCCGCGATATTCTGTCCTTTATAAACGGTCTGCCCCTTCGATACATAGAGCGCGGAACAGTGCATATAGATCGTGTAAAGGCCGCTGCCATGATTGATCATGATATAGTTGCCCATGCTGCTGCTGTAATCCGCCGCTACCACATCACCGTCATAAGCCGCCAGGATCGGCGTTCCCGAAGAAGCCGCCATATCCAGACCGTTGTGAAACTTCTCCACACCAAGGATCGGGTGCATACGGTTGCCGTACTCGTCGGAAATGCGCTTATATCCCGGGCAGGGCCACGCGAACAGACCGCCATTGTAAATGCGGGCCTGCGCATTTTCCGCCTCCAGTCTGGCCTTTTCCTCGGCCACCGCCTTCTCGAGCGCAGCGATCTCAGCATTTTCCTGCGCGATCATGTCCTCGTATTCCTTGATGGCCGCCTCTTTATTGGCAATGTCGCCGCTGACGGAAACGATCTGGGCTTCCTTCTCCCCGATCAGAGTATTGACATTTGCCTCCTCCTGCTCCACCGCAAGCTTGGCCTCGTCAAGGAGCTGCTTTTCCGTCTCCAGCTCCTCCTTGCAGAGCTCTACATATTTTCTGGTCGCCACATACTCGTCAAGCTTATCTCTGTCATAGCGGGAAAGCGCCTCGATGTAATCCGCGCGGTTGACAATACCCGCAATACTATTGGAACCGAACAGCGTTTCTAAATAAAAGGAATCACTGCGCTCATACATGAACTGGATGCGCTTCTTCATGGCAGCGTACTGTCTTTCCTGCCTCGCCTGCGCCTCATCCAGATCCCGCATGGTCTCCTCGATCTCCTGCTCTTTATCGGTTATCATTGTATTATATTGCGCGATCTTATCCTGTATGTCGGCAAGCTGACCGTCCAACTGCCTGACAAAGGCCGTCAGGTCGTTCTTGGACTGTTCCAGCTCCTTTTTCAGCTTTTCCACATCGGTCAGGCTGCTCTTTAAGCCGGAAACTTCCTCCTTCGCCTTCTCGATCTCCCGTTCTTTCTCGCGGATGCTCTCGCTTGTGACCGCCTGCGCGGTAAGAGAGGTCGTCCCGCAGGAAAGGATCAGCGCAAGACATATGATAACACTTGTTATTCTTTTAGTCTTTTTCCAAATTGCTATTTTCAAACTGTTATACCCTTAAGTGTCTTCTCACAGTCACCATACTCCCCAAAAATCCGATCCCCACGCCCAAGCCAAGCGATACGGGTACAAGTACGTTAAAGACCGCCTCCGCTGGCACAAAACTCAAAAGTTCTGAAAGCTGGGGAAACCGCTCCATCACGTAGCCCAGGACCACATTATAAATGGTATAAATGAAGCCGAGCGGAAGCGACGCCCCGATCAGACCGATCAAAATGCCTTCCACCACAAAGGGGGATCGCACGAAAAAGTCTGTGGCGCCAATATATTTCATGATATTGATCTCCTCTCTGCGAACAGAGATGCCGATCGCTACGGTATTGCTGATCAGGAAGATGGACACTGCCAGCAGGATCGCGATAATGCCCGCCGAAACATAGGCAATCAGGGCATTGACGCCTGTGAGAGTGGTCGCTACCAGCTCCGAGCGGTTGACCATGCGCACGCCGTCTATCGCTTCCAGATAGGTCACCAGCGCAGACTGCATGGATACATCGTTTAAGTAAACCTGATAATTTGCGGAGTTCTCCAAAGGATTCTCCGTAAAGCCGTCGCCGTACTCGCCAAGATACTCGTCCTTAAAGCCTTCCCATGCCTGTTCCGCCGAGATGAAATCCATTTTCGCCACCTCGGGACGCTTGGCAATCATATCGCCGATCTGCTGGATGCGGATATCTTCGATGCCCTCGTCAAAGAACACCCAGACGGAGACGCCCTCCTCCGCATTCTTTACGATATGCTGGAAGTTTGCCACAATTGCATAGAAGATACCAAAAAGAAAAAGGCAGGCAGCGATCGTCGCGATGGATGCCAGCGAAAAGAGCTTGTTCCGAAAAATATTGCGGAATCCCTGCTTGAGCGTGTAGAAAAGTGTACTAATCCTCATCTATGTACCCTCCCTTTTCCTCGTCGCTAATGATAACGCCGCGTTTCAAGGTGACTACACGTTTCTGCATGGCGTTTACAATTTCACGGTTATGCGTCACCACGATAACGGTGGTGCCGTTCTCGTTGATCTGCTCCAAAAGTTTCATGATCTCCCAGGAATTTTTGGGATCCAGATTACCCGTAGGCTCGTCCGCCAAAAGAATGGTCGGCTGATTCACCAGCGCGCGCGCCAGCGCCACTCTCTGCTGCTCGCCGCCCGAGAGCTGTTTGGGCTTCGCCTTATATTTGCCCGCAAGACCCACGATCGCCAGAATGCTGGGAACGTTCTTTTTGATCTCTTTATTCGACTTCTGGATGATGCGCTGGGCAAAGGCCACGTTCTCATAGACATTCCTGTCCTTCAAGAGACGGAAGTCCTGAAACACGATCCCCAGATTCCTTCTGAATTTAGGGATCTTTCTGTGTTTGATCTTAGAAAGATCATAGCCCATCACATTAATATAGCCGCTGGAGATCGTCAGCTCCCGCAAAAGGAGCTTAATGAGGGTAGATTTGCCCGAACCGCTGTCCCCCACGATAAAGACGAACTCGCCTCTGCTGATATGAAGGTTTACGTCCTTTAAGGCGGGAGCCCCTGTAGAATAGGCCTTGCTGACATTGGTCAGATTGATGATTTCATTCTCCACGGCGGGAGATCTTCTTCTTTTCTTTACTGCCACGTTACTTTTCTCCTATTGTTGATCCGTTTTTGATCCTATATTAAAATTCAAATGATTCCATGTACTTCATGTATTTTACGACCATCAACGCGATCTTAAACGTGATGGCGTCCTCGAACACCCGCAGGTCGAGCCCTGTGCTTTTTTGCAGCTTATCCAAACGGTAGACCAGCGTATTCCTGTGGATAAACAGCTGTCTGGAGGTCTCGGATACGTTCAGGGAGTTCTCAAAAAACTTATTGATGGTAGTAAGGGTCTCCTCGTCGAACTCATCGGGGCTCTTGCCGTCAAAGATTTCCTTGATGAACATCTTGCACAGAGGGATCGGAAGCTGATAGATCAGACGTCCGATGCCAAGCTCGCTGTAAGCGATGACATCCCGCTCCCCGAAAAAGATCTTACCCACATCAAGCGCCATCTTCGCTTCTTTATAGGAACTGCTCACGCCCTTGATTTCGTTCACCACCGTACCGTAGGAAATACGGACATTCTGAAAGCTCTCCTTGCGTAAAAATGCTGCCACTGCCGATGCGCAGCTCTCGATTGCCCGCGCACTGTCGTCCTCGGAAAGATCCTTCACCACAATAACGTTATTCTCATCCACCGCTGTGATAAAGTCCTTATTATTGATGCCAAAATATGTGCGCACGCTCTCTAACGCGTTGCAGTCCTTTACATTATCCGTCTCAACGATGAGCGCCACGCGCCTGACATCCGTCTGAATATGCAGCTTCTTTGCACGGCTGTAAATGTCCACCAAAAGCAGATTATCAAGCAGAAGGTTCTTGATAAAATTATCCTTGTCAAAGCGCTCCTTGTAGGCAATGAGCAGGTTTTGGATCTGGAAGGCGACCATCTTGCCCACCATGTAGACATCCTCGCCCACGCCGCCCGCTACCAATATGTACTCAAGCTGCTGGTCATCGTAAATCTTAAAGTACTGATACCCCTGGATCTCCTGTGAATCTGCCGGAGACTCGGCAAACTCCGCCGCCGCCCTGCCGCAGCGCTCCATCTCGTCCGTTGTCTGCGCCGCCACCTTACCGTCGACATCCATCACGCATAGTTCAACTCTTGCGATCGCCTTTAATCCCTCGATCGTATTCTGCAAAATCTGATTTGAAATCATACCCCACCTCATCTGTTTCGTAGTAACAATTCACAATGCCTTTCGACCCCCATTATTACGAAAAGCAAAAGCTATGTCTTATTTTAATCTATAGTCACAAAAAAATCTACCTGTTTTCCTGAATTTTTTGTGTATTTTTTTGAAATTTTGGCGATTTAGGGAAATTTAGGTTTTTAGACATTTTGTACAAGGAACGAAATTTACAGATTTGGAAGCGGCAATTGAAGCAGCCAAGAATCTATGCTATACTGTAGGCAGCGATAAACAGTTCAAATGAAGAAGCTGATAAAGCTTCGGAATGGAGGTAATTATGGATATCGCAAAATTATCTATGGCTATGTCGTCCGCAAAGACGAATGACGCCTTCGGCGTTGCAATGCTCGCTAAGTCTCTGGATCAGGCAGAGACCACAGGCAGCCAGGTCGTCAACATGATGGACGCAGCCGCAATGGAGCTGTCCGTAAATCCCCACATCGGAGGAAACTTCGATATGACGGTATAGGATAACGTATGTTATTCCTGCTTGACTAGATCGGGTCAGACAGCGGATCCGGCCTTATGACCGGAGAGATAACGGCCATCTCGGGACCAAATGTCCGGAAATGACCGTTATTTATTTCCTTTTCTTTCATTATTTCAAATTCTAATCAGAACAAAAACCATTCCAGACTCATAACGCCCAAACACAGCACCACTGCCACAATGAGCGGCACCGTGACAAGCGGCTTCCGCTGCTGCGATTCCTGCCGTCCGCTCATCGGCATCCCGAGCCGAGGTTCCTGCTGTCTGCTCATCATCTGCGGCTGCAGAACCTGCGCCGTTTTGCACCCCTTCTGTCCGCGAAACAGCGCCCTCACCGCCCCCTGTCTCCCCTCATTCTTCGCGATCCAGGCAACGCAGCAGACGGCAATGGGTGTCGTGACTGCCGCAATCAGCAAATAGACCGCAAGTGCTGCCTGCAGCTGTACATTCGTCAATTCCTCCGCTGCTCTGCTCGCACTTTCCATATATGCGCTTCCTCCGATGGCTTTCGCCAGATACATCAGCACCACTTCGTAGGAATTAAAAAACATATGGCAAATCACGGATGCCCACAGACTGCCCGCCGCTTCCACCAAAAAAGCCAGAAAAACGCCAATTGCAAAGGCATAGACCGTCTGGTTGAAATTCATGTGCATCAGGCCGAAAGTGAAGGCCGAAAGCAGGATCGGCCAAACCCCGGCACTGTGCTGCAGCGCATTGTCGCCGACAGTCGAGGGCCGCGGCTGCATCCTCCCATCCTGATAAGCGTAACTTCCGTATATGATGCCGCGAAAGACAAACTCCTCACAGAAGGGGCCAAGTATCCCGATCATAAAGAGCATCACGGGAAATGGAAGACTCAATACATCTCCCTGCATGGCCGCCACCGCATTGTCCGTAAAAAACAGAGTCAAAGCATTTAACACCGTCACAAACGGCATAAGCAAAAAAGTGCCGAGAATAATCATCAGGATACTGGAAATCTTGATGCGCCGAAATGCAGTGGGACACACGGGCTTCGCCGCGGCTGCAGAGCCGTTCGATACAGACTGCGACATGGGCGCGGAGCCGTTCGGCACAGGCTGCGACATGGGCGCGGAGCCGTTCGGCACAGGCTGCGACATGGGCGCGGAGCCGTTCCATGCAGGCTGCGGCATAACGGCAGGCTCGTCCAGTGCAGGCTGCGGCATGGGCACAAATTCGTTCCGTACAGGCTGCTGTCGTGTAAACAGCAGAAACAGGATCGCCGGCACCATCAGGATCGCCTCCGACAAAAGGAAATTCACAATGATGCTGATCTTAAAATACGCCCCAAAAACAGACAAAATCAGAGACACCACAATATGTGTCAGTATCAATGTTAAAAACAATTGGTTCGCTTTCTTACTCGTCATGTATCTTCCCTCAGTCTATCCGTCTCCATCGTTTTTCTATCTCAGGCAGCAATTGTTAAGTCCGCCGTATCGCCTTCTCAGTGATCGTGATCTTTCCCGCCTTTAACAGGCCGCCCACCGCACGCTTAAACTCGTTTTTGCTCATCTGCGTTTCCCTGCGGATCACCTCGGGCGATGCCTTGTCATTAAAAGGCAGCACCCCGTCAAAGCTGTCTATGATCGCAAGCAGCCGCTCGCCGTCCTCCGCCATCTGCAGATAAGCTTTCTCCCGCAAAGAGAGATCCAGCTTCCCGTCAGGTTTTACGCCCGCCACGCGAGCCTTCACGGTATCTCCCACCCTGATTTCCCCGTAAATCTCCCGCTTGGGAATGAGGCCCGAATACTGATCGTCCACCGCCACAAACGCGCCAAAGTTATCACTGATCTCATAGACCGTCCCCGTCACATGAGCATCTTTTAGATAACTGCTGTTATTTTTAAGATACGGATACACATTCATAGTCGCACAGAGCCTGTCCGACTTGTCGATATAGACGGCAACCAACCACTCCTCACCGACCGCCACACGCTTAGTCTGCTCCTTAAACGGCAGTAAAAGGTCTTTTTCCAGCCCCCAATCCAAAAAGGCGCCAATTTTTCCGACCTCCGCCACCTTAAGCCTCCCCACCTCATGCAGGGTGAGCAGAGGGCGGTTTGTGGTGGCAATCAGCCTGTCCTTGGAGTCGCGGTATACGAAGACCTCAACCTCCGTGCCAATCTCCGCACCCTCAGGCACCTGCTTCCCCGGCAGGAGCACTTTTTCCTGTGCGCCTGACCGTTCCTCCGTTTTAGTCCCCTCACCCAGATAGACGCCGAAGTCTACTTTTTTTACGATTTGCAATGTCTGAATTTCACCTAACTGTATCATGATCTTCTCCGTTTCTGTTGTAATTGCTCAGCAGGCACGATTTGCCCGTCAAACAAAGGTCTGGCTGAGCTGGAACTCTACAACGCTGTACGGCGTCCCGTCCGTCTGATTCAGGCAGACCGTATAGCGCTTCCCGCTGTCTCCTACTGCCACGACAGGATGAATCTCGTCCCCCAGCACCGCCTGACTCTTATATTCCACGCGCAGCTGCCCGATTGCACACTCTCTCGGGATGCAGTCCAACGCCATACGGACATACTGCCCGTTATTGACATGATGATTCGTGTCCAAGTGATGGGGCTTGACCGTAAATGCCTCCATCTTTCTTCCTTCCGCCGGCACCTCGATCTTTCTGGGCGCATAGTCCATCGGGTATTTCTCCTCCGGCACATATCCCGCAAGCATATCCTCATTCGGCTTTACAGGACGCATTTTCTCCCTGTCCATCAGCGTCCAGATTGAATTTGCCCAAGCCAGCGCTTCCCCTTCCTTTGTCTGCATGAGGAAATTACGAAAGCCTATGAAACCGCGAAACTCATAGGGCAGCGTGCCGATTACGACCCGCTCGCCGTATTTTGGATAACGCCCGATACAAATCTGCCACGCGGACAGAAGCCATACCTGACCGATCTGATCCATATATTCAAGACCCAGCCCGATATCCTCAGAGTGGAACGTGGAACAGTCCTGAAAATAGTCCAACAGGGACTGCAGACTCAAACGCCCGTCCTCTCCTACCTCACTGTAACGTATCCTGCTGTCAAATGTATACATATCTTATACTCCTCTCAAGGATGCCCTTCATCTTTGCAATTGCGATCCCGTAATTGGTCACAGGCACACCCTGTCCGCCCGCAAAACGCATCCGCCGCAGGACTTCCCGCTCATTCAGCATACAGCCGCCGCAGTGAATGATGAGGGCATAAGGCGTAAGGTCTTCGGGAAAGCCCGTACCTGACGCTGTTTCTATTAAAAGGTCCTTTCCCGTATATTTTCTCAGAAAACGGGGAATCTTCACCGTCCCGATGTCATCACACTGTCTGTGGTGCGTGCAGCCTTCCGCAATCAGCACCCTGTCGCCGTCCTGCAGGCTGTCTATCGCCGCGGCGCCCTCTATCGCAAGCCGTAAAAATCCCTTATATCGCGCCATCAAAATGGAAAAAGACGTGAGCGGAACCTCCTGCGGCACAATCGCCGCCACCTCCTCGAACGCCTGACTGTCCGTAATCACAAGCGCAGGCGCCTCGCGCAGCTTGGTAAGGGTCTGTACCAGCTCCGTCTCCCGCGTCACCACGGGAACCGCACCCGCTTCCAGCAAATCTCTGATCGTCTGCTGCTGAGGCAGGATCAGCCGTCCTTTCGGCGCTGCCGAGTCAATGGGCACCACCAGCACCACCACATCAAGCGGTTTTACCAGATCCGCGACAAGATGGCGTTCTTCCCTGTCGGGAAGCATGGCGGCAAGACGCTCCTTTAATTCCCGAATGCCTGCGCCTGTGGCTGCGCTCACATAAATAACATCCGTTATTCTATTATCACTCTCCAATACCTGCTTTTTCTGCTCTGCACTGTCGCGCTCCGAATCTGATTTCACCGCATCTTTTTCCATGGGCGGTTCGCCATCTATTACGTCGATTTTCGTATACACGACGATATACGGAATCTCCTGTTCCTTGAAAAGCGTTATCAGCTCCTCGTCGCAGGCCGTCATTCCCACTGCAACATCCGTCACCAGCACCGCAATATCGGTCTTCCCGAGCACCTGCTTTGTCTTATTGACACGCTGCTCCCCCAGCTGCCCTTCGTCGTCGAAGCCGGGTGTGTCGATCAGCATCACGGGGCCCAGCGGCAGAAGCTCCATCGTCTTATAAACGGGATCTGTCGTCGTTCCCTCCACCGGAGATACCACCGCCAGTTCCTGTCCCGTCACCGCATTGAGCAGACTGGACTTGCCTGCATTGCGCCTCCCAAAAAAGCCGATATGTACCCGCTCGCCCGCCGGGGTGTTGTTCATGCTCATATGCTATCCTTTCTATCCCGACAGTTCAGCGCACGCCCATTCGCAAAATCGCGCATTCTGCGCTCTCCGCCGCTCTGCGGCTACTTTTGCTCATCGTCGGGCGTTCCCTCAGATCTTCCTCTTCCAGCTGGCCTTGTGCAAGCACAGTCCGGCTAAAAGATTCGGTCTGGCTGAACTGTTAAAATCGGAAGTCTCTCACTCCCTCCGCAATCTTCTGCAAATGCTCCTCCGCGATCTTTCGCACCTGTTCCTTAGGAATATTCGCCAGCTCCGCCCCAATCAGAGCCTCGCCGATGGCTTTCGTCTCGTCGGAAGCGTAGTCCATCAGGTACTCCTTCAAAGTCATCAATGCGTTGGGATGACAGCAGTTTTGGATCTGCCCCGTCTTACAAAGGCTCATGAAACGGTCGCCAGTCCTGCCCTCGCGGTAACATGCCGTACAAAAAGAGGGAATGTAACCAAGCTCCATCAGCCATTTGATGACCTCGTCAAGGCTGCGCCGGTCGGAAACATCGAACTGCTCTGTATCCGTAGGTCTCTCCTCCTCGGTATAACCGCCCACGGAAGTGCGGGATGCGCCCGAGATCTGGGAGACGCCCAAACGAATCACCTTCTCGCGCACCGCCTGACTTTCTCTGGTGGAGATGATCATACCCGTATAGGGCACGGCAATGCGGATCAATGCACACAGCTTGGCAAACGTCCCATCGTCGATACCATTGTCAAAAACGGAAGGATCGATATCATCCGCCCGCTTGATGCGCGGCACACTGATGGTGTGGGGTCCGCCCCCGTGAACAGCTTCCAGATGTTCCGCATGCATGAGAAGTCCCGCAAATTCGTACTTATATAATTCCAGGCCAAAGAGCACGCCCAGCCCCACGTCATCGATGCCGCCCTCCATCGCGCGGTCCATGGCCTCGGTGTGGTAATCGTAATCATGCTTGGGGCCCGTGGGATGCAGCTTTAAGTAGCTCTCCTTATGATAAGTCTCCTGAAAAAGAATATAGGTGCCGATGCCGGCCTCCTTCAACAGACGGTACTCCTCCACCGTGGTGGCTGCAATGTTCACATTGACGCGGCGGATGGCCCCGTTTTTATGCTGAATGGAATAAATGGTCTTAATACACTCCAAAATATACTCGATCGGGTTATTGACAGGGTCTTCCCCCGCCTCGATAGCCAGACGCTTATGCCCCATATCCTGCAAGGCGATCACCTCCTGCCTGATCTCCTCCTGCGTCAGCTTCTTTCTGGGAATGCTCCGATTCTTCGTATGATAAGGGCAGTATACGCAGCCGTTTACACAGTAATTTGACAGATAAAGGGGCGCAAAGATCACAATGCGGTTGCCGTAATAGGCAAGTTTGATCTCCTCCGCCAGCGCATAAATCTTTTCTAGGATCTCTTTGTCCTCGCAGGCAAGAAGCACCGACGCCTCTCTGTGGGAAAGACCCGCACAGATCGTGGAGCTGCCCTCCTTTCGGGGACGCGCCTTATCGAGGATCTCGTTAATAAGGGGCAGATTGTTTTTGTTTTCCTCTGCATATTGCAGGGTTTCCAAGATCTCCTCATGGTTGATAAAGTCATCTGCATGTAATGATTTCGGATCGTACATTTTTTTCCGCCTCCTTTCTTCCGTTTTATCAATGATCGCCCGACAGCCTTTCTCTTATGCTTCGTACTGTCGTACTTGCCGCATTCTATAACATCCGCTATTTATTCTCGTCGCCTTCACTGTTACGCCAAATGCGTCCGCCGGCTGTCATTCTACCTCTGCTGCATCTCCTCTACTCTCCACGATTCGATACCCCGCCTGCGCCACGCTCTCTTTCAGGGCTGCTAATCCCTCGGCCGCCTCCTGCCCGCTATGCGCCTTGTTATCGTAGAGACTGTACTGTGCACGCACCTGCACAGGAGAGAGATTCGGCATCACGACATTAGCGCCCGCTTTCAGACCAAGTTCCCGCCCCTGCAGGTGAATGGTGCCAAGCGCCGTAGTCGCAGGGATCAACGCTCTTGGAAGCGTCAATCTGGTAAGCGCCACCATAATGAGCGTGCGCTCCAAACTCCCGGCGGGATACCCCGCAAAAGGCGTATCGTGATGAGGGATAAAGGGTCCGATCCCCACCATGTGGGGCTGAAACGCCTGCAAAAACCGCATATCCGCGATCAGCTCCTCCGTGCCCTGAAAAGGAGAACCCACCATAAAGCCTGCTCCCGTCTGATAACCAATTTCCTTCAAGTTCCGCAGGCACTCCATCCGCTGGTCAAAGCGCTGATATGAGGGATGAATCTTTTCATAATGAGAACGGGTCGCCGTCTCATGCCGCAAAAGATAACGGTCGGCCCCCGCCCAGTGCCATATCTCGTAATCACCACGTGACCGCTCCCCCAGGGAAAGTGTTACCGCGCAGTCGGGATGGCTTTTTTTGATTGCACAAACAATCTTCTTGATACGCTCTGCCGAATCATTCCCATCCTCGCCCCCTTGCAGGACAAAGGTGCGGAACCCCAAACGGTATCCCTCATCGCAGCATTGACAGATCTCCTCGTCCGTCAGGCGGTAACGCTGCGCCTTTGCATTGCTTTTTCGGATACCACAATAGAAACAGTCATTTTTACAATAGCTCGATATCTCGATCAGTCCGCGGATGTAAACGTCCGTGCCATAATGCTGCCGTCGTATCTCATCCGCTTTATGAAATAACAGTTGTTTTTTATAGTCGCCCTCGATCAGGAAACGCCATTCGTCGTCGGAGAGCGTATCACCTGCAGCAAGGCGGTCTATCAGGTCTGTCATCTGTCCTCCTGCGTGCAATTTTCCAAGGCCCTTTTTAATTCAGGCAAATCATCCGAAATGATTTCCCAGACAAGTTTTCGATTAACACCCTCATAATCATGTACAATTTTATTTCTCAAACCATAAATCTGTCTCCACGGAATTTCCTTATGTATACTTTGGTATTCTGCACTTGATTTATTTGCAATTTCACCAAGCTGACTTAAATTAAAAACACTGGCTTCAATTATTATGTCATTGCCGGCAAATTCCTCATATTTCATTCCTGCTACATAATCCAGAATCTTTTCCACATATGTCAGCATTTTGGTTATTATGATTTCATCTTTCATAAATCATCACTCCCGTGCGCTTTATTTCGTCCTCTATTTCTGTTCCCTCCTGAATATGAGATATATCTAAAACATCTACCGCTTTTTCCACTGCAATTCTTAAATCCTCAATCAAACCCACAAATCTCAATCCCCGCAGTCCACTATCGACAAGCAAATCAATGTCACTTCTTTCAGTTGCACACCCCTGACTGTAAGAACCAAACAGAGTGGCACTTTTAACCCCGTATTCTTTTAAAATCGGAGAAATCCGCATTTTAATCTGATTTATGGTATATATCTTGTCTTCAGTCGCCATAAATTATGCCCCTCCTGCAGTTAAGAACATTTTCCTGCTAATAGTATAACACATACCAGAATCTTTACAACTCCGAGGAAGGGGACCTTGTGAGATACGATATATAAAACAAAACCCCGCCAGATTACATCTGCCGGGGTCCCATACTGGGCTACAAGGATTCGAACCTTGAAATGACGGAGTCAGAGTCCGTTGCCTTACCGTTTGGCGATAGCCCATCAACAATTAGAGATTATAAAGGAAAAAGGGCCGTTTGGCAAGCCCTTTTTCCTATTTTTTTAATTAAATTTCAAACATCAGCTCTCCGTAGGTCGGAATCGGCCAATATTCCTTATCCACGATCATCTCCAACTCGTCTGCTGGCGCCCGCAGTTCGTCCATGATGACCTTTACGGTATCCTTGTAGAAGAACGCCTGCTTCTTGGCATCCTCGATCGCGGAAGCTTCTTTCTCCGCCTGTTTCAGCTTGTCAAGCGCAGTCTGCATCGCAGCCAGTTTCTCACCCACTTCCGTCAAAAGAGCATCCTGCATCGCTGCATCCGCGCCTGCCGTCTTCACCGCGTTCACGGTGTCCGCAATCTCTTTCGTATAGCGGACGACCGCAGGTATGATCTGCTTGCCCGCCATATCGATCATGGTCAGCGCCTCAATGTTGATGGACTTCGCATATGTCTCGTAAATGATTTCTTCTCTGGACTCCAGCTCCACTTTGGTGAAGATACCGAACTTCTCAAAGAGCTTCACTGCCTTGTCAGTGGTAATGGTCTGCGCCGCCTCGATCATGGACTTAATGTTCGGAAGCCCTCTCCTTGCGGCTTCTTCCACCCACTCATCAGAGTAGCCGTTGCCGTTGAAGATGATCCTCTGGTGCTTCGTCATGTACTCTTTGATGAGGTCATGAATCGCAACTTCCTTATTCTGTGCCTGCTCGAGTCTGTCCGCCGCCTCGCAGAAAGCTTCCGCAACAATGGCATTCAGCGTGGTATTCGGGCTGGCGATAGAGTCCGCGCTGCCCACCATACGGAACTCGAATTTATTACCGGTGAAGGCAAACGGCGAAGTCCTGTTTCTGTCCGTCGCGTCTTTCTGGAAGTCAGGCAGGGTGGAAACGCCTGTCAGCAAAAGGCCGCCCTCCTTCACAGAGGTTGCCGCACCTGTCTCGATCAGCTGATTCACCACATCCTCAAGCTGCTCGCCAAGGAAGATAGAAATGATCGCCGGAGGCGCCTCATTCGCTCCCAGTCTGTGATCGTTGCCGACATCGGAAGCAGACTGTCTGAGCAGATCCGCATGGGTATCGACCGCCTTCATAATGCAGGCCAGCACCAGCAGGAACTGTACGTTTTCATTCGGCGTATCGCCGGGATCCAAGAGGTTCACACCATTGTCGGTGGTAATCGACCAGTTGTCATGCTTACCGGAGCCGTTCACGCCCGCATAAGGTTTTTCATGTAATAAGCAACGCATGTTATGTTTGACTGCTACCCGCTTCATGGTCTCCATCACGATCTGGTTGTGATCCACCGCGATATTGGCTGTCTCATAGATAGGTGCAAGTTCGTGCTGGGCAGGCGCTACCTCGTTGTGCTGGGTCTTTGCCGTCACGCCCAGCTTCCACAGCTCCTCATTCAAGTCCTTCATGTAAGCGCCCACGCGTTCCCTGATAACGCCGAAATAGTGATCCTCCATCTCCTGCCCCTTGGGAGCCGGTGCGCCAAAAAGGGTACGGCCCGCAAACATGAGGTCGGTTCTTTTCATAAACAGGTCCTTATCCACAAGGAAGTATTCCTGCTCAGGGCCAACGGAAGCCGTTACCTTGGTTGCCTCGTTGTTGCCAAAGAGTCTCACGATGCGCAGCGCCTGTTCACTCAAAGCCTCCATTGAACGAAGAAGCGGCGTCTTCTTATCCAGTGCCTCACCCGTGTAGGAGCAGAAAGCGGTAGGGATACAGAGGATCGTACCGCAGCCGGACTCCTTTAAGAAAGCAGGGGATGTGATATCCCATGCCGTATAGCCTCTGGCCTCAAAGGTTGCCCGCAGGCCTCCCGAAGGGAAGGAGGACGCGTCGGGCTCGCCCTTGATCAGCTCCTTGCCCGAAAACTCAGTCAGCATCTTGCCCAGTTCATCGGGATGGGACACGAACGCGTCATGTTTCTCCGCCGTAATACCCGTCAACGGCTGGAACCAGTGCGTATAGTGGGTCGCACCGTTCTCCACCGCCCAGTCCTTCATGGCCTTTGCTACGATATTCGCGGTGCTCATGGAAAGTTCTCCGCCCTCGTTCATCACCTTTACCACTTCCTTGTAGGCGCTTCTGGTCAGACGCTCCTGCATCTTACCGAGGGTGAACACGTTCTTTGCAAAAATCTCTTCCACATTAAATACTTCGCTCATAATCTCCTCCATCCCGGTTTCAAAAAAATGCGCTCCAAAAAAACTCTTTTTTTTGGAACGCCATCGTTCTGAATACCTGTATACAATTTCTGTATTTAAGATACTCTACTTTTTCAAAAAATGCAAGCAGAATTTTTCTTTTTTATCAAAATGACAAAAAATCCAACGAAAATCCATTCCCAGACTACACTTTTTACAACGAAAGTTTATGTGATTTTCTCTTTTCAATTTTCGTTCTGCGGAACTCGCGGAGATACTTCCGTAGGAAGTTTCTCTTTGCGTAGGATATCCCCCACCTTCGCCTCCGCGGACAGCTCCACCTCAATGATCTGCTTGGGATGCGGGCAGGATTCCACGGGATTTCCCTCCGCATCGTACATGGCCAGCACCTTGGCGGGAACATTTTCTCCACTTGGCTTCATGATTTCGATCTCGTCTCCCACACAGAATTTGTTGCGCTGTTCGATGCGCGCGCGGCAGACTGCCTGTGCGTCCCGCACTTCTTTCCCCGCAGCCGCATCACCCGCCGACCGGCCATCTTTCACTACAGCCGCATCATCCGCCAGCCGCAGCTTCCCTGCTGCCGTCGCCTCGCTCACCGTCCCCAGATAAACCGCCTCGCTCACATAGGTGCTCTCGTCATAGATCTGGGTGGTCTCGTCCGCCTTGCCGAAATAAAAGCCTGTGGTAAACTTGCGGTAGGTACATTTGCCGATCTCCGCCCGATACCAGTCCATATTGGCGCGGTATTTCTCCTCGGAAGTAAAATAATCGTCGATGGCCCGCCTGTAGGTACGAGCCACAGTCGCCACATAGAGGGCGGTCTTCATCCTTCCCTCGATCTTAAAACTGTCAATGCCTGCCTCTACCAGCTCGGGAATGTACTCTATCATATTGAGGTCCTTGGAATTAAAAAGAAAGGTACCGCGGTCATTCTCAAAGACAGGCAGATACTCCCCGGGTCTGGTCTCCTCCACCAGAGCATACTTCCAACGGCAGGGATGCGTGCAGGCTCCACGGTTCGCGCTCCGCCCGGTAAAATAGCTGCTCAAAAGGCAGCGCCCCGAGTAGGAAATGCACATAGCGCCGTGCACAAAGCTCTCGATCTCCATATCCTCGGGAATGTGCTCGCGGATTTCTTTGATCTCCCGCAGGGAAAGCTCCCTCGCCGACACGACCCGCTTCGCCCCCTGCTCCTGCCAAAAACGATAGGTCAGATAGTTTGTGTTATTGGCCTGTGTCGAAATGTGAATGTCGATCTCGGGGCAGATTTCCCGAGCCAGCGTAAACATCCCCGGGTCCGCTATGATCAGGGCATCCGGCTTTAGGTCTTTCAGTTCCTGAAAGTATGCCCTCGCCCCGGTAAGATCTTCATTATGCGCTAAAATATTGGCGGTCACATACACTTTCACGCCTCTCTCGTGTGCGAAAGCGATGCCCTCCGCCATCTCCTCCATGGAAAAATTCTTCGCTTTAGCCCGCAGGCCGTAGGCTTCTCCACCGATATAGACTGCATCCGCCCCAAAAATAACGCCTGTTTTTAATACCTCCAGGCTGGAGGCAGGCACCAATAATTCCGGTTTCTTCATTCCGCCCTCCTATTTTTAACCGATACTGTCACCCCATCCCCCACAGGCAGTATCGTCGTCGTCAGTGCCTCATGATGTGTCAGCTCGAAAAGATATTCCCGCATTCTGCTGTGGATCGTACGGTCCCTGCGCTCCACGGCAAACCTTGATTCCAAAATATCGCCATTTTGCAGGATATTGTCAGAAACCAGAAGGCCGCCCGGCGCAAGCAGACGCAGCACATCAGGCAGAAAATTCAGATACTGCCCTTTGGCGGCATCCATAAAAATCATGTCATAGGGGCCCGCAAGCTCCCTTAAAATATCCGCTGCATCTCCTTCCAGAAGGGTGATCGCATCTTCTCTGCCCGCCCGCCTGAAATTTGCTTTCGCCGCTGCGATCCGTCTCTCCACCTTTTCTATGGTAGTGATCTCGCATCCCACAGGAGCATATTCGCTCATCAGCAGCGCGGAAAAACCGACCGCACATCCTACCTCCAAAACGGACAAGGGCCGATGTATCGCCAGCAGAAATCGCAAAAGTGCCTGCGTCTGCGTGCGTATGATCGGCTCGCCCCCCTGTAAAGCTTCCTGTTCGATTTGATCCAAAAACGGCGTATTCCCGCTGTAAAACGAATCGAGAAAAACGTCCAGCCGCTCTGCGTCTATCACTTGCCGGCCTCCTGTGTCTCCTCCTCATCCGGAGCATTCTCCGCCATCACCGCCATCATCTCCTCCGCCGTCATCGCCGTACTCAGATCATAGATCCCGGGCTGGATCTTGCCGTGATTTTCGGACAGCAGCTCCTGGACCACAAAGAGATTGGCATCGCGGATGAGGCCGCGCTCCTCCAACATCTCGCCTACCGCCCTGACGGAAACCGGATCCTCAACATTCACACTGATGATCCTGCCTTCGCCCAGAGAAACAGGCGCTTCCGTAAAGATACGGTAGCCGTAATCGTAGGCCGCCGCCGATGCTTTGATAAGGTATGATACAAAAAGTACCAGCACCACTATTTTGATGACCAGCTCCACCGTGGAACCGATGATACCCTTTATTGTCATTGTATACTCCTATATGCCACATTCAGCTCGCACCGAGTCTGCGAAGCAGATCTCGCGATTGAGCTTGCTCAATCAGCCATATCGTAAAGTCGCATCTTCGATGCATGGATGAACTGGTTATCCGAGGTCGCAAAGCGATCCTCGAGTCGAGCGCCAGCTCGATTACTCAAAATCTATGTCCTCCGCGAGTAATACGTACGCTTCCTGCATCATGCGGCAGAACGCCAGTTCCGCCCGCAAAAAATCATCCACAAAGGGATTTTCCCGGAACTTCTCATATTCCATTTCAAAGGCCTCCATACGGTCAAAGAGTTCATCTCCATCCGTCTCGTTTTGAAGATCGAAATTACGCTGCCTGAACTCGTTTACTTTCTCATATAGCTCCGGCTGCTTTTTGATCTTTTCGCGTTGAAAGAAATATTCTTTGTAGGTATCGGAAGCCATGATCGTCTCTGCAAACTGACGGGCAGCTTCGATGATCTCTTTGTCTGACATGGTGACTTAAACCTCCATAATGATTGGTAGTATCATTGGCCTCCTCTTTGTGCGTTTCCAGACAAACTCACTCAGGGTATCCTTGATGACGCCCTTTAATTTGCCCCAATCCGCCTTCCTGCTCTTATCCAGGCAATCCTGCACGGCTTCTTCCACCACGCCTCTCGCCTCGTCCAAAAGCTCATCCGACTCTCTTACGTAGACAAAGCCCCTCGTCACAATGTCGGGTCCCGACAATAACTGGTCGCTGCCGGACTCCAGAGCCAGCACCACGATCACGATGCCGTCTTCCGCCAGATGCTGTCTGTCACGGAGCACCACATTTCCTACATCACCCACGCCAAGACCATCCACCAGGATCGCCCCCACAGGTACTTTTCCGGAAACGACAGCCTTTTCCTCATCCATTTCCAGCACATCACCGGATTGCAGCATAAAGATATTTTCTTTTGGAATGCCGAGCCCTGCCGCGATCTTTGCCTGCGCCTTCCTATGCTTGTACTCGCCGTGGACGGGCACTGCATACTTCGGCCGCACCAGGGAATAAATCAGCTTGATCTCCTCCTGGCAGGCATGTCCGGAGACATGCACATCCTGAAAAATCACATCCGCGCCTTTCATCTGCAATTCATTGATTACATTGGTGACCGCCTTCTCATTGCCCGGTATGGGATGAGAGGAAAAAATCACCGTGTCACCCGGCATAATGGAAATCCGCTTATGGTTATCGCTCGCCATACGGCTCAGTGCAGCCATGCTCTCGCCCTGGCTGCCGGTGGTGATAATAACCGTCTTTTCCGGCGGGAAATTCTTCAATTCCTCCATATCGATCAACGTCCTGTCGGCGATCTGCAAATAACCGAGCTTGGAGGCGGTATCGATGATATTGACCATACTGCGGCCTTCCACCACCACCTTCCTGTCAAACTTCTCGGCAGTATTGATGATCTGCCGCACTCTGTCCACATTAGAAGCAAAGGTCGCAATCAGGATCCTGGTATCCTTGTGCTCCAAAAAGAGGGAATCCAACGTATGTCCCACGGTCTTTTCCGAAGGAGTAAATCCCGGCCTCTCTGCATTCGTAGAGTCACACATCAATGCAAGAACGCCCTTTTTGCCGATCTCCGCAAAGCGCTGCAGATCAATGGCATCGCCAAACACCGGTGTGTAGTCTACCTTAAAGTCTCCCGTGTGCACCACCACACCCGCCGGAGAATAAATTGCCAGCGCCGCCGCGTCCACAATGCTGTGATTGGTCTTGATGAACTCAATCCGAAACTGTCCCAAGTTGATGGACTGGCCAAACTTGACGACCTTTCTCTTAGTGGTCTTCATCAGGCCGTGTTCTTCCAGTTTATTCTCGATAATGCCCATCGTCAGCTTGGTCGCATAGATGGGTATGTTGATTTCCTTTAATACATAGGGCAGTGCCCCGATGTGATCCTCGTGTCCGTGGGTGATCACAAACCCCTTTACCTTATTGATATTATCCCGCAAATACGTGATATCGGGTATCACCAAATCGATACCCAGCATCTCGTCCTCCGGGAACGACAGGCCGCAGTCCACCACAACAATGCTATCCTCATACTCAAAGGCGGTGATATTGAGCCCGACTTGCTCCAATCCGCCCAGAGGGATAGCCTTCAGCTTCGCCGCTGACCTTTCCTGTTCATTTTTTCTCAAACAAAATTACCTCCATTTCTCATTTCCGTTTTCTTTGATTTCATACACATTCATTACACAATGTCCACGTCATCCATTATGTTTTCAAACACAGCCGCCACTGCATTTAAAGTTTCATCATCATCTACGATCTCGTAAATCGCTTCTTTCTCCTCTGTTCGAGAGACATCGCGCAAAATCAACGCCTCCCCGTCACCCTCCTCGGAATCGGTCACCAAAAGATAGTCTAGGCCGCCTATCCTCGTCTGCTCCAACACGTAAAAATCGACCGGAGCGCCGTCCTGCGGGATAAATGTAATCTTCTCCATGTAATCTTCTCCATATTTGTGCGGAATTGACATTTCGCACCTTCTGTATTATTTACGGGAGTCGAGATACCCTTGCAGGATCAGGCACGCCGCGATCTTATCCACCTGCCCGACGCGTTCTTCCCTACGCAGTCCCGCCTCTATCATCGCCCGCTCGGCCGCCACCGTGGTCAGTCTCTCGTCCCACATCGTCACGGGAAGGCCCGTCCTTCTCTCCAGTTTTTCCTGAAAGGCAAGCGAAAGCTCGGCGCGCTCCCCCAGCGTGTCGTTCATATTCTTCGGCAGACCAAGCACGATTTCCCCCACTTCATATTCCTCAATAAGTTCTTCGATGCGCGCCAACGTCTGTCTGAGTTTATTCTCACGTTCCCGCCTGATGATCTCGATTCCCTGCGCCGTAATGAGTAAGGGATCGCTGATTGCCACCCCTACTGTCTTCGCACCGAAATCTAATCCCATGATCCTCATCTGTTTTTTTCACCATAGTTGACCATCTCGGTCAACCTTTCTTCGATCCGTCAATGGAGTTTTTGATGTACTCCACCAGCATTTCCTCCACAAGCTCGTCACGCTCAACCTTCATGATCAGGCTTCGCGCACTCTTGTGGCTGGTAATGTAGGTAGGGTCGCCCGACATGATGTAGCCGACGATCTGGTTGACCGGATTGTAACCCTTTTCCGTCAACGCCTCATAGACCGTGGACAGCACCAGCTTCACGCCCGTTTCCGGCGGCTCGGTCTCCACTGTGAAAAATTGTGTATTTTCTAAATCCTGCTCCCGCATATTCTCACGCCCTTATCTGTTGTCTATTATTTCCATAAATTTCCGTGTTCATCCTTGTAGTATACCTTATTCTGTAGAAAATTTCAATTATGTAAAGTATTTTCCATTTTCTCTCTCTGCCCCCACAGCAGCAGTCTCGCATCCTCCGACAGCGCCGGCGGTACCGCCCCCGGTCTCGCCAGATAAAAGCCCTGCAAAAGATCCACGTTAAGTTCCAAAAGCTTCTTTAACTCCGACCCCGTCTCGATTCCCTCAGCGATGATGAACATATCCCGCTGATGAGCGTACTCCACGATATTCTTTACGATATGCTGCTTGTTCTCATCCACGTCCACATCCCGCACAATGGTGACATCCACCTTCACATAGCGCGGATTCAGGGCCAGAAGGTTCAGCTCGCTGTTATAACCGCTTCCGTAATCGTCCAGCGCAAAGATTCCCGTAAAGCCCTCCGCTTCACTCTTTTTGCGGATCAGTGAAAGCTCCATATTCTCTGTCTCCGTAATCTCGATGACCACGCGGTTCTGAATCTTTGCAAACCGCTGGTGATACTCTTTCTCCTCCTCCACCGTCATATCTTCGTTGGTAATGGAATTGATGAACAGAAGGGCTTCCTCTGATACCAAACCCTTATCCAGAAGCTTCACGTAACTCTCAGTAGCTACAAACATGGTGATTTTCTCGATTTCAGCCATACAGCCTTCCTCTTTGGCAATCTGTAAAACCACCTCGGGATTCACAAGACTCGGCATATCCACCCGCATCAGGGCCTCATATCCGTAAACATTGCCGTTGTCCGCCCGGAAAATCGGCTGGAAATGATAACTGATCTTCTTTGCTTCCAGCATCTGGTGGAACTCGATTCGACTCTGATCCTCGGACATCTGCTGCTTCCAGGCTTCCCTGTCAAATCTCTGCAGTAGCCCCTTCTTCGTACGCTTCACCTGATACATGGCAAAATCCGCATATTTTAAGAGCATTGCCCGATTATCGCTGTCCTGCGGATAAAATGCGTAGCCGCCGGATGCAGAAAGTCCCATATTATAACCGTCAGGCAGAACAAACTCCACCTCGTCGATGGCCTGATACAGCTTTTTCAGGCAGGCTTCTATCTCCTCCTGGTTATCAAAACCATGGAACAGTATCACAAACTCATCACCGCCCATGCGCGCGCAAATCGTGCCTTCGGGCGTATTCTCCTGAAAACATCTGGCCGCTGTCTGGATATAAAGATCGCCAAAGTTATGGCCAAATCGGTCATTTGTTGTTTTCAAATTATCCAGATCGATCATCAAAAGCGCCGCCTGCTTCATGATTTCCGGCCGCTCAAAGAGCTCGTCTGCCTCCCTGCGAAATCCCCGTCTGCCATAGAGTTTTGTCAGAATATCGCTGTCGCGCTCCCGCTCGATCTGCTTCCTCTCCAGAGTAGCGGCTGTCACATCCTCCAAAAGCCCTACCAGCCTGTCTCCGTCCTGTGTGGAAGAAGACCGCAGATAGCGCACGCTGCCGTCAGGCTGATTCATGGCGTAAACAGTGCTCCCGTCCTCCATCACTCTGGAAGTCAGATTCCTTTTGATCCCCAGTTTGATCTCACGGAAACGATCTACCGTCAAATTCTTGATATCCACATCCTTCGCGCCCATAAGCGGAAAATAATTTTCCGTCACAAACACCTTGTCAGAACCTTCTTTTAACTCGTAGCCCGCCATATCCACACTGGACATGCGCATAATCTGCGTAAAGCGGGTCGCTGAATCCATGACCTCCTGCTGTAAGTGTGCAATGGCATCGGAAAATCGATCGATCTCACGAATGCCCGTACGGGAAAAAGAAGGCAGTTCTCCCTGTCCCTCCGCTTTTCTCACCTCATCCGACAGCAGATGAATCGGTTTGGAAAGGTGGTAACTTACCAGCAGGATACCAATCAAACCAATAAGCATCGTTACCAGAAAACACGCCGTCAGCGTCCTCTTGATCTGTGTGGAAAAAGCAAAAAGATCGCTGCCTTTGGCCATGCCTACCAGATACCAGTGGTCTGTGTCAAAGGGTGCATTCCTGCTGTAGAGCGTGATCCCCCGCACCGCTCCATAGTAATCTCCTTTTGTGTCAGTGACAGCTGTCATTCCCTGATCCGTAAAGTGAAGCTGCATATCGTCAAGGGCGCTCCGACTCATGATTTCGCTAGAAAGAACGACAGGCTTTAACTCCCCGTCCTCCGCATTCCCGCAGACCAGCAAATAGGATCCGCGTTCCCGCTCTAAAAGCTCGCCGCAGGGAAGAAGTGTACCCACATAATCCGTAAGAAGCTCCACTCCAATCACGCCGTATACCGTACCATCCTCTAAAATCAGAGGCTGTGAATAAGCGATGGCATCCTTGTTATCTCCGGAAAGCCGATAGGTCTCCGTCGTCCAATAGCCGCAGGCTGCAGCGCTCAGTGTGCCGGCTTTGTCCATCGCCGTCTGGAAAGGTTTATAAAAGAAAGGCTGCTCCACGCTGTCCTGTGCAGAAAATACCGGCTGCCAGCCCGCATCCGTCGCCAGATAGTTCCCCCGCACCACCTCTACTGAGGCCCGTTCCACCAGAATATCCGCATGGCGTTCCGACGCTCTGGAAGTGGGATCAAAGTCCCGCAGATAAATGCCCTGCACTGTCTCAGGCGCTTCATTCGCAAGCGATTTCGTGTTTAAGAGCATAAATATACCCGACACCTGCTTATTATACATAGCATCGATCAGCTCCGGACATAATTCCCCGATGACCGCAGCACAGCCGCCGGGTCTGTCGAGGTCTTCCCGCGTCAGCTCTCCTCTTGCCAGCATTCCTGCCACGCAGCTATTGACTTTATCAGTCAACGCTTCCAAATCCGCCCAGCTTTGCGTCATATTGTTTGCCAGATAGCCGCCTCTGTTCTCCACCTGCTTCGCCAAAATATCTTTGGCATTCTGGTTGATGGTCTGGATCACGCCGCTCATGGCAAGGCTAACCACCAGCAGCAGCATCTCCACCGCCAGTACTGCCAAAAGCGACCTCATGGCAATTTGGAAAATAGATCTGCCTTTTTCTTTTCTTCGATCGGACATTTGGTACTCACCTATTACTGTATTTTCGCTTGTTCCTGCAAGCCGTCTTCTACTGTGCAAACTCCTGCAGGCGCTGCAGCGTCTCCTCATACCAGGCGTCAAAGTTATCATCCAGCTCAAACTCCGCCACAGATTCCTCCAGACTCAGTCCCTGCGCCATTCTCTGCACCACAACTTCTCTGTCGGCCACCGCCTTGTCACTCATGGCATATTCTAAGATATTTCTTGCCTTACCGCCGTTTTCAAAGGCTTTGGTAGTGTAAAGCTCATTGCCGTTCACGGTGTCCACACCCACGGTCAACACTTTTTTCATACCATCTTTGATTTCTGCCCCGCTGCCTTCGATGGCACTCATGTTATTCGCCGTCTTGGTCACGGGAAGATAGCCGGAATCCACGGAAAACTTAATGTTCCTCTCGTCCGCGGTAAACCACTTCAAAAATTCCACGGAAGCGTAAACCTCCGCCTCCTCGCCCTTCGTCACGACCATGCCCGCGCCCTGCTGCACTGCGTAATCACCGCCGTCAAACTGCGGGCAGGGCAGCACTTCCATCTCGATCGGATAGCTCTCGGAATCACTGATATTCACCGACTCAGGAAAGAAGGATACCCCGGAACTTGAGCCCACATAGGCGATGATATTGCCTGTCTTGATATCGTCGCTCCGAAAACGCCCGGTCGCCGCAAAATGCCCTTTGATAAAAGGAATATAATAGTTATCCCACAGCTTTTTCGCCACTGCCTTATCAAAGTTGAGCGTCATCTTGCCGTCAGCCACCTGAAAGATTTCCTGTCCCAGCTGCATACTGCCAATCAGCATATAGTTCGCCATCGCATCCCTGCCAAAGAGCGCCTTGCCGTCGTCAGGCACATCGGGCGTCAGTGAATCCGTCCATTCAAAATACTTTTCGGCCGTGGCCGTCAGCCCCTCCATATTCGCCATATCATCGTAAGATGCCCCCGTTGCCGCCGCAAACGCGTCCCAGTCCGTCTTGTTGATGACCAGCAATTCGAGAGACTTGGCTGTGGGAAAGATCTTGATCTCGCCTGTGCCCGCAAAATCTCCCTCTTTCAGGTAACTGTCTATGTAAGCGTTCTTTTCTTCTTCACTCAGATAGTCCTTCAAATCCATAACTTGACCCAACTGGTCAACCGCGTATGCCGTGTCCGCATATGCCATAAAAATATTTGGCACCTCGTCCGCACCGACTTCACCCTGCACCGCCGCCAGCACATTGGTCTCCAAATCATTCACCGAACCCTGACTGACACTCTTGACGATAATGCCCTTCTGTGCGCCAACGGATTCGTTGAACTCCTCCACCAAGCCGTCAAAAGCGCTGAGCTGATCGCCGTTATAGTAGGTCCACACCGTGATTTTTGTGGGATTTTTCGGATCCAGGGGCGACTTGCTGCCACAGGCTGAAAGAATAAGCCCCAACGCGCAGACCGCGCACAGCAATGTCGTCTTATATTTCGGTTTCATCGTCATTTCCTCCCCGTCAGTGCAATATCGATCCTTCCCCTTTTTCAGCAAATTTTGCCAGATACGCTTTTATTGTACTCTTTTTTACCTGATGGGTCAATCTTTTCATGCCACGGCCCGTGTCGGCAGCGCGCATCAGGTATGCGCCGCTTTTGCAAGCATCACGTCCTCCTCCAAAAAGGACAGGATTTGGCATGGGACGATACGGTTTGCCAAACATTGCGCTGTTTCATCATCGCCGCTTAGCGGACCTTTCATTTTCTCCTCCGCTTGTGCCTTAATTGCCACCTTGACATAATGGGGGGTATGCCCGATCCACCAGCTCCCGTCCGCCCTCTCAATACGCTCCTCAAAAAGGACAGACACCTCCCTGCCCAAAAAGGTCTCCCGAAACGCTCTCGACATCTCCCGCTCCCGCTTCATCAGCCGCTCGCTCCTTGCCGCCTTCTGCGCCTCAGTAAGCTGCCCCGGCATATCCGCCGCAGGCGTGCCCTGCCTTCTGGAATACTTGAAAATGTGCATCTCATAAAAGCCGACCCGCGAAAGAAAATCCTCTGTCTCCTGAAATTCCGCTTCTGTCTCCCCCGGGAAACCCACGATCACATCGGTGGTGATGGCCGGATTCTCATAATATTTCCGCAGCCTCATGACCGCTTCCAGGTAAGCTGCCGTATCGTATTTGCGATTCATCCTGCGCAGGACAGCGTCACTTCCGCTTTGCAGGGAAAGGTGAAAATGCGGGCAGACCTTGGGCAGGCTGCTCAGCGCTTTGGCAAATTCCTCCGTCACGATCCCCGGCTCAAGCGACCCCAGACGGATGCGTTCCACTCCCGTGATCTCAGACAATTCCCGCAAAAGCGGCAATAGCTCCGAACTGCCGCGCTCCATCGGAGATCCGCTTTGCGGAGCTCCCGCAGGAATTTTCTCCATACCGTAGGAACTCAGATGGATCCCCGTCAACACAAGCTCCTGATAGCCTGCCTTTGCAAGCCGCACCGCCTCCGCAAGCACATCCTCCTGTCTGCGGCTCCTGATCCGCCCTCTCGCATAGGGAATGATACAATAGGTACAAAACTGATTACAGCCGTCCTGAATCTTTAAAAAGGCGCGGGTGTGTCCCGAGGTCTCCCGCAGGGAAAGCTCCTCGTACACTGCGGCATGCCCGATGTCGATCCTGTGGATCTCCGGTCGACTTTCGTTTCTTTCTGCGGGTATTTGAGCCTCCCGCCCGGCCAGGTAATCCTCCAGTATCTGAACCAGCTCCCCCTTTTTGTTATTGCCGATGGCCAGATCCACCGTGCCGTCCGCCTCCAGACTCGCCTGCCCGGTCTGCACATAGCAGCCGACAGCCACCACCACGGCATCGGGATTCAGGCTTCTCGCGCGGTGCAGCATCTGCCTGCTTTTCCTGTCGGCAATGTTTGTGACCGTACAGGTGTTCACGATATAGATATCCGCCGTCTCATCAAAAGGTACAATTTTGTATCCCTTTTCTTGTAACATTTGTTGCATAAAGTCCAATTCATAGGCATTTACCTTGCAGCCAAGATTATGTAATGCTACACTTTTCATAGTAATCTCCGCATTTTTTGTAGTGTTTTATCATTGACTTTTGCTCTGCCAACATTTAGTATTAGGTTCAGAAAGTATAAAAATTAAAGGAGGTATTTCCGCAATGAAAACAGTACAGATTTCTTTAAATTCTATCGATAAGGTTAAATCTTTCGTGAATGATATCACAAAGTTTGATTACGACTTCGATCTTGTGTCCGGCAGATACGTGATCGACGCAAAATCTATCATGGGTATCTTCAGCTTAGATTTATCCAAGCCGATCGACTTAAACATCCACGCTGAGGACGGCACGGATGAGGTTATGGCAGCGCTGAAGCCCTACATCATGTAATGAAGTAAATTTCTTCAAAATCAACTTCTAACTACGGTATAGAAGAAATCCGAACAGCTCCGGGATTCCCAGGGCTGTTTTTTTACGCCTGCACCACGATCACCTCTTTGGTCGTGAGCGCCTTCTCCACCAGCTCGTCGATCCCCTCCTGCAGATTCTGCTCATGTCTCTTGATGATATTCAGATTGGGCTTGGTCACGGGATGCTTAGCCACAAAAATGGTACAGCAGTCCTCGTACGGCAGGATCGAAGTCTCGTAGCTGTCGATTTTCTCCGCAATATCCACGATCTCCATCTTATCAAAGCCGATCAGCGGTCTGTAGACAGGCATGGTGCACACCTCGTTCGTTGCCGCCAGGCTCGCCATGGTCTGGGAAGCCACCTGTCCGATGCTCTCGCCTGTGATCAGGCCCAGACATTCGGTCTCCTTCGCAATATGTTCCGCAATGCGCATCATGTAACGGCGCATGATGATCGTCAGTTCATCGTGCGGGCACTTGTCGTAGATGTAGAGCTGGATATCGGTAAAATTCACCACGTGCAGCCAGACAGGTCCCGCATAAGCCGCCACCTTCGCCGCCAGATCGACCACCTTCTGTTTCGCCCGCTCGCTGGTGTAAGGCGGTGCGTGAAAGTACACGGCATCGATCTTCACACCGCGTTTGGCGATCATCCATCCCGCCACCGGAGAATCGATACCGCCCGACAACAACAGCATCGCCTTGCCGCCTGTCCCCACAGGCATCCCGCCGGGTCCCGGTATGATCTCAGAATAAAGATAGATCTTGTCCCTGATTTCCACATGCAAAAGGATGTCCGGCTTATGCACGTCCACCCGCATCTCGGGATAGGCATCAAGGATCACCCCGCCCAGTTCCACGTTGAGCTGCATGGAATCGAGCGGATAATTTTTACGCGCCCGTCTTGCCGCCACCTTAAAAGTCTTGTTCCTGTCAGGATACGCGTCGCCCACGAAGCGCACTACATCTTCGCAGAGCTTTTCAAAGCCCTCGTCCTCCACATACACCACAGGGCAGATACCGGAAATGCCAAAAACCTTTTTCAGGCTCTCCACCGTCTCCTCAAAATCAAAGTCCGAGAGGGCATCTACATAGATGCGCCCGTCCGTCCTGCGCACCGTAAACTCCCCTTCTGCCTTTTTCAGGGCGTACTTGATCTGTTTGACCAGTGCCTCCTCAAAGAGGTAGCGATTCTTGCCCTTGACGCCGATTTCCGCGTATTTGATCAGAAATGATTGATACATAAGCAGCACTCCTTTTTCCCGTTTATCCGCTAATTGCGAAACTCATCACAATGGTAAAACAATTGTGCAAATAGTATAACCATAAGCAGACCCTTGGAGAACATTGGTACTTGACGAGGTTATTTCGAGTCTCGTACCATTATGTTCGACGGAGTGAAAGCGCGTCTGCGTTGGTTATGCTATTTGTACAATTTTAGCAAAGATAATGGAGTTTCGCATCAACTTAGCGTCTCGTATATTTCCTCAGTTTCGGCACGATCTCCTCCAGATTTTGACAGGTGTATGCAATCTCCTCCTGAGTCGTAAAACCGGAAAGGCTAAAACGAATGGTGGACTGCAAAAGCTCCTTCTCCACGCCGACAGCCTTTAAGGTAGCCGACGGCTGCGGCTTGTGAGCGGCACAGGCGCTTCCGGCGGAAACATAGATCCCCCGCTCCTCCAGCGCATGCAGAAGCACCTCGCTGCGCACGCCCCTGAAGGAAACACTCACAATGTGCGCCGCGCCTTCCCTGCCGGGACAGCCGTTTATGATCACATCGGGTATGCTCTTGACCCCATTAGTCAATTGCTCCCGCAGCCCATAAATCCTTTCCACATCCTGCTCCAAATTCTCATACACCATCTCCGCCGCTTTGGCAAAGCCCGCGATTCCGGGCAGGTTCTCCGTACCTGACCTAAGCCCACGCTGCTGACCGCCGCCGTACATCACAGGGCTTACCTTTGCTCCCTCCCGCAGATAGAGAAGCCCCACGCCTTTTGGACCGTGAATTTTATGGGCGCTTGCAGAGAGCATATCAACCTGCATCTTTTTCGGATACAGTCTGACCTTGCCGAAACCCTGCACCGCATCTACATGAAAAAGCGTTGCCTGATTCTTTCTTTTGATCAAAGCGCCCGCTTCCGCGATCGGCTGGATGCTGCCGATCTCATTGTTGGTGTGCATGATGGAGACTAAAATAGTGTCGGGCCTGATGGCATCCGCCAGTTCGTCAAGCGAAATCCTCCCCTCCCTGTCCACGGAGAGATAAGTCACCTCAAACCCCTGATTCTCCAGATAGGCCATGGGCTGCAAGACCGCCGGGTGCTCGATCTTCGTCGTGATCAAATGCCTGCCGCTCCTATGGTTTGCCATCGCCGCACCGATTACCGCAATATTGTCAGACTCTGTCCCGCCGGAAGTAAAAAAGATTTCCTTTTCATTCCCTTTTAAAAGCTTCGCAAACGTTTCATCCGCGTATCTTAAGTAGGCTTCCGCCTCCACTCCCTTGTGGTGCAGGCTGGAAGGATTCCCGTAATCTTCGCACAAGATCCTGTGCATCAACTGCGCGGCCTCCGTAAAACAGGCGGTGGTCGCGGAATTATCCAGATAGACTTCCATTGCTGTTATTTCCTTCCTAAACCCTATATTTCTACAATATGATTTACGCTTCTAAATGGTACATCAGCCAGGAGAGGACGACCAGCCCTGCCGTCTCTGTGCGCAGGATACGCCGCCCCAAAGTAATGGGCGTGACACCCTCCGCAAGGGCCATCTCCACCTCGCCCTCCTCGAAGCCGCCCTCCGGCCCGATCAAAACCGCCACGCTCTTTCCCGGTTCAATTCCTTCTATGAGCTGCCTGGTCTGCGCCATGCCGTCCTCCGACAATTCATAGGGAAGGAGACGCACATCCATCTCTCCCGCATAGGACAGCGCCTCCTTCATCGTCATTGGCATCCTTACCACGGGGATAACGCCCCGTCTGCACTGCTTGGCAGCCGCCTCCGCAATCCCCTGCCAACGGCTTACCTTCGCCTGCGCTTTCTTTTCGTCCAGCTTCACCACACAGCGTCTGGCCGCCACGGGAATGATCTCATACACCCCGAGTTCCACTGCTTTCTGCACGATGAGTTCCATCTTATCCGCTTTGGGAAGACATTGAAAGAGATAAATCTTAGAAGGCAGTTCCACGCCTTCTTCTTTGACAAACCGCAGGGAACAGATCACCTCGTCCTGCGCAAATTCCTCAATGCCGCAGCGGTACTCCTTATCGTCCCCACTGCACCTGACCGCAATCTCTTCGCCGATCTTCATGCGCAGCACGTTTTTCATATGATTCACGTCGTTGCCCGTAATCACGACACGCCTATCCTGAATCTGGGACGGTTCCACAAAAAATTGATACATATTCAAACTCCGTTGATCCGCCAAACGCGCATCGTTCTTTCTTCATCTGCCCGCAATACAGCATTCCGCGCATCAATCTTCCTGCGCTTCCTCCGTTTGCGGAACCTGCTGTGGAGATTCCGTCTGTACCTTAACTTCGCACAGTCTGCGCTCCTCCCGTTTCTTCTTCAAGCTGCGGATCGTTGTCACCAGTTTTACGATCACCACAAACACCACGACGCCCAAAACGGCTCCCGCACTGTCAATGCACACATCCGAAAAACGCCCCGCGCGCCCCGGCACAAAAAGCTGGTGTATCTCGTCGCTGGCAGCGTAAACGGCTGCCGCGCCGGAAGCAGTCAAACCGTGTCTGAGCAGACTCATTTCCCACTGTCCGATCCAGATAAAAATCAGGACGGACAAGATACCAAACTCCGTCATATGCGCCGCTTTGCGCACAAAACCCTCGATGGCATCCGCGATCTCCTTGACCCGCGCGTCGCTTAAGTCCAGATTAAAAAACGTTCTGGTATTGCTCACGAGCTGGTAGGTAAAGCTCTGGCTCACGGCGCCGGACTCCTCTTTTGTCTGCGCGGAAAAGGCAAAAATGATACACATCCACATGATTGCCAGCACGCCTGCCAGATTCCGCAGAAAGACGATTTTCATTTTCTTCCGCCGCGCCGCGATTTTCTCCTGTTTGCTTTCTTCCGGCTTCACTTCTTCCTGTTTAGCCGCTTCCTGTTCTTCTATTTCTTCTTTCTTCATATCCTGTTCCATTTCATTTTAAATATTTATATTGCTTTGATTTCTATATGTAGTCATTCGTATGCCTGCCGCTTTTCGTCAGTCAGTTTTTCGCGCAGTCACAGACCGCCACTCACCCTGCACAGTCACTTCCAGTACTGTCAGTCCTGCTGCCTCGCAGGCCCGCGTTACCAAATCTTCCTTCCCTTCAATAATGCCCGATGTAATATAGACGCCGCCCTTTTTCAGGCAGGGCACAATGACTGGTGTCAGCGGCACCAGCACATCCGCCAAAATATTTGCCGTCACGATATCATACGTTTCAACGCCTGCCTGATCCTGCACTTCCTGTTCGGTGATGATGTTGCCGATCAGCAGCTCAAAATCCTTCTTAGCAATCCCATTCGCCTGCATATTCTGCGCTACGGCTTCCACCGCACAGGGATCAAGGTCTGTGCCAAACGCATGACCCGCACCGTACATCAGCGCTAAAATGGCAAGAATACCGCTGCCTGTCCCCACGTCCAAAAGCTCCGCTCCCGGCGTCAGATACTTCCAAATCTGCCTGATACAAAGCTGCGTGGTCTCGTGCATCCCCGTGCCAAAGGCCGTGCCTGGATCGATATGCAGGATCCTTTTATCCCTATCTTCTTCCCGCACTTCCTCCCAGGAAGGGATCACCAGCAGATCGTCTATCGTAAATTGATGGAAATACTGCTTCCAGTTATTGATCCAGTCAATATCTTCCGTTTCAGACACGGTGACAGTCCATTCGCCGATCTCCATATAGGAGCGGACCTCCGCAAGCGCCTCCTCGATCAGCGCAAGCACGCTCTCCTTAGTGATCGTCTTTGCCGCCCCGCTGCCTGCTTCCGCCTCGGTCACCGTTTCCCCATCTGCCGCCACATCCATCGTTTCTTCGCCTGCCACCTGACTGCTCAGGCGCAAAGAGCCATCCTCACGCTCCTCCACAAAGAAGCTTAAGTAGGCAACGCCGTCGTCGGCCTCGGCCTCGGGCAGAATATCCACGAACATCTGCTCCTTCTCAAGGGCAGTCAGGGGCACCTTATCCTCGATCTGCGCCCCCTCAAGCCCTCTGTCGTAGAGCTCGCTGATGATGATGTCCTCTGCATCTACGACTGTTTTAATTTGAAATTTCATCCACTTCATAACATCCCGCCTTCCACGGAGATTGCGTAACAAGCGTTTCTTCTCGTTCACCTTTCGCTGAGCTCCAGAAGCTTCTGCTTAAGGTCGTTCTCCATCACCCGCATTTCTTCCTCAGCCACACGGCGCTTCTCCCTGCCATCGGCCTGGATCTTCATGACCTCGTCCAGGGTGGAAATCAGGTTTGCGTTGGTGGTCTTTAACGTCTCCATATCAATGATGCCGCGCTCAGACTCTTTTGCGCTCTCGATGGAAGCAGTCTTTAAGACTTCCGCATTCCGCTTCAAAAGCTCATTGGTCATATCGGAAACTTCCCGCTGTGCCCTCGCCGCCTGCTCTGCATGGGTCACACCCAGCGCCAGCACCATCTGGCTTTTCCAGAGGGGAATCGTATTGACGATCGTTGACTGGATCTTCTCCACCATCATGGTGTCGCTGCTCTGCACCAGTCTGATCTGAGGCGCTGTCTGAATGGATACCATTCTCGTCAGTTCCAGATCGTGAATCTTTTTCTCAAAGCGGTCGCAAAGAGCCTCTAAATCTCTGGCCGCCTGCGCATCCTCGGGCAGACCGCTCGCCTTTGCTTTCTCCAAAAGCGCGGGCAGTTCCGTCTCCCTGGTCTCGGCAAGCTTCTTTTTGCCCGCCAATATGTACATGGAAAGCTCCTTAAAATAATTCAAGTTCAGGTCGTACATCTTGTCAAGAATCGAAATGTCCTTTAACAGCATGACCTGATTATTTTCAAGCGCTTCGCAGATCTTGTTGACATTGGTCTCCGCCTTGGAATACTTTGTCTTGATGGCCTCCAGTTTGTGCGCAGGCTTTTTGAAGATGCCAAGGAACCCCTTCTCCTCCTCGTCAAAGCCTTTTAACTGCGTCACCACTTCGGAGAGCATGTCGCCCACCTCGCCAAGGTCCTTGGTCTTTACATTCTCTAACGCGTTTCCCGAAAAGTCCGCCATCTTCTTCTGCGTACCCACGCCGTACTGTAAAATGGCCGTAGAATTATGCAGGTCGATTTGCTTTGCAAATTCATCCACCTGCCGCCTTTCCTCGTCGGTAAGGATAGAGTCGTCAAGTTCCTGTTTTACGGCTTCCGTCTTCGGAAGTTCGGCAAGGGGCGCCTGCTCCTGCACCATCGTCTCCACCTCGCCAAATACCAAAGTGGGTGCCTGCTGTTCCAACAATTCTGTTTCGCTCATAATATCCTCCATGCCGGAGCTTTAGGCGAAGGCCGCGTGCCAAATGTCAAATTTGGCTCTGCGATTCCGAGTTTGCGGCTCCAACGCAAACTCGCGATTGAAAAATCAGCATATCAGTGTGATTTTTCAATCTGTCCTCCTTTGTTTTATAAGTATCCATCTTGTTTCAGTATCGTATGTAGCGCCGAGATATCCGACTGGATATCCCAAGCTTTTTCCCGAAAAAGTTCATCTAAGAACTTCTCAAAGGCTTCGTTGATATTGTCCACCGCATTCTCGATCTCCCGCTTGGTCTGCTCCACATTGGATAAGTCAAGCTGCTGCCTGTCCAGATCGCGGTACGCCTCCAAAAGCTTTTTGGTGGTAGGCAGGTAAAAGCTCAACATCTTACGCAACTCGGGCGCCAGTTCCGGCTCCTTTTCCACCTGCTCAAAAATCCTTGTCACTAAAATCTCCAGACGATCCAGCTTATCCGACATTTCCTCGCCGGGAATCTCGTTGTTGCACTGCCTGATCAGGCGTACATAACTTTTTCCTTCTTCAATGACCTCGCCAGCCTCGCCCAGACGCTCTTTCTCCTGCTGCCTGCGCTCCTCCGCCATCTTTTCGATTTCCAGCTTTTTCTGCTCCTCCTCGTAATTCTTCTGGGTGAGCATATACTGATTGTACATGGCGTCGCTGGCGATCAGGCAGGTTTCTTTTTCATCCAGGCGGCCCTGCTTGAACATCCCAAGCTGCAGCATTTTTTTGATGTCACTTATGACAAACCGTTCGCTTTTACCTGTTTTACCAGCTATTTCCCGAATCGGGCAGTACAGTCTGTCCTTCACCATCTCCACATAGCGTTTGTAGCGCTCGGCACGGCCCGTCACCCTGGTTCCGCGAATCCCTATGCCAAGTCCTGCGGCAATGAACAGGCCGCTTGCAACAAGTGAAGCCACGCCTGCTGAGTCTACGATTGCTCCCAGTACCGCCAATGCCCCCAGGCCCGCAACGCTGTAGCCCACGCACATACCGACCACTCCCGATACGGAACCCTTCGGCGTACGCTGAAACAGTCTGGTGTCAGGACGCGTGTTTGGCTTTCTGTACTGCGGCAGATGCGCATAGGGAGTCTGCCGCTGCATATAAGTATTCCCCGCATTTCCGCCGCCAAGTCCGCCCGCAGCACGGCTGATACCGTTTCCCACATTGTTCACGACACGGTTTACGCCTTCGCCGACTGCTCCCACGGTACGGTTCACACTTTCTCCCACCGTTCCCATGGTACGGTTTACTTCCTGCATGGTGCGGTTAATGGTCTCGTTTACCGTGTCACCGATATTTTTGCCAAGGTTTGTAAAATTGCCCGTATCAACTGCCTGTTGTACCTGATCGCGAATCTCCTCGCCGGCCCGATACCACTCATTCCTGTCCATACTCTACAACGTCTCCATATTCATCCCATATATTGCAGATCCAGGTGCTTCCCTGATTAAAGATGATCTCCTCGCCGTTCTCGTCGTAAAACTTCGCGGGCGTGAAATCGCCGTCATAACGCTCCCATCTGCCCTTGACGACTCTGCCGTTAGTAAAGACGATGGCATCTCCTTCGCCGTGTACGCCAAAGGCCAGATAATCGTGGTCATCCCTTTTTTCACCATGGCAGTACTGGAACACCACGTTGCTGACGGTGAGCTGATCTCCCGTGAGCTCGTCGATCTGCTTCTTGCCATCCTGATAACGATAATAGAGCTGATCGTCCTCATGATATTCAAAGTAAGGATGGTACGCGCCATAGCCGCTCGAATTTTTCCCGGACTTTCCGCCGGGATAAATGTAAGCAGCCTCCTCATTATCCGCATACTCTGCCCTCACATCATCCGCCACGAAAAGGAAGGGCGGCACATAAGCACTGTCATACTTCCAATCATACCCAAGCCTGTCCACCGCGTCAAACAGACCGTCGATAAAAAGATACCCCGTAAATTCCAACGCGTAACCGGGACGCTTATATCTGCCAAACGCCTCGTCCGCCGGATTATGGATACCCGTCACTGCCGCGCTGACATTGTAAACTTCCGGGCGGTTGATCAATTCTTCTACATAAGGCACGGCCAGTCCCCAGTTACAGTAGATCGCCTCATAGCCCATGGCCTGATAAACGTAATAATCTCTGCTGGAACGAACGGGACCGATCCTGTCAAGGTCATCAAAATCCTCAACCACCGCCATCAGGCGAGTGATACGTCCCTCCACAGGTGCCTCATAAATGATGGCGGCGCGTGAAATCCCGTACTGCGGCATAGCCGGCGCATTATTGGGGATCATCACCGCAATCGGACGTCTCAGCGCCTGCTCCTTATTCGTCCACTTTCCTGTCAGGTAGCTCTGGATCTGACCGCCCTTTTCCTCCCTCACATCAATGACGGGATAAGCGGTGGTCAGCTCCGGTTCGGGTTCCGGCTCAGGTTCCGGTTCCGGCTCATCAATCACCTGCTCCTCCACGATCGGCTCAGGTTCCGGTTCAGGTTCCGGCGTCTGTGCCTTGCCGCACGCCGCTGCCAGGATCATGATCAGCAAAGCGCCCACAAGCACGCGGCCCTGCAATTTCGCCGTCTGCTCCTTCTCTCCATTCTTGCGTAATCTCATATTTCCCTCCATGCCTGCGCTGTCTTTGCGCACCCCTTTCTATCATCGTTCAAATCCCAATTTATTCTCAAAAGTTAGCGTTTGACTTCTGCACCTATTTTATACTACCATAAAAATGCAAGAAAAGCCATGAGAATCTCTCCTGGCTTTTCTTGCATTTCTCTATGCCCTATTCGACATTAAAATTTAAATTTTTTCTTCTTTTTTCCGCCGCCGTTTGCGTCGTCGTTCTGGTCGGAGGTTATGTTCTTCGCCGCGTTTAAGCTGTTGTCCGTACTCTCGTCAAACTGCTTTAAAAGCTCTTTCGCTTCATGGGAAAGCTTATCGGGCACCTGCACCACCAGCGTCACGTAATGATCGCCGCGCACGTCCTTGCTTCGCAGGGAAGGCACTCCTTTTCCTTTTAAGCGGACTTTGGTGTCGGTCTGCGTTCCCGCTTTTACCTCGTAGATCACCCTCCCGTCCACCGTATCGATCACGATATCACCGCCCAGCGCCGCAATGGCAAAGGACATGGGCACCGTGGAATAGATGTTCTCGTCCTGCCTTTGGAAGATGGGATGTCTTCCCACAACCACTTCAACCAGCAGATCCCCTCTGGGACCGCCATTCGATCCCGGCTCGCCTTTATCGCGGATGCGCACACACTGTCCGTTGTCAATACCCGCAGGGATGGAAACCTGAATCTTTTTCTTATTGGCAATATAGCCCGTACCGCGGCAGTCGGGACATTTGTCTTTGATCACCTTACCCGTTCCGTGACAGTCGGGACAGGTCTGCACGTTTCTGACCGTACCGAAGAAGGACTGCGAAGTGAATACCACCTGTCCCTTACCGCCGCACTTCGAGCAGGTCTCGGGACTGGTCCCCGGCTTTGCGCCCGTGCCGTGGCAGGCAGTACACTCGTCTTTGAGCGTCAGCTCGATCTCCTTCTCTACACCAAAGACCGCCTCCTCAAAGGTAATGCGCACGCTGGTGCGGATATTCGCGCCTTTCATGGGGCCGTTTCCTCTGCCGCCGCCACGTCTGCCGCTGCCGAAAAGATCCCCAAAAATATCGCCGAAGATATCTCCGAAATCCGCACTGTTGAAATCGAAGCCGCCGAAACCGCCCGGGCCGCCCGCACCGTCGAAGGCAGCATGACCATACTGGTCATACTGTCTCCTTTTCTCAGGATCGCTGAGGACCGCATAAGCTTCCGAGGCCTCCTTAAATTTTTTCTCCGCCTCCGCGTCCCCCGGATTCATATCGGGGTGATATTTCTTCGCAAGGACTCTGTATGCTTTTTTGATGGCGGCATCATCAGCGCTTTTCTCTACGCCGAGCACCTCATAGTAGTCTCGTTTCTGCTCTGCCATGACTTTATCCTTCCCTGGATTCTTTTAAGGTCTTATACTTCGCGGAACTCCCCGTCTACGACATCATCCGCGCCGCTGTTGTCCGCAGGACCTGCCTCCTGCGCGCCGCCCATGTTGCTCATGTCGGGGCCGCCCTGCGCCTGCTGCATATTCTCATACATCTTCGTGAACAGCGCCTGTGCGGAGTTCGTCAGTTTCTCCTTCGCCGCCTTCAACTCGTCAAGCTGGCTGTCGGTAAGCTCCTGATCCTTGGTCTTTTCCAAAATATCCTTGACTGCCTGGAGATCAGCCTCCACGCTTGCTTTTTCGGAAGCGTCGATCTTGTCGCCCACTTCGTTCAATGCCTTCTCGGTCTGGAATACAAAGGAATCCGCCTCATTTCTGGTATCGACCGCCTCTTTGCGCTTCTTATCCTGTGCTTCGTACTCTGCCGCTTCCTTGACTGCCTTTTCGATCTCGTCATCGGACATATTGGAGCCGGCCGTGATGGTAATGTGCTGCTCCTTGCCTGTGCCGAGATCCTTCGCGGACACATTCACGATACCGTTAGCATCGATATCGAAGGTCACCTCGATCTGCGGTACACCGCGCATTGCCGGCGGGATACCGTCCAGTCGGAACTGACCAAGGGACTTATTGTCTTTTGCAAACTGTCTCTCACCCTGCAGCACGTTGATATCTACCGCCGTCTGGTTGTCGGAGTAGGTGGAGAACACCTGGCTGTGCCTGGTGGGGATGGTCGTATTTCTCTCAATCAGTCTGGTCGCAATGCCGCCTGCGGTCTCAATGGAAAGTGACAAAGGCGTCACATCCAGCAGAAGGATCTCACCTGCGCCCGCATCGCCCGCAAGCTTACCCCCCTGCACGGAAGCACCGAGCGCCACGCACTCGTCGGGATTTAAGGACTTGCTGGGCTCTTTGCCCGTGAGCTGTTTTACCTTTTCCTGCACCGCAGGCACACGGGTGGAACCGCCGACCAAAAGCACCTGGCCGATATCCGCATTGGTCAGACCCGCATCCTTCATCGCGTTCTGCACGGGCACAGCCGTTCTCTCTACCAGATCGCTGGTGAGCTCATCGAACTTCGCTCTGGTCAGGTTCATATCAAAGTGTTTCGGGCCATCCTGCGTCGCCGTGATAAACGGCAGGTTGATATTCGTGGTAGTTGCGGAAGAAAGCTCCTTCTTCGCCTTCTCAGCCGCCTCTTTCAGTCTCTGAAGGGCCATCTTATCTTTGGAGAGATCAACGCCCTCCTTTGCCTTGAACTCAGAAAGCATCCAGTCGATGATCTTCTGGTCAAAATCGTCGCCGCCCAGATGCGTATCGCCGTTTGTGGCAAGCACTTCGATCACGCCGTCGCCGATTTCAATGATGGACACATCAAAGGTACCGCCGCCCAGGTCGTAAACCATGATCTTCTGCTCTTTTTCGTTGTCCAGGCCGTAAGCCAGCGCCGCTGCCGTAGGCTCGTTGATGATACGCTTCACATCAAGGCCCGCGATCTTGCCTGCGTCCTTGGTCGCCTGTCTCTGAGAATCGTTAAAGTATGCGGGGACGGTGATAACCGCCTCCGTCACGGTCTCGCCCAGATAGCTCTCCGCATCCGCTTTCAGTTTCTGCAGGATCATTGCGGAGATCTGCTGAGGCGAATACTTCTTGTCATCAATGGTGCGGCCTCTGTCCGTACCCATATCTCTCTTGATGGAAGCGATGGTGTTATCCGCGTTGGTGACTGCCTGACGCTTTGCAGGCTCACCTACCAGACGCTCGCCGTTCTTCGTGAATGCCACAACGGACGGTGTGGTGCGCGCGCCTTCCGTGTTCGCGATGACAGTGGGCTTGCCGCCCTCCATTACTGCCACACAGCTGTTTGTTGTTCCCAAGTCGATGCCGATAATTTTACTCATAATATTTACTCCTTTTCCGAAGCGCTCACGCTTCTATGAAATTTATAATTGCAGTTATTATTTCTTTTCTTATCTTGAATCCTACCGCCCGTTGTTCCGTCTTCTGTATGAATGCTGTTGTTTCATTTGCAGTATTCACAACGTAGAAATTGCTTTCGCTCAGCCCGTACTCCCTCAAATACCTACTGAACCACCGCCACCATACTGTGCCGTACAACGCCCTCGCGGTAAGTGTACCCTTTTTGCAGCTCCTGCGCCACGACCCCGCTCTCAAACTCCTCACTCTCCACCTGCATCACCGCGTTGTGGAAATCGGGATTAAATTCTTCCCCGACTGCGGGAATTGGCTTCACATCCAGATTCTCAAGCTCTGTCATCAGCTGCTTGTAGATCATCTGCATGCCCTGCGCAACTGCGCCTTCCTGCTCTCCCTCAGGGATACTTGCCAACCCTCTCTCAAAATTATCCACCACGGGCAGGATCTTTTCGATCACGCTCTTGGCTCCGGTCTCAAACATGGCCGTCTTTTCTTTCTCCGTCCGCTTGCGAAAATTTTCAAATTCAGCCATCTGCCGCTTCACGCGGTCCTCAAGTTCCTCGATCTTTTCCTTGAGAGCGTCCTGCTTCTTATCTTTCTTTTTCTTTTCCTTTTTTTCCTCTTTCGGCGTGGGGCCTTCCTGTGCGCTCTCCGCCGCAGCGTCCTCCTTACCCTCCTGCGCCGCCTCTGTTTCCTGTTTGGCTTCTTGCTCCAATTCTTCTTCCACTTCGTTTGTCCTGTCTTTTTCTTCTGCCATCACACTCATCTCCAATCTATTTATTGACCTGCTTGGTCATCAATGCGGAGAATGCCGCTTTCAGGCATTCTCACCCTAGTGTTTATATAAATCATCCAGCTGATTCTTTAACAGCCGCAGATTGCTCACGACCTTCTCGTAATCCATGCGCTTGGGTCCAATAATACCAATCGTGCCTTTCATGCCCTCGTCCAGCTCATAGGTAGCTGTCACGATGCTGCAATCCTTCATGCCGGCCACCGGCGTCTCACTGCCGATGTAAACCTGAATGCCTGTATTGTTTTCATCTGAAAGGTTATCCTGCACAAGCTCCGTCAAAAGCTGCTTTTCCTCAAAGGTCGTAATCAGCTCGCTCGCCCGCTCATGGTCCGCCAGCTCGGGGTACTTAAAGAAGTTCTTCGCGCCGCTGGTGTAGATCTCCAAATCCTCATCAGCTTTGATTGCTTCCGCTACCGCGTCGATGACACCTGCCACGATTTCGCTGTGGATACCTGCCTGCTGCTTGAGGGCGGCAATCATGCCCAAGTTGATCTCCTCTAATGAGAGGCCGTTTAAGTGGGTGTTTAAAAGGATGTTCAGCTTTAAGAGCGTCTCGTCGGTAAGCTCTTCCTCCACCGTCAGCATCGTGTTCTTGATCACGTTGCCTTCCACCACGATGACCGCCAGCAAATGCTGTGCATCCACTCTCGAAAGCTGGATAAATTTCAGCTTATTTCGGTGATACTGCGGAGCCGATACCATGGCTGCATACTCGGTATTGTTCGCCAGAAGTTTCGCTGCCTGTTTCAGAAGATGATCGACCTTATCTTCCTTTTCCAAAAGAAGCTCCTTGCGCTCCTCCACCTCGCGCTCTTTTTCCTCCATCATCTTATCGACATAGAGGCGGTATCCCTTGTCAGAAGGAATCCTGCCCGCAGAAGTGTGGGGCTGTAAAATGTATCCCAGCTCCTCCAGATCCGCCATCTCGTTGCGGATCGTCGCCGAGCTTAAGTTCAGGTCAGTGTACTTGGAGATGGTACGACTGCCGACCGGCTCGCCTGTCTCCAGGTAATTTCGGATGATGGCCTGCAATATGATATATTTTCTTTCGTCCAGCTGCATCCCGTCTCCCTCTGCCGGAGTAAATACCCTCAAGATCCGGCATTCCCTCCGCGAGCTTCGCGCTGCGAATCTCGATTGATTGTTAGCACTCAATTCGTTAGAGTGCTAACACCTTCTGGTAGTAAGGTATCACTTCTTAATTTCTTTGTCAACATCATTTTTATAAAATTATTATTAACTGCAAATAAGCAGACTCAAGATGCTTTGCATCTTTCGTTCGCGCATATAAAGAAAGGCAGTCAATCCAGTATGTCCTGAATTGACTGCCCACATTCGCTGTCTGTTCTTATTATTTAGATGCCGAAGTTTCCTGCCACATCACCGTTGATCACATAGTAAACTACGCTCTCCTCAGGCTTTACGTAAAGCTCAACGCTCTTGAAATCGCCAACCTTTTTCTTAAGGTCATATTTCCAGACATCCTTTGCGATCTTTACCAGATCTTCTGTCGTGTAGGACTTACCCGCAAACTCTAAATGCAGGCTCTCCTTCACTGCTGCCTTTCTGGTCGTACCGGCTGCCTTGGTAGTCTTCTTTGCCGTAGTGGTCTTAGCGGTCTCCTTTTTAGCTGCAGCAGGCTTTCTGCCGGGTTTCTTTGCCGCATTCTTGGAACCGGGCTTTCTGCCGGGTTTCTTCTTCTCTGCAGGAGCCTTTGCTGCTTCTGTCTTGGTCTCTGTCGTAACCTCAGCCTTTACTGCTGCGGGCTCGGTCTTAGCTGCAGGTGTTGCCACGGGTGTCGTTACTGTAGATGTCTTTGTATCTGCCGCCTTGCTGATTTCAGGTTTCTTGATCTCTGCCATGAGTAATCTCCTTCCCCATCCTCTCACAAATACTTTTCCATAATCCGCGCCGTACCTATACGTATTCTGTACGGCCCCATTATTAGTATCATAGCTCAGTCAAACGGGACTGTCAACTAACAATCTGTAAGAAATAGTGAATTTTTATCATAAAATATTATACGAAATGCCATAAAAATGAAGAAAAAACGCCTCATTTCCTACTTTTTAGGCGAATGCAAACCAGGCAAGCACTGCGATTCCCAGCACGATCCGATACCATCCAAACACCTTGAAATCGTGTTTTTTAATGTAACCCATCAGGAATCTGATCACCAAAACCGACACCACAAATGCCACGATCATTCCTAGCGCCAGAATCATCAATTCCTCTCCGGTAAAGGAAAATCCAAACTTCACAACCTTTAAAAGGCTTGCCCCCAGCATCACGGGAATCGCCAAAAAGAAAGTGAACTCCGCCGCCACAGTTCGCGACACTCCGATCAAAAGCGCTCCCACAATCGTCGCGCCCGAACGGGACGTACCGGGAAAGACCGCCGCCAAAAGCTGAAACACGCCAATCATCAGAGCGACCTGATAAGTTATTTGATTAAGTTCCGTAATTCCCGGCGTCATCTTTTTATTTCTGTTCTCAATCACGATAAAGGCGATACCGAACACAATCAGCGCAATGGCTACGCACCAGGGATTATAAAAGAGCGCGTCCAGTACATCGTCAAAAGCCAGCCCAATCACCGCCGCTGGAATGCAGGCCACAAGGATCTTGAACCAGAGCACAAAAATGTCTTTTTGCACCACGGGTTTCTCCCGAAAATGAAAGGGAAAAATCTGCTTCCAAAACAGGAGTACCACCGCCAGGATCGCGCCCAGCTGGATCACCACCAGAAACATCTCCCAAAATTCTTCACTTACATTGAGGGTCACAAATTCATTGAGCAGAATCATGTGTCCCGTACTGCTGATGGGAAGCCATTCCGTGATGCCTTCCACAACGCCGAATAAAATTGCTTTTAGAATTTCTATGATATCCATAAATCACCTCACAGTCCGCAGTCTTTCGCCAGCCCACGGAACGCTTCAAGCGACCGCTCCACCTTCTCCGTGTCGATGCAGTAAGCGATACGGAAATATCCCTTTACGCCGAAAGTATCGGAGGGCACCAAAATGAGATCGCGTTTTTTCGCCAGTTCGGAAAAGGCAGGCGCATCCCCACCGGGCGCTTTTGGGAACATATAAAAGGTACCGCCGGGCTCCACGCACTCAAATCCGAGAGATATAAGCTCTTTATATAATATGTTTTTATTTGTCTCATAGACCGAAAGATCCGCCGTCAGTTCCAGAACTTCCGCCACCGCCAGCTGTATGATGGAGGGCGGACAGTTGTGCCCCGTCCCGCGCGAGATCTGACTGCACATCACGCTGATGATATCTGCATCCGTGCACTTCGGGTTCACCGCCACATAGCCGATCCGCTCTCCCGGCAGGGAAAGAGACTTGGAAAACGAATAGCAGGAAAGGGAATTATCATAAAACTTAGAAGGATAAGGCGCATCCACCCCCGCAAACACGATCTCCCGGTAAGGTTCGTCGGAGATCAGGAAGATATCGTGGCCGTACTGCTTCTGCTTTTCTTCCATGATACGCGCCAGTTCTTTTATGGTCGCCGTAGAATAGACAACGCCCGAAGGATTGTTCGGTGTGTTGATAAGGACTGCCATCACCTTCTCTGTCAGCATTTCTTCAAAAGCTGCAAAATTGATCTGAAAGCTTTCCGTGTCCGCAGGCACCACTTTGAGCGTAGCTCCGGTCAGATTGACGTAGGGTCCATACTCGGGGAAATAAGGCGCAAAGGTAAGCACCTCGTCTCCCTCCTGCGTCACGCACCGCAGCGCATGAGCGATCGCTCCCGCCGCGCCCGTGGCCATAAAAATATGGTTCCCTGTATAATTCATGCCGAATCTCTTATTTAAGGAAGCGGCCACCTTGTCCCTCACCGCAGGAATGCCCAGACTCTGGCTGTAGCCATGCAGTGTCATGGAATCCTTCTCCTGCAAAAGTCTGATCATCGTATCCGTAAATTCCTGCGGCACAGGCACGGAAGGGTTGCCGAGGCTGAAATCAAACACATTCTCGTAGCCGATCTCCTGCCCCCTGGCCGTCGCAAATTCCGAGAGCTGCCGTATCACTGATTTTCCCTGTAACATATCCTTATATTTTTGTACGATCATTTCTGTCACTCCATTTCTTTTGATTACTTTGCTTTCAAATGCAGCAGCCGCGCTTTATAGTCCCCCCAAAGTGCCGGCACATTGATCCCCGCATAATGCAGCGTATCCCCACGGTACTCGGTCTGCCCGATCTCCGGCCAGTCCACCGCATTCTCGATCACATAGGTCTTCTGCGGATCCAGTCCGGGAATGCAGATCCGTCTGCTGTGGTAATTGGGGCGGTTCAGCACCTGCACATAAGTGACAAGCGCCTCGCTCTTATCTTTCGCCACCACCGCATAGCAGTCATAAAAATGATTCTCCGCATAGCGCGCAATGCGGTAATAATCGCCGCGCCGCACCAAATCATTATATTTATGGTACATTGCCACCTGATCGGGAATCATCTCGCGGTCCGCCGCAGGAATCTTCGTCACATCCAGCTCATAGCCGAAAGTACCAGCCAGCGCCACATACCCTCTCGTCTCAAACGGCGTGGTCCTGCCCACCGTATGATTCGGGCAGTCAGACACGTGCGCCCCCATGGTAGAAAGCGGATAAATGATCGCCGTTCCCGCCTGGATCGACAGCCTCTCAATGGCGTCCGCATCATCGGAGCACCAAATCTGCGGACTGTAATAAAGCATGCCCGGATCGAATCTCGCCCCGCCGCCGGAACAGTTCTCTAACAGAAGATTCGGGAAATCCGTCACCAGCCTCTCCTGCATCTCATAGACTGCCAACGCCTGTCTGTGGCAGAGTTCACCCTGCCTGTCCGCAGGAAGCCCATAGCTGCCAAGATCGGAAAGTTGCCTGTTCATATCCCACTTCACATATTCAATATTCGCGCTGCGTAACACTGCCGCGATTCTGTCGTAGATACAGTCGCGCACTTCCTTTCTGGTCAGGTCAAGCACATACTGATTTCTGGCAAGGCTTCCCACCCTGCCCGGGATCTGGATCGCCCAGTCGGGATGCTCTCTGTACAGATCGGAATCGGGAGAGATCATCTCCGGCTCCACCCAGATACCGAACTTCATACCCAGCTTATTGACCTCGTCCACCAGATATTTCAAGCCGCCCTTCAATTTAGTTTCATTCACAAACCAATCGCCCAGACCGGAATTGTCGTCATCGCGTTTTCCAAACCACCCGTCGTCCATCACCAGCATCTCAATGCCGAGCGCTGATGCCTGCTTTGCGATCGCAAGCAGTTTCTCCGTATCAAAATCAAAGTAAGTTGCCTCCCAGTTATTGATGAGGATCGGCCGCTTTTTATCCTTATAAATGCCTCGAATCAGATGGTTACGGTACAGGTCGTGGAAATTCCTGGTCATGCCGCCCAACCCCTGCGCTGAATACATGCAGATCACCTCAGGCGCCTGAAAGCTCTCGCCCGCCTCCAGTTTCCAGCAAAAATCCTGCGGGTGGATACCCATCATCGCTCGAATGCTGCCAAACTGACTCTCCTCGATCTGCGCCAGGAAATTCCCCGAATAGACAAAGTTCATGGCGTAAACGTCGCCCGTCTCCTCCGTCGTTGTCCGATTTTTCCACGCCATAAAAGGATGTTCCTGATGGCTGGACTCTCCGCGCACCGAACCGACGCTCTGCTTGCCCTTTCTGATGGGCACCGTCTGCATCGCGCGCTCTCTCGCCCAGGAACCGTGCAGAGTGATAATCTCGTAATCGTCGTTATCCATATCGATACAGGCGGACATTACCTTCGTCAGATAAAGCGCCTCGCTGCTGTTGTTTACAATTCTTACGCTTCTGGCAATTGCATCGGTATCTGCAAAAATACTGTAAGACAATACCACCTGCAATTTCAGGATCGGGTCTTCGCAGATAATCTCTAACGTCTTACATTCGTCCTTTTCTCCAAATGTCGCAGGCAGTCCTTCCAGCGCTTTCTTACCGTCATAAATAGTATGGGATACATAGGAAAGCGACACCCCCGTATGGCCCGCCAACGTGCGGACCGAAAACGCTCCTTCCCGATAATCGCCCAGGCCGTGACCCGTATATTCCATAGGAAAGGCATCCAAAAAGGAGCATCTGTCCCTGTTATTTTGTGAAGGCACAAAGGGCGACTCTCCCGTGCGCATCAGATACGCCAGATCATCCGACGCAAGGCTCCTGCCGTAGTACACGTGCCCCAGAAAGTTCTCCTCGTCCACCACACCGATGCAGTAACTCGTGTGGGGTGTGTCCAGCTTAAAGATCCTGTTTGTTTCGTTGTAGGTGATATTCATTGTCTGCTTTCCTTTCTTTTTCGTTAATCGTCTATGTCGTTGGCCCAGGCAAGCGCACATCTGACGGCGCGTTTCCAGCCTTTCAAAAGCTGCTGCCTGGTCTTTCCCTCCATCGTCACGTCAAACCGCCTCCCCAGCTTCCAGTTTTCGCAGATTTCCGCTTTATCCTTCCAGTAGCCCACCGAAAGTCCTGCCAGATAGGCCGCTCCCAGAGCCGTCGTCTCGATACAGCTTGGCCGATGCACCGCCTGTCCCGTGATATCCGCCTGAAACTGCATCAGAAAATCATTGGCGCTGGCGCCGCCGTCCACCTTGAACTCCGCAAGCGAAATCCCTGCGTCCGCCTCCATCGCTTTCAATACGTCCACAGACTGATAGGCAATAGATTCCAGTACCGCCCGCACAAAATGCTCTTTCTGGCAGCCCCGCGTAATACCGACCACCGTCCCCCGTGCGTAAGGATTCCAGTAAGGCGTACCCATGCCGACAAAGGCCGGTACCACATAGACCCCGTTTGTATCGGGCACGCGCATGGCATATTTTTCCGAATGCTGCGAAATCTTCATCATCCGCATTTCATCCCGCATCCACTGTACCGCCGCACCCGCCACGAACACACTGCCCTCCAGGGCGTACTCTGGCTTTTCATCAAGTCCCGCCGCAATCGTGGTAAGCAGACCGCTCTTTGAGGCGATTGCTTCCTTTCCCGTGTTCATCAACAGAAAACAGCCTGTCCCGTAGGTATTTTTCACCTGTCCCGGCTGAAAACAGCACTGGCCAAACAGCGCCGCCTGCTGGTCTCCCGCCGCGCCAGCAATCGGAACCGGCGCACCGAAGATACTCGCATCGCTCTCTCCAAACATCGTCCCCGAAGGCTTCACCTCGGGCAACATCTGTCTGGGAATCCGCAGCAGCGAAAGCAGCTCCTCATCCCATTCCAGGGTATGGATATTATAAAGCATCGTTCGTGACGCGTTGGTGTAGTCAGTCGCGTGAACCTTTCCCTTTGTCAGCTTCCAGATCAGCCAGGAATCCACCGTGCCAAACAGTAACTCGCCGCGCTGCGCCCTTTCCCGTGCGCCCTCCACATGATCTAATATCCACGCGATCTTACTGCCCGAAAAATAAGCGTCCGGCACCAGCCCCGTCTTCGCCTGTATCCTCTCCGCATGACCCTGCGCCTTCAGTTCGTCAATAAACGCCGCCGTTCTGCGGCACTGCCACACGATGGCGTTATATATGGGCTCTCCCGTTTCCTTATCCCATACGATGGTCGTCTCGCGCTGATTGGTAATACCGATGCCCGCAAGCTGTGAAACGTCCGCACCGATATTGGCCATCGCCTCGACCGCCACCGCAAACTGGGAAGCCCATATCTCCCGCGGATTGTGTTCCACCCAGCCTGCCTGCGGATAGATCTGCGTAAATTCCTTCTGCGCCATACTGCAAATACTGCCGCTTTTGTCAAATAAAATACAGCGGGAGCTGGTCGTCCCCTGATCCAGCGCCATGATATATTTTTGCATATCTGCTATTTTCCTCAATATCAGAGCCTTATGGTTACCGTTCGAGTTCGCGGCTCTTTTACAAACTCTTGCAACACACCATTCTAAACTCCTCTAAGTATATAACGAGTGCGCCAGAAAAACAATCTTCCATTTTTGAAAAAAAGTACTATAATAATTCGAGGTGAACATACTGAGAAAGAGGAAAAAGAGATGAGCATCACAGTCGTATTACAGCAAATGATCATTATTTTTATATTGATTGGTATCGGCATGGTCCTTTATCGCCGTAAACTGATTACAGAGGAAGGCTCCAAGCAAATATCAGGGCTGATCATCAACGTTACCAATCCTGCGCTTTTGATCTGTTCCGCCCTCGACGACGGTCCCAAAGCAACACTTGGTGAGCTGGGCATGGCGCTTATTGCTTATGCCGCCATATTTGCAATTTTGATTGCTGTCGGCTTTCTGATCCCTCACATTTTGCGGATCCCCAAAAACGTCCGTTATGCTTATCAGATGCTGACTGTTTTCGGCAATGTAGGCTTTATCGGCATCCCGCTGGCCTCCGCAGTACTGGGCAGTGAATCTCTGATTTTTGTCTCTATTTTTAACCTGCTCTTTAATCTGCTGATCTACACCTTTGGCATCTCCCTTTTGCAGAGGGCAGCCGAAGGACCGAAGCAGGAAAATACACAGAGGGACACCCGACAGGTAAAAGAGGGCGTGGCCATTTTGGCAGAACAGACAGAAAAGAGCGCGACAGCTCCCGCCGGGCATATCACCTCGAGCCGCCTGCAAAAACTGGTAAACGCAGGCACGATCTCCGCTGCCGTTACCATCCTCTTTTACTTAGGAAATTTCCCTGTGCCCGAAATCATCTCCTCCGCCCTCTCCTATACGGGGCGTGCTACCACCCTGCTATCCATGCTGGTGCTGGGCGTATCCGTAGCGCAGATGGCACCGAAAGACATCTTCTCTCACCCGAAGCTCTATGCCTTTACCCTGCTTAGACAGGTATTGGTGCCCATCAGCTGCGTACTTTTGATGCGCTGCTTTTTGGATAACAAACTGATCTTAAATACCATGCTTTTGATGGTCGCGGTTCCCGCCGCCAATATGCCCCTGATGCTGGCAAAGCAGATGGACATGGAAACGGAATCCATCTCGCAGGGCATTATTTTAACTACGGTATTAAGTCTTTTGACGGTGCCTCTGGCCTGTTTGTTTTTAACATCATAATACCTTTAGCTTCCGCTCCCCTGAGCGCATTCGTTTCTGCCTTCCTGTCCCGTCCGCTGACCGGCCATTTTTACCGCACATCTTCCCTCTTTTCGACATAAACTAGAGTAAAACGACACAGGAAAAAACACTATGTACTTTTTTCTCTTTGCTCTACTGCTCATCGCCCTTCTCGGCTGCATTTTCTTTCAATGCCGCCGCAAACAAATCATCTGCAAGATCAATGCCATGGACTGCTGCGCCAAGTGCTCCCTTTTGAATGAACTGGCCGCCCCCTTCGGTTATGATTTCCACTGTGACAACGGCTTCTTTTCTTCCACAGTGGATGCGCCCCAGAAACAGGCTGGCTACACCTGGCTTTACGACTATCTGGCGCCCCGTTTCGGGATGGTCTTCGACGCCCTGCCTGTCTACTTCGATTATCAGCACAAAACCTGGCTGATCGAATTTTGGAAAGGACAGTACGGCATCAACACCGGAGCGGAAATTGGCATCTACCACACAGATTCCGTGATTCCCAAAAGCGAATACAAGACCGCCTGGTTTTCCTGCGCGGACGAAACTGAAATGCTCGACTGCTCTTTTCGCCTTTGCAGGCACGAAGACGACTGCGTCTGCAACGCGGGGCGGCACTGGTGGCTGACCGCCTTCCTTGTTGGCTGCTTTTCCAGACCCGCTTGCCTGACCATGGAAGCCTGCATCAGCTTCCCCGACAAAGAAATGCTCTACGCCTTCGTAAACGGGCTACGGCGCGCAGGCTGTGCGGATGACTGCATTTCTGTCAAAGGGCTCACCGTCTGCTTTGTCTTCCTCAAAGATTCCACCAAATACAACTTGATCACGCGCTTCTTCCGCCGTTTCTCCCAATGGAAAAACCGCATCTTCTGCAAGCTGTATCTGTGGGTCACCCGCCCTTTCCTCTGCACGGAGGATCGAATCTTATACCTCTATTATTACCTGCCGCTCTGCTTCCGCAGGCTCCTCAGACTGCGCCGTCACCAGCGCTGTCACAAACACCGCTGTAAGGAGGGCTGATAATGAGCGCTTTCTCGCGTCTTGACCATGCCTTTCAAAACGCTCCCCTGCTGCCTCTTTCCAGCCGCTCCCGCTATGTTTTAATGAGCGACTGTCACAGAGGCATCGGGACCTCGTCCGACAATTTTCTCAAAAACCAGCATCTGTATTTTGCCGCGCTTGAGCATTATTACCGCCAGGGTTTTACCTATATCGAATTGGGGGATGGGGATGAGTTATGGGAAAACAGAAAAATGAAGTCCATCATTGACATCCACAGCAATGTTTTCTGGCTTTTCAAACAGTTCTATCAGGAAGACCGCCTGTATCTCCTCTACGGCAACCACGACATCGTAAAACGTAAAAAGAGCTACCCTGCCAAAAGCTGCGGTACGTATTTCTGTACGCAGTCTCAGCAGATGCAGCCCCTCTTTCCCTCCCTCACCTTTTATGAGGGCATTATTCTCACCACGGACCTGCTTCCGGACAGCAGATTTCACGTGTCGCTCTATCTGACGCACGGGCATCAGGCAAGCCTCTTAAACTCCACGTTCTGGCCGCTTTCCCGCTTCCTCGTCCGCTATATCTGGCGGCCGTTAGAAAACCTGGGCATCCTCGATCCCACCAGCGCTGCCAAAAATTATCACGTAAAAAACCAATGTGAAATGCACTTAAATAAATGGGCCAGGGACCGCCACCGCATCCTCATCACCGGGCACACGCACCGCCCCATCCTGCCTGCGGAACCCGCAAACTACTATAATACGGGAAGCTGCGTCCATCCCCGCTGCATCACCTGCATTGAGATTGAACGGGGCATGATGACCTTAGTCAAATGGAGCATGAATGCCCGCTTTGACAGCACCCTCTATGTGGCGAGGGAAGTCCTCTCAGGACCGATCCCTATACGATCCGCACCTTGATCATATTGGTGGTGCCGGAGATGCCGATGGGCACACCGGAAGTAATGACCGTCAGGTCGTCCTTCTGCAAAAGCCCTTTCTTTTCCGCCGCCGCGATCGCTTTGTCAAAGAGCACGTAAGCATCCTTTTCCTCTTTGATCAAAAGCGGTGTCACGCCCCAGCTTAAGGCAAGCTGCCTGCATACTTTTTCGGTGGTAGCGCAGCTTATGATATCACTCTTAGGGCGGTAGCGGGATATCATCCTTGCCGATCTGCCGGATTTTGTGACCGTCACGATGGCCTTCGCATTCAGATCGTGAGCTGTCGTACAGGTCGCATGGCAGATGGCATCCGTCACATCGGGATTGGCTTCCCGCTCCAACTGGAAAAAGCGCTTGCGGTAATCCACATCCTGCTCCGTGCGCTCTGCAATTTTAACCATTGTCTTGACCGCTTCCACGGGATAGGAACCTGCCGCCGTCTCTCCCGAGAGCATGATCGCGCTGGTACCGTCATAGACCGCATTGGCCACGTCCGTCGTCTCCGCGCGGGTCGGCCTCGGATTCTTGATCATGGATTCCAGCATCTGCGTGGCCGTGATCACCTGTTTGCCCGCGCGATATACTTTCTTGATGATCTCCTTCTGGATCACGGGCACCTCCTCATAAGGGATCTCCACGCCCATATCTCCCCTTGCCACCATCACGCCGTCTGACACCGCCAGAATATCGTCGATATTCGCCACGCCTTGGGCGTTTTCAATTTTGGAAATGATCTTGATATCCTCACCGCCGTTTTTCTCAAGCAGTTTTCGCAGCTGTAAGATATCTTCCTTTTTCTGTACAAAGGAAGCGGCGATAAAATCCACGTCGTGCTCGATGCCAAAGAGAATGTCCTCCCTGTCCTTATCGCTGATATAGGGCATGGACAAATCCACGTCGGGTACGTTAACGCCTTTGTGATTAGACACCACACCGCCGTTTATGACGCGGCAGACGATATCATTCTTATCCACTTTCTCCACTTTCATTTCAATCAAACCGTCGTCGATCAGCACCCGCATTCCTACTTCCAGATCTTCATAAAGGCGGTTATACGTCACGCTCACCTTATCCTTTGTGCCTTCCACTTCCTCGGCAGTCAGGGTAAAAAGCTGCCCTTCCTCCAGAAGCACCTTTCCCTCCTTGAAGTTTTTGACACGCACCTCGGGTCCTTTTGTGTCAAGCAGGATCGCCACCGGCATACCCACTTCTTTCCGCAGTTTTTTCACCACATCCATTCTTCTCTTATGGTCCTCATGAACACCGTGGGAAAAGTTGCATCTGGCAACATTCATACCCGCCAGCATCATCTGCCGCAGCACTTCTTCATTGTCAGTGGACGGGCCAAGGGTACATACGATCTTTGTTTTACGCATTGTTACCTCCGTTTTATGCTCTCATTCTATTATATTGAAATTAAATTGCCGCTCTTAAATCCCCCGCAGCGTAAAGCTAAATTCCACCTTCCCGCTCACGTTCAGATGATACTCGGAATGCACAGGCGCGCCCCAGCTGTCGTCGCCGCCCACGCCGAGCTGCCCGCTCGCCACGCGGACCACGGTATAGTGCACGGGCGGAAGTTCGTAAGGGTGTCTCGCATTCTCGATCTCATGCGGCGTATGGGGCAGCGCCGAGAAACTCAGCCCATCTCCCGAAAAGAGCATTCCCCGCCCCTGTCTGTCCGTTACCTTCGCCCAGCGCACCTTTGTTTTATTCCCGCACTCCTGCGGTACAAGGTAGGCTGCCATGTTATCCGCCACCATATTCTGATAGACGCCAAGCTTCGCGCCCTGCTCCCTGTCGGCGTATGTCTCCTCGGGGCCGTTGCCGTACCATTCCAGCCGATCATAATCCGCATTCAACTTAAACAACACGCCAAACTCCGGCATATCAGGCAGCCCCTCTACCGGATCATAGGCGAGCGCCACGCGGATGCTGCCGTCACCGTAAACTTTATAATTCAGTTCACAGGAAGCCGCCGGGTTCGTCTGGAGATCGTAAACATAGGTCACGCTGACATGATCCTTCTCCTCGCGGACGATGGGATTTTCACCTGCCTCTCCCGACTTCCCGTCCACGTTTTTCGCTTTCGCATAGAGGCTTGCCAGCTTCCACTGTCCCTGCCTGCCCGCCATGTTATTACCGCTGTCGTTATCCGTGGGCGCACGCCAGAAATTCGGTCTGGGCGCCGCCTCGATCAGCTCCTTGCCCGCGTAGCGGTAAGATACCAACCCAAAGGCTGCGGCTACGAAAGTAGATACCGAAAACAGCGCCTCAAAATCCTCTCCCCGCACGCCGACATTTTCAACACCGCGTATGACGGTAAAAGGCTTTTTCTCCTGCGCAGGCGCTTCCACTTTCCCAATCACCGCCTGCCCAAAGGCCACCTCATGCCCTGCTTTTGCCCATATCTCGTCTTCTTTCAGATGGAAGGAGATCGTCACCACATATTCACCGGGCACATCGGGTAAAGCAAACGGCTGCGTATAAGTTTGTCTGCTTTCCGGCTCCACAGCGATCTCCGCAAGTTCCCTGCGCTCCACACAGACGCCGTCCCGCAAAAGCTGTGCCCTGCAGCTAAAGCTGTCCGTGGAGACAAAGAGGTTTTTATTCCAAACCTCAAATTCTTTCTCCCGCACCGTGACGCTGATATTCTGATATAGGAATTTCACTTCCTGCATCTTGGGAGAAGCCTTCCGCTCCCCGCCGTAGGCAATGCCGTTACCGCTGAAATGAAAGTCTGTCGGGCGATCCCCGAAATCGCCGCCGTAAGCCTGGAACCACTTCCCGTAGCGGTCCTTTTTGTAAATGCTCTGGTCAATATAATCCCAGATAAAACCGCCCTGATAACCTGAGTTTTCCCGATCTGCAAGCTCCGTATACTTGTGCATCGCGCCGCAGGAATTGCCCATGGCGTGCATATACTCGCAGCAAATAAAAGGCTTTGCCCCATCCTTTTCCAGATATTCCTCGATATCCTCCACCTTGGAATACATACGGCTCTCCATATCGGAGGAATCGTTGTAGCGCCTGTCATTAAAAACGCCCTCATAATGCACCGGTCTGGTGTCGTCGAGTTTGCGTACAAGCTCCGACATCTCATAGATCGTCTCTCCGCCGTAAGACTCATTTCCCAGCGACCAGATCAGCACAGCTGGATGATTTTTGTCCCGCTGGAAACAGGAGTTGATGCGGTCGTACATCATTTCCTTCCACTCCGGCTTATCGTCCGGTACGATAAAGGCCTTCCCCTTACCGCCATACAGATAGCCCAGCCAGCTCCCATGCGTTTCCATGTTATTCTCCGCGATCAGATACAGCCCATAGCGGTCACAGAGCTCGTAGAGCCGCTCATCATCGGGATAATGGGACGTGCGGATCGCGTTGATGTTATGGCGTTTCATAGTTACCACATCCTGCAAAAGATCCTCATAAGAGATATGTCTCCCCGATACGGAGCTGAAATCGTGACGGTTCGTTCCTTTGAAAACGATACGCCTTCCGTTTAAGAGCATCCGCTTATCCTTGATCTCAAATTTACGGAAGCCCACAGCCTGTGTAACATATTCTGCCGTCTCTCCCGCCCCGTCAAGGCAGGTCAGCTCCAGCTGATATAAATAGGGATCTTCCGCGCTCCAAAGCCTTGGCTTTTCAACCGTCTCCTCACAGGTAAACACATTGCCTTCCCCTGCTTCCACGTTCTGCTCTTTATCAAAAAGGACGATCTCCCCGTCTTTTAAGCGGATCCTGCATGCGCCTTTTCCTTTTATTTTACCCTTCACAGACAGCTTCGCCCTGTCAAAGCCTTCTCCCTCAAAGAGGGTTTTCACCGTCATATCCTCCACGTGTACACGCGGGACCGCATACAACGACACGCTTCGGTAAATGCCCGAGAAACGGAAAAAGTCCTGATCCTCACACCAGCTTGAAGAAGTCCACTTAAAGACCTGTACGGCAAGCTTATTTTCCCTGTCTTTCAGATACGGCGTTATATCAAACTCGGAAGGCGTAAAGCTGTCCTCGCTGTATCCCACATAGGCGCCGTTGCACCAGAGCGCCATCCCGCTTTCCACACCCTCGAAAACGATGCGGATCTCCTGTCCCCGCATGGCCTGGGGAACTTCAAAATATTTTACATAGCTCGCCACGGGATTGAACCGCTGCGGGATCTCGCCGGGAATGACCTCCTCCCTGCCGTCCCACGGATACTGCGAATTGACATACTGCGGCACATCGTATCCTTCCATCTGAATATGCGCCGGCACACGGATATCCGCCCACGGCTTACAGTCGTAATCCTCCCTCTCAAATCCTTTGATGATCGAATCCATATTTACCGCATAGGAAAATTTCCAGACGCCGTCCAGAGACTGTATCAGACTGCTTTTCCCCTGCGCTGCCTCCTTTTCATTGGCATACGGATGCAAGGCGGCATGTGCGGGCAGCACGTTTTCCTTAAAAAAGCGTGGATCCTTCACCTTACTGTAATCAAATTGTTTCTCAGTTCTCTCCATATCTGCACCTCTTTTCCTTTTTAATTGTTCGACTTTCTCCATGTGATATTTTTTGCAGCGTCAGCCGCTCCCCTTCCCTTCTCTCATCCGCCTCAAAATGCTATCTTTTCTGCTCTCCTCTTTCTCCCGACCGCCAATGATCTCCGTAAGCATATCATCAAAATACTGTTCCACCCAGGCAAAGGCATTAAAAGACGGCGCTTCCCAGGCAACGGAAGGATAAATCTGCATATTCTGCTCATTTACCCTACATATATCGCCTTCCTCCATTGTTTCCGCAAAGCTCGCCGTCACATACCTCACCTGATTGCTGATCTCATGCGCAGCCAAAGAAAAGCCCACAAATTCCGCCTGCAGCTTCCTGCTCTGCTTCAATCCTGCGCTGACAGCGATTTCAGTGCTTCCTTCCGCGCCGTAATCTGCCAAATCTATGACATAGGTATAGGAATACAGCCAGACAGGTTCCCCTTTTTCTGAAAGGTATTGCTCAAACCGCAGATTCTGCACCGCTTCCCCATAAGTTTCCTCCGCGTAAGCCCTGACCGCCTTTTCCCAGGCTTCATAGGCTTCGGATCCGTCAAGCGCCTCCTCTTTTTCCCGCACCTGGCAGGCAATATCGTACCCTTCTTCCGAACCAAATAATGCAAAATTCGCGCCGCTCTCATTTCCCAATACGCCTACCGTACATCCCTGCGGTGTGTCAAACTGATACTGCCCCATTTGGATCCCGATGACGCCGTTTACTTTTTGCTGCTTCCTGATATAAAAGGGGCTCGCCGTCTGCAGGAGCTGTCCCGGTAAGATCAGATTCGGGTCGGTCACCGTATCCCGATTCCGTTCATACAATTCCCCATAAAGTCTGCCGTCTCCCCACAAACGTTCCGCAATCTTCCATAAAGAATCGCCCTGTTCTACCTCGCAGGTCTCATCCTTTGCCGAAAAAAGCACATAGGCTTCCCCCTCCGGTTTCTCGTGGCTTAAAGCAAAATCCTCCTTTGCCTGCACCACAGAATACGGGCTGCCTAAAAACAACGCGCCTGCCAAAACGGCCGCCCCTATCTGTCTTCCCAGTATTTTGTAGCGCCGCCTTCTTCCCCAAGCCATATATTCTGCTGCTTTTCTTCGCATTCCCGCACCTCCCCGGCGCTCTGTGCTTTGTCATACCGTTCCCAAAACAGAGCTTCCGTCCGATAGGGCGCAAGCTCCTCGGCTGTCATGTTCGCATAAAATGTACTGTCAAAAACACCGTAACCGGAAATCCCCTTAAGCTTCGCATCCAGAGAAATGCCGATCACAAACACCCCATCCTCCGTCAAATAAAAATACGGCACAAACTGATACTTCTCGGCGATCTCCTCATCCGAACCGCGAAACCAGTCCAGCATAATGTCCGCATCCTCTGGCGCGATGACTTCTTCTCCCTGCCTCTGATTCAGTTTTTCTATCCATAATTTGATAAAGTCCTCATCCACGCGCAGGATATCCGCAAGCGCATAGCACTCCCCCGTCAGCAGATCCGCCGTCATCCCCCGCTGCGTCTTAAAAATATACCAGACCGGATAAATCGGCGAATCCGTTTCCCAAAAATGAGCGCTCACCAAATACTGGCTGTGATACGGCACATCGCACTGTACATCAGCAGTGAACATATGATAGGCCTCCTGCGCCCGTTTTACTTCATCGTCCGGCTGTAAATGCCAGTAATTCACCCGCTCCATGGCAGTCTCATAAAAAGCGTCGTTGATCTGCTGCAAATGTTCCAACTGTCCCTGCGTTTCTTCCGACTCCTCCAATACCGGATACTCGATCGTGAGCACGTCCAGATAGTCATACTGTTCCGAATATTCTACATAGTATTGCTGTTTTTGTATCGTGTAATCAAAGCATCCCTCCGGCACGGCATTTTGAATGCGATATGCCATAACGATCGCGATCAGGATCGCCGCTAACAGAATGCCTGCCGTCAGGCTGACAACGACGGTTACTCTTTTATTTCGCTTTGGTTTCTCCTCCATAACATGAGATCCTCATCCTCTCAGATCCGTATTGATAATAGGTGATATTTATTGTATCTCAAATAGGAAAAAACTGCAATACGAAACCCCCGGCGGTGGAGCGCCGAGGGCTTCGTACTAAGTATTATATACACACTAAGGGATATAGTAGTAAGCTCATTCTACGTCTTGTAAAGCATCAAAATCTTCCTCGCCCGTGCGGACTTTAACGACCTTATCCACGTTGTAGACAAAGATCTTGCCATCTCCGATGTGTCCGGTATAGAGCGCTTTCTTGGCTGCCTCCACCACCGTATCCACAGGAATCTTGCTGACCACTACCTCGACCTTTACTTTAGGCAGTAAGGTCGCATCCATCTCAACGCCACGGTACTTCTCGCCCGCACCCTTCTGGATGCCGCAGCCCATGACCTGCGTCACCGTCATGCCTGTCACGCCCAGATCATTCATAGCCTTACGCAGCTTGTCGTAGCGGGACAGTTTCGCAATGATCGCCACCTTATATATACCCGTAGCGGAAGCCATCGGCACCTGTGCCACCTTGACGGCTGCATCCTTCTGCACCTTCGAAGCCGCGTCGTAATCTTCCACGCCAAGGCTTGTATTTTCGTTCACATCCATAATCATCGCACCTGATACATCCATGATACTGAAACCGGAGTACGCGGAAGCCAGACCATGCTCGGTCGCATCCAGACCAATGATCTCCTCCTCCTGAGAGGCCCGCAGCCCGATCGTCGCCTTGATCACCAGAAATACGATGGTAATTGTTACTACTGTCCATGCCGCCACCGATGCGAAACCGATCAGCTGTAAACCCAGAAGCTTTACACCGCCGCCGTAAAACAAGCCCACGAGCTCTGTGCCGGAAGCGTCCGCGATCGAATAGCCCGGTGCGGTGTTTGTCGCAAACAGTCCTACCGCTATCGTTCCCCAGATACCGTTCATCATATGTACCGCCACGGCACCCACAGGATCGTCGATCCGCAGCTTATAATCCAGAAGCCAAACGCCGAACACGACCAGCAGCCCCGCTACCGCACCGATCACGATCGCACCGAAAGCATCCGTCACATCACAGGGTGCGGTGATTGCCACCAGACCTGCCAAAGACGCGTTCAAACACATGGAAACATCGGGCTTTCCGTATTTGATCCAAGTAAAGATCATACACACTACCGTTGCCACCGCAGGAGCGATCGTCGTCGTCACAAAGATGGAACCGAGCTGCTCCACGCTGGTCGCTGCCGCGCCGTTAAATCCGTACCAGCCAAGCCAGAGAATGAACACGCCGAGCGCACCAAGGGGAATGCTGTGTCCCGGGAACGCATTTACTTTTGTGATCTTGCCATTTTTATCCGTATTGAATTTACCGATACGAGGTCCTAAGATCTTTGCGCCTACCAGAGCGGAGATGCCGCCTACCATATGGATTGCGCAGGAACCCGCAAAATCGTGGAAACCGATCTGAGAAAGCCAGCCGCCGCCCCAGATCCAGTGCGCCTCGATCGGATAGATCAACGCCGAGATCACACCCGAGTAAACACAGTAGCTTAAAAACTTGGTCCGCTCCGCCATGGCTCCCGAAACGATCGTTGCCGTGGTCGCGCAGAACACCAGATTAAATACAAAGTTCGACCAGTCAAAACTCTCATAGGCTGTAAAGATGTCGAACCCCGGCTTGCCGATCAGACCAACCAGGTCCTCGCCCAGCATAAGCCCAAAGCCGATCACAATAAACATCACCGTACCGATACAAAAATCCATCAGGTTTTTCATGATGATGTTTCCCGCATTCTTTGCTCTGGTAAAGCCCGTCTCCACCATGGCAAAGCCTGCCTGCATCCAGAACACCAGCGCCGCGCCGATCAGAAACCAGACGCCGAAAATCTGACCGTTTAATACCTCCATCATTTCTTCCATAACATTTTCCTCCTCAATGTAACAAAGGCGCCTTGAGTTTCCTCAAAGCGCCTTTGCTTTTATGACTTGGATTGTAGCACTGTCATTTTATGGTGTCAAGCACATTTTGTATAAATGTATTATTGTATACAATTAAATACAATTTCTACTTACTCATTTTCCTATCCGATATTTTCAGTGTGAACGCTTTTATCCTGCTGTCGACTGGAACCAAACTGCAGCTGCGCAAAAATCACCGCCGCAAATACCAGCACACACCCCAGAACTTCCCGTCCCGTCATGGTCTCATGCAAAATCACCATACCCGCCAGCACGGAAAAGACCGATTCCAGACTCATCAGCAGAGACGCAATGGCAGGATTCACCCCGTTTTGTCCTACGATCTGCAATGTATATCCCACGCCGCAGGAGATAAAACCCGCATATAAAATCGGGATCCACACATCGATACTTCCCAGCGACTGCAGCCACGCCGCAGGTCCCATCCGCGGTATCTCCACGCCAATCATCGGAATCATCCCCCACGCGCCACAGACAAAAAACTGGATACAAGCCATACGAACCCCATCCACCAGCGGGGAAAAGTGATCCACCACCATGATATGTACGGAAAAACAGACCGCGCACAGAAGCACCAGCACGTCGCTGAACTGAAAAGAAAGACCGTCCGTCAGGCATAGAAAATAAAGGCCGACCACAGCTACCGGAATACTGACCCAGACATTCCAACGGCATTTTCTTCTGAGAAAAATCCCTAACACAGGCACCGGCAAGATATAACACGCTGTCAAAAATCCCGCCTTGCCCGCCGTTGTGCCGTAATACATCCCCATCTGCTGCAGGCTGCTTGCCACAAACAAAATCAACCCGCAAAGAGCGCCGCCAAGCGACAGCCTGCGCCGTTCCTCTTTGGACTGCGGTTTTTTCCCCGCCGTGTACCGATCGAGAAACGGGATCACCGGCAAAAGCACCAGCCCGCCCAGAAAGGAGCGGATACAGTTAAAGGTATAGGGACCCGCTGACGCGCCGCCCTGTCTCTGCGCCACAAAGGCCACACCCCAGACCAGGGCCGTGAGAAGCAGGAGCAGGGAATTGCGGGTTTGTAGATTGATCCGTGACTTTTTCATGACTTTCTCCGTATCCATATCAAAATATACCGATCCTATGCGCAAACGTTTTGCGTCTGTCTTTCGGACACTCAGAACAGTTTACTCCCTTTGGCATATTTTCGTCAATACGGTTTTCCGCGTGTCATCAATCTATGCGCTGCGCCGTCCTCCCACACTTCCCCATCCTGCACAAATCCCAGTTTTTCACACAACCTGAGAGACTTCTTATTCCCCATACGTACCAACGCCTGCACCTGTTCCATAGCAAATTCCTCTTTTGCATAAGCAAGAATTGCCTTGCAGACCTCATATGCGTACCCCTGCCGCTGCCATGGTACGCCAATCACAAACCCCAGCTCCGGCACATCATAACCTTCCCGCCAACTGATTCCTGCCCGACCGATTACCGCCCCGCTCTCCTTCTCCAAAACCGTCCACATCCCGTAACCGTAAAAAGCATACACCTTCTCGATATAGTCTTTTATATAAGCGATTTGCTCGTCCTTGTCCGCAAAAAGATTTTCCATATATTCGGTGATGGAAGGCTCCGCATAAATGCGGTAAAAGCTGTCCACATCTTCCACCGTCGTCTCCCGCACCCGGCACCGTTTGGTTTCTAATATTTCCCACGGCAGCCCCGCCAGTCGTCTGTAGACCAGTTCAAGCGATTCCTTATCCATCTTCTCCAAATCTTCCACCAACCAGGAAGCACCGGGAAAGTCCTCGCTCTTTATACCCTCGTGCAGGTACGGCAGGACGTAACAGCCCTCTTTTCGCAGGGAATCATAAGCCTCACTCTCATCCGTAACATACAGGATATCTTTTCCAAAATGATAGGTTTCCAGCATAGACAATTCCGCCGCTTTCTTATTTTCAAATTATTTTTGCTGCATGGCGGCGCTCTAAAATGTGCGGCACGGAATCATAACGTCCAGCACAAAATCTCCGTCTTCCGTATAGCAAAACATCTCTCCATTCAAACGCTCCACCGCTTCTTGGACCGTGATCAGGCCGAAGCCGTGTTCGCTGCCTTCTTTATCCGTAACAGGAAGCATTCCCTGCCTGACATGCAAATCCTCCCGACACTTATTTTTGATCCGCAGCACAAGATGATCTCTGTTATATTTCATACGCACAGAAACTTTCCGTTTCTCCTGTTCCAATCCCTTTAACGCATCGCAGGCATTCTCCAGGCCATTCGTCAGGATACGGCAAAGATCCATATAAGGCAGATCCTCTCCCCCGATCTGAACATCCATCCTGCAATCTGCTTCTATTTCTTCAAATTTCTCTGCGTAGTGGATAAACACCGCATTGACATAGGGATTTCCGCAGAACTGTGCCCGCAGGACATCCATTTCCGCCTCCACGCCTTTGAGATAGGTCAACGCCTCCTCCATTTTTCCATCAGACAGCAGACCGGAAAGCGTTGCCGTATATCCTTTCATATCATGTTTCATCTTACGGATCCGCTGTTGGTTTTCAAGTTGTGTCTCCAGCAGATTCTTCTGCTCCAGAAGGTTTCTCGCTCTCTGCTGCTCCCGATAAACCAGGAGCTGTCGGTAGAGTGCCGTAAATATGGTGCCATAATTAAACAACATCAAAAGCAGCACCAGTACGCAAAGGAACATATCCTCCGGGCGCTCCACGATGTTCGTGGGAAACTGTACCACGATCACCAACAGGATATAATATAACATCGTCATTCCCGCAAAAGTACCCCAGCCCTTTTTCACCTCTTTTTGCAGTTCCAAATAGGGCTTTCTCAAATACCGCCACGCCAGATATTCCAACAATGGAAAGGCAATCAGGCGGCTCACCAGCAGCAAAACATATTTCCCTCCTCCAAGATAATAGTCCATCAGATTTGTTACCGCCATGACCCACAGGCAGGTCGTATCCGCCAGACAAAAAGACAGCAGGAACCGAAACCGTTTATCTGCACTCATCACATAGAAAAAGACAAAGCTGGGGATAGAACAGGTAAACAAAAACAGCTTAGCAAGCGTATCAAATCCCACCAAAACCAGTCCGATTCCGTTTGCTGTCATCAAAAATCCCATGCCCAAAACTGCTGCCACTATGGTCCTTTTTCGGGTAAACCGCGACCGAAACAGCATGAGGAACAGAAAAATAACATGAAACATTGCCCAAAATATGGATATATCTCTTAGTATCGTCATCTGTTCCTCCTTCACGTTCTTCCTACATCATGTCCGTATCTTCATTATCTCTTTTTTTATGCAGCAGAATTACAATCAATGTAAAAGTAACCGCCGCAACCAATATCAGCCAGATAAAGCAGCAAATTCCCAGGAAGGTCGGACAGATATGACATAAACCGCACCTTTCTGCCTTCGCCTCTGTCAGCCGATAAGCGATCGCGTAGGTGGAGAAACGCTCCGTCTCGATGGTAATGGTCTCCGCCGCATCGTCCAGATCCGGAAGCAGGGTACACTCTCCCGCGTGGGCCCGCACGATATAAAAGTCCGCAGTGTGTTCCCGGAGATCTTCTGGCATATCAATCATGATCTCTATCGGCTCATTGATCTCATGGACAGCGCTCCACTCTTCTTCTCCCCTGCGCAGGAACATAGAGATATCCACATACATACCCACTTTCAAGCCGGGCACTTCCTCCTGCGCCTTCTCAATTCCCTGCTCAATCAGATCCTTATCCTGACTGCTCACCCGATCGTCGATCCGCTCTACATCGATGCGAATCTCCACGGTCTCTCCTTCGGACACACGGCTGACATGCTCCCGTGACAACACTGCGTTCGCCACCGCCACGGCATCCAATGCCTGCGCCGTACAAAGTGACCCATCCATATTGTTGACCGTCACGATGACCGCACCCTGCTGCACTGGGATTGTCAGAGTCTTCACTATCTTGCCGACAGCATAGAGATGCTCACCCGTCAGGCTTCCGCTGCCATCCTCCACGATATGTCCGGGCGCCGTTCCTATCTTCGGCGTTGTATCATCACTTGGCACTATCCCGTCTCCCGTCTTCGTGTTGTCAGCTGGTTTTGTTTCGTCCTTCGGCTTTGTATCATCGCCCGGCGTTGTTCCGTCCTCCGGCTTCGTATTGTCTCCCGGCGTCTTGCCTCCGTTATCGCCGTCGTCCTTCTTGGGCGGGCTGTATCTTTTAACTGTCTTTACCACTATTTTAGAGGAAAAAGCCGTATCTGTCGATACATAACGCAATTCATAATCACCCGGCTCCAAATCCGTAATCTCTTCTCCGGTAACGGTAATCCACTCTGTGCTGCCCTTCTTGCGGTACTGCATGGTTGTATCTGTCTTTGTCAATTTGCCGTCTTTTGCGTCCTGCGCACTCTCAGCTTTCGGCTGTACCTTCACAGGTCCCGCAGGCCGTTTCGGCACGGTCAGGGGCAGCGCATCACTGTCTCCGGTACTTATCCCGTCTCCTCGGCGAACAATGCTGATCTTCTTACCAAACCAGCTCTCATCGATCAATACCGTACCCTCCGCCGATGCAGCAACCTCCTTCCCTTCGATCAAATAGACCTTGCCCGGTTCCAGTTTGGTCAGCGCCTCATCTCTATAGGAAATACCTACAGTCATGGGCGTATCCGTTTTCGGAAGCCATTTCGCAAAAAGGGTCACATCATTCGTCAGCAAATCCGCATCCGACTCTTCCGCAAAATGCCATTTATTCTCATACGACGTCTCCCGATACCAGCCACAAAAGCCATTATCCCCCTCTTTCTTTGGCTCAGCAGGTTTTTTGACGGCCTCTTTCCACGACAGACCTTTTATGGGCTTCACTTTGCTGCCACCCTGAGAGTCGAAGGTCACTGTCAGGCTCCTGCCTTCCTTAACAGTCACAAAGGCTGCCTGTCCACAGGGCGCTGTCTGTGTAGCCGCCACACGCGCCCAAAGTTTTCCGGCTGCGGCGTCATTTACCGTTCCCGCTGCCTTTTCCCACGTCTTCTTATCATCCCTGCTGGTCTCCATGGCATCTGTCACGCCTTTGATCTGTCCGTCCTTTTTCCCTTTGACGGTCTCGTCACTCTTTTCAAGAACCGGCGCAGCGGGACGGGCTGCCAACGCAATACTCTGGGGATTGCTGTTTTTCGTGTTTTTGCCGTCCCCCTTCTTAATCAGAGAAATCTCTTTGCCAAACCAGCTGTTATCTATGCAAATCTCTCCATTTTCGTCCGCCTTATGGGAAACTGTCTTCCCGCCCGGCAAACACACCAGATAAGTCTCGCCCGGTTTCAATCCGGTCAGCTTTTCCGCGGGATAATCAGGCTGCGCCTCCGGCGTCTGCTCTGTTCCCTTGATCTTTACCGTTACCGTCTGACTCCCGCTGTTTCCTGCGTTGTCCACAACAGATATCTCCACCCTCACTCTACCGGTCAAACCGTTAAGCATAATGCGGAAACCGTACTCCGTTGTCAGCGCATCTCCAAATCTACCGTCCTCTGCATTTTCGCTGCCACTGTCAATTCTCCATTTGACTTCTTTGATGCCGGAGGCCGCCATACTGCCATCCTGTACTTTCACGAAAAGTTCCGGTGCGGTCTGGTAATAATCCGCAGAAAGTGCTTCCCCTTCCAATTTTGTTCCTGCCTGCTCCTCTGTGGGCAGACGGTCAGCCGTTACGGTGATCACAGGTTTTAATTCCTCCACGATCACACCGATACCGTTCGCATAAGCAGTTATGGGCTCCGACACGTTTCCTGCAATATCCGTCGCCTGTATATCCCCTATCACGCCTTTATAATCCGGGTCGATGACGATGGTCGCCGTATATTGTGCCCCTGCGTCAGTCGTCGTTTTCTCTATTTTTGCTTCCTTCGTTACAGGCTCCGCATTCCGCATACTGCCGGGCGTCAGGGTATAAGTCACCCGGTCAAGCCCGCTCATTTCCTCTGTCACGGGAATGTTAACGATTAGGCTGTCTTTGCGGATCAGCCAATCCCACAGGTTTACATACCCTTCATTGAAACGCAGTTCTCCCATCACAGGCTTCACGGTATCCAGCTTCACCCGCAGCGGCTTCGTCTCCGTTGACAGTCCTATGGCGTCCACTGCCTGAAACGCATAAGTATGGTCTCCCGGCTGCACTGTGGTAAACGCCCACGCATGCGCCGCATCATCCTTTATCCCGCCTCCCATCGGGAAGCCGCTCAGTTCCTGCCATGCTTCTCCGTCCACGGAAACCAGAAGCCGTTTCACGCCCTGATTGTCGGAATAGGTGAGATCGATTGCAGGCTTTGCCGTATACCAGCCGCTCTCCTCACTCTCCGCCGACAACTCAGCCACTATCTTCGGTGCGGCGATATCCACATAGCGGGCATAGTATGTCTTTGCCCCCGTCTCATTCTCACCGATCGTCTTCTGCACCTCTCCCGTATGTTCCGCCGTCAGATACCAGCCTTCGAAGCGATAACCCTCCTGCTTCGGTACGGGCAGGGTCAGTCCCTCACCGAACGCATACATTCTATCGGAATCCGCCGCTTCATACGCGCTGCCGTCCGGATTGGTCAGATGATACGTTACCTCATAGAAATCCGCCGTCCACTTGGCATAGAGCGTGGTATCCTCATAAATTTGGCTATTAAAGTCAAAGGCAGTCTTACACTTCCCGTCTGTATACCAGCCACCGAAAACCAGCCCTCTCCGAGTGGGGTCTGCAGGCCTTTGCACCTTGCACTCGACTGTGCCGCCCGCGCCTGCATCCGCATGAGAGGTCCACACAAGCTGCGGTTCCACTTCGCTGCCTCCCCTGCTGTCAAACGTCACCTGATGCACATACCTTGTCTGTCCCGCCGTCACCCCGTCCGATTTGTCCGCATTGGCACGGCTGTAAAAATGATAGGTTCCCGGCTCCGTAACCGTATGATCCGCCGACAAAACACCGCTTCCCGTACTGCTCTTAAGCGCCGTCTCCGTTGCAAGCAGCCCGTCTTTTTTGACTGACAGCGCGCCGCCGCTCGGACCGTAACTGCCCGACTGCACCGTCATGACGATCCCCGTCTTTTTCTCTGCCGCCGCGGCAGGCCCCGTCACGGTAAGCGCAGCCTTTGTCGTATCGATCTTTACCGCTTCCTCCGAAAAACCGTCCGTCACATTTCCGGCCGCATCCGTCACTTTATAATACAGATACCAGACACCGCTCTCCTGCTGCGAAACAACACCCTCTCCCGCCGCAGTCTGTCCCGCCGTCAACGCCTGTAAACCGCTTGTCGGCTTTGTCGTCGGTTTCTCATCCGCCTTCATCCACAGATATTCCACCGTCTTCACGCCGCTTGGCATACCGCTCCCGCTGACCGCGGACTGCGGATCGGAAAATGTCAGCGTCGCCGGTACGGCTGCCGTATACCAGCCGGACTGTTCGTTTTTGCTGCCGCCCATGCTCACTGCCGCCGTCGGGCTCACCCTGTCGATGCGAATCGGCCCGATAAAGCCTTCCGTCTTATTGGCTTCCCTGCCGATGCTGTCGTCGCCAGCTTTATCATAATATTTATAGTAGACATACCAGGCGCCGTCTTCCGCCACGTTCACTCTGTCTGACGTAAGCTGCGTCAGTCCGTCAGTGGGGATCTCGTCCTTTGTATCAACAATCTTATAATACTTTTTCCCGACGCCGCTCTGGCTGTCACTTGCGGAAAAAGTGACTGTCTGCGCGGTCTTCTTCCAATCATCCGACATCCGGGAAGGCGTGACGGTGGGCGCAGTGGTATCGATATATTTTACCTCTACTGCGGCCGTATTTTCTCCGCCGTAGTCCAGATCCCGCACTTTTACCGTGTAAGTGCCATTGCTTCTGGCCCAAATCAGTCCGTTGTTCGCGCCGCCTTTTGCATTGCCGTTCGGCAGGATTACCTCATAATTTTTCCCCTCATAGTCCGTCAGACTCCACTGCAGGGTGGCCATATCATTCGTCCACTCCGTGGGCGCTCCGGTCAGGGTGACCTTCGGCGTGTGATTCTTAACAGTATTCTGCGATATTACTTTATAAGCGGCAGACGATTTGGTCGTGTAGGTATGATCCAGGTGATCCGTCACCTTGATATGCAGGTACTTCGCAGTTTCGACACTCTCCGTCGCCGTGTAAGCGAGATCCGCCTTGCCCGTCTGAATCTGGCTTGCCGTAAGTGATGTCCACACACTTGCCGCAGGCGCAGCCGAACCGTTCGTCCACGCATACTCCACCGTCTTTACCCCCGAACCGCTGTCCGCAAAGGTAACGGGCAGGGCAATCTTCGTGTAGATCCCCTCTTTGGGAGACTGCGTCAAGGCACTGTCCAGAAGCCTTCCGACCGATGCCGTTGGGTTTACCCTGTCGATCTTCTCCACCTGAATCGTCTGCGTAAGGACATTGTCCGCCGCTGTCAGACGGAAGGTATAGTATCCGTTCTCTGTCACCGTTACGCTTCCTGCATTTGCAGCAACATCTGTCCATGCGCTGACGCCGGACTTTCGGTATTGCAGCGTACCGCCACCCTTTCTCTGGACCGTAATTGCTCTCTGCCTTGCCCACGCCGAATTATCCGTGCTGACCAAAAGCGAGGGCTTTTCACTGCCTGCGGCAGGCGTGTTCGCCGTGCCGAAGTCCACATAGGCACTCTTATAATCGGTGGCTCCCGTGGTACTGTATGTCGCAATCGCATGGAGATACCATTTGCCGTTACTTGCGCCGCTGCCCGGCTCTTTCCGGATGGAGAGCGGCAGTCCTTGCGCACCCTTGGCAACACTTAACTCAGACGCAGAGGCGTCCACCCAGCCTGTTGCCGGCGCGGAGGCGGAATCCGACCATGCGTAGCGCAGGCTGTTTGCTTTGCTCTGATCCGCATTCACCACCACTTTCACCGTGCCGGTGCCGCCTGCAATCCCCTGAGAGGCAACCGTCAGATTCGGCTTCGCCGTATCCACGGTAGCAGTTGTGTTTCCGCTGCCGCTGGATGTCTCCGTCGAAGAAGTGTTGTCACACATATCCTTGATGCGGTCTGCGTTGGTGAATCCGTTTACTCTTAAAGTCTGATCCGCATTCCCTGCGATCGTTCCTGAGAAATACAAAACGTTGGTATCTGCGCCGCCCACATACGAAGCCTGCCCCCATGAGGTATTTACCTTAACGCCGCTTAAGTCGCCGCTGTTCTGCCTGTCCACGATCTCGTCAAAGATCAGGGACACGGTAAAGGTGTCGCCCACCTTATAGAGCCCGCCCGCCATGGGGGCCACTGCAACAAGCCGGGGCTCCTTCTCGTCTATAATCCAGAAATGATGTTTCACATAACGTGTGCTCCATTTATCAGAGTTTTTGCCGCTTCCTCCGTAACCAACACTCATTTGCTCCTGCGTAATATCAAATCGCACATAAGTGTCCTCAACACGTCCGGTTGCAATCGCCGTTTTTAAGGGCGGCGTTTTATACTCCGTCTGCGGTCCCGTATAAGGATATCGATATTTTTCATAGGTCGTATATTTGTTGCCTCCACCATGATCAGACAACGCTACATAATAGGCTGTGCTAAGAGATCCTTTGAGTTCTCCCTGATACGGATATATTTTCGTATCAATTTCCCCGCCCGGCGTAATCTGAACCGACTGATATCCATCCTCAATCTCTTTTATTTCACAGGAAAGCCGATAATGTAGTTTCTGCGCCGTTTTTATCCAATACTCCCGTTCGCCTCTCCTCAGCCCATCCTTAATGGAAACGGTTTCTTTCGCCGACGGATAAGATGCACCGTCTGTCCATCCCAAGTTATCCTCGTCATAATCCCCTCTGAAGGTATCTCCCTGCGGACCATTGATCACCTGCTCATCATAAATCGTTCTGGACACCGTATAGCCGTCGCTTTTACCCATCGTCCGCTCAGCGTTTGTATCCGCTCCCAGCGTCCCGCCGCCCGTAACGCGATAGATCTGCACGGAATAGGTGCGGTCGGCATTGGTATAAGCAGTCGCGGGTTTGCCACTGTACGCCGTGTTTACCCCCTGCTCGCTGACCGTGATGGTCTGAGAAGTCTCTCCTGCCGCAAAGGTCAGCTCACCCGCCTGATGGGTAAAATGCGTGCCGCCCACCGCGGAACCGTTGACCGTGCGATAATAGACCGTCTGCGCGCCCTCGCTTCCGCCGCCCCTTGTAACCGTAAAGGTATTATTATTGTTATTCTTGATCGTAAAGGTTCCGTACGCAGGCAACCCAATCCCAATCTCGATCTCGTCGCTGTAATAAGGCACGCCGTCCGCTATGATATAGGCTCTGGCATAATAGGTAACGCCTTTCTGAAGGTTATCCGCCGTGACCGATATCGTCCCGTCCGCTTTTACGACAGGGGATGCCGTCGCCTTCCTTCCGTTATTGGTGGTAAGGCTGGGCGCATTCATGATGCCCCACACAAAACCGCTCTCGGTGACTGGGTCCATTCCCGGATTGCGCAGAATCACAGACAGATTCTTCGTATCCGCCGTAAATTGTGGCTTGGAAAATTCCACATAAGACATTACGCCTACGGTACAAGTTTTCGTAGTGAAATTGCCCGCTTTATCCGTCACCTTCACGGTAACGTCCTTATTGCCCGCAGTCTGGGTGAAATTTGACGGCACGGTAATCTCTACCTTGCATTCCTCCACCGGTTCATTGTCAGTGATAGTGAGCGCCGCTTCCACCGCAGCCTTTACCTCCGCATCCGTGGCCTTTGTCATCACCTGTGTCGGCGTGTAACCGACTTCCGGTTTCTGGATATCCTTCCATTGTGCTTTCAGCAGCATCGATTCAGAACCAAAAGAAGTAATCCTCTGTCCCCTCGAATAAGCCGTTCCCGTCTGTACCTCTTTCCAGTTCCGGAAGCTGTAACCGCTCCGCGTCGGCAGCATACTGCTGACCGTAAAGCTTTCCCCTTTCCACGCCGGCTGTATGTCAGGAACATTGCTCACGCCCGTACCATTGCCGTCATATCTCACAACAAGCGGCATACGGAATTTCGTATTAATGCTGTTTCCTTCACTGTCCGATACAATAATATTCACTTCATCCGAATTGGGATTCGGAATCTGTATGGTGTAGCTCCCGCTATCCAGCGTCATGCTCCGACCGCCGCCAAAAGTAACCTTGACGATATAATCTTTCGGATCTGTAGAACCCTGTTTCTCGATATCACTCAGGGAAGCCGATACATCCGTATAGAACAGACTTTCCTTCACATAATTATAGGCATAGTAAGGACCGCAGTTCCGTGCGCCGCCCGCCCGGCAGAAATAGCGGTATTCAGTAGGCGTCCCGGAATCCGGCACCTGATACAGCCCGCCGATGACGCAGCTGTCAAAATCTCTGCCTCTGGTTATCACGTCTACATACACTTTTATCTTCGCATCCGGTCCATATCCCCACTTGACATAATTATCTGATCCATTGGCCTGATCCGTCACTTTTAGAATCGCTCCGGATCCCAAGGAAGAAACTGCATCCTCATACCCATATACGCCGTTTAAGAAAGCATAGGTCTTGCCTGCCGCAAACGACTTCGGCTCGTTAAAGCTATGGTACACGAACGCTTTGCCGCTGCCGGAAATCCGCCGCAGAGGAATCGAAGCGGATGCCGGTGCCGCCGCGCGCATTCTGAAAAACACTGGCGCTTCTATCGGCATATTTGCCGCCGCGTCCGCAATTCCCCGCCCAATCTGATTTGCGATATTCTGTAGTCTCTCGTCCGCCTCATCCTCCCCCGTCATGGCAGCGAGCAGTTCCTCATAATCCGCCGTCAGGGACAGACGGGTATCCTCGTCCATGGCAAGAACGGCATCATAGATCCCATCCTCTGCAATGCCCTCAAAGTACTTTTTCAAAATCTTTTTTAAAAGTTCTCCAGCGGCTGTGAGCGGCTGCTCTTCCACCTCCACCGTCACCGTGATCTGCGGCAGGCCCACACCCTCCGCCAGCGCATAGCCATTCGGCAAAATCGGTGTAAAAATGTATATACCCTCCGTTTCGCTGTCATACAAAGGCGACGACTGCCATGCGACGCCTTGTATCATAATTTCCTTATCAATATCCTTATCCGCCAATTCATCGCCATTCGATGCCGTTTCCTCTTCATCTTCACCGTTAACCAGCGTTTCTACCTTTACTTCCTCCTCTATGTTTTCCGACAGAAAGATCGGCAGCACAAAATCGGCAGTATGGATCTGCCATGTCAGAGTCCCACACGCCGCGATATCTCCTGCCGCTCCGCTTTCGCCGCTTCCTTCTCCTGCGTCTGCTCCGCCTTCATCGCTTCCTTCTCCCGCGTCTGCTCCGTCTCCTCCTGTCTCCTCGTCTGAGTCGCCTTCGCCTGATTCCCCGTCTTCGTTTTCGTCACCTTCATTGCCTGACACCGTGCCTTCCTGATCCCCATCTCCCGGTTCGATTTCCGTACCGTCATCTCCCGCATTGTCGGCATTGTCATCTGTATCCTCCTGGTTCTGCATGACATAAGCCTCCAGTGCCTCCGGCAGATTCAGTTCTTCCACCGCCGTACCCACAGGTACACACTGATCCGCCACTTCCTCCGAAAGCGCGGCAAATCCTGTAACCGTATAAATTTCCTCCTGTTCCCCCGCTGATTGCACCGCCAATACCGTCAGATCCATGCCCGTGAAAAACACAGCAAAAGAAAGCACTGCCGCCATGACTCTGGCCAGCTTTTCGTGTACATGCACCTGTATCAGCGTATGCAGAAACAGATTATAGACAAAAATAAAAATGACTGTCATGATAAAGACGGGATATTTTAAGACAGGATGCGACTTGCCATACTGCATCAGTGTCCGAATCGTATCTTTCTTTGCTTTTCGCAGCGTTTCTATCGTCATTTGAAATCTACCTCCGTTTCCAATCAACCTGTATCCTTTGCTTTATGTGACTGCTGCTTCGTATAACGCAAACACATTTTACAACACCCCCCCCCCAAAAAAATCGGGGTATCGAAAACGACATATTTTTTGACGAAAACGGAACACTTTTGCCCCGCACTGGCACCTGCAGATTATTTACAAGTCGGTTCCTTACATGCTATTATTAGAAAAATATACATCCGACAAAAGGAGAACGTGTATGATTCGCATCGCAGTCTGTGAGGACAACATCAAAGATCTGGCACATCTGCTCCACATACTTGGCAAGACAAATATCCTCTGCGATATCACGGAATATCAAGACGCCGAATCCATGCTCTACGACGTGGAATCATGCGGCAGAAAATTCGATCTGTTCCTGTTGGATATCTATCTGCCGGGAATGACTGGCGTTGAGGCAGCCCGCTGTATCCGCGCGCAGTATAAGAACGCTCTTCTGGCCTTTCTGTCGACCAGTGAAGATTTTTACAGAGAAGCTTTTGACCTCTATGCCTTTCATTATTTGATCAAACCCGTGCAGGAGACTTCATTATCTGAAGTATTGCAGATGGCCTCTGACATCATCAACAGCCCGGAAGAAACGCTGCGAATCTCCTTTGGCGGAGAAGATACCATACTTCGCCAGCCGGAAATCTCTTATGTGTCCAGCTCCAACCATATCCTGCTCTTTCATATGCAGAATGGAGCAACGCATACCTCCTACGGCAAACTTGACGAAATACAACCGCGACTGGCCGAGCACTGTTTTGTTCGCTGTCATAAGAGTTTCATTGTAAATATCAGACATGTAACAAAACTGACGAAGGAAGGCTTTTATATAGAAGATACGCTGATTCCGATTTCACGCACTTACACAGCCAGCGCCAAAGAAAGCTATAAAAAGCTGCTGTTTGATGTTTTTTAAGTTACTGCATAGACAATTTCCCCATTTTCTTATACAATAAAAATCATGCACTTGCAGCAGACCAAAAGCAGAAAGGAAATCCTAATTATGGCAAACAATCCCATCGTAACTTTCACCATGGCAAACGGCGACGTAATCAAGGCGGAACTTTATCCCGAGATCGCACCGACCTCCGTAGGCAACTTTATCAGTCTGATCAACAAAAATTTTTATGACGGCCTGATTTTCCACCGCGTTATCAAGGGCTTTATGATCCAGGGCGGCGATCCCGAGGGGACCGGCATGGGCGGCCCCGGCTACTCCATCAAGGGCGAGTTTAAGCAGAATGGCTTCGATAATGACTTAAAACACACGGCAGGCGTTCTCTCTATGGCAAGAAGCATGCACCCCGATTCCGCAGGCAGCCAGTTCTTTATCATGCACAAGACAAGCCCGCACTTAGACGGCGCTTATGCGGCGTTTGGAAAAGTGATAGAAGGTATGGATGTGGTGAACCGCATCGCTGAGACAGCTACCGATTATGAGGACAGACCGCTGGAAAATCAAGTGATGCAGACGGTTACGGTCGATACTTTCGGCGTGGATTATCCGGAACCGGAGAAGCTGTAAACAGATTCTCAAAAAAGTATTATTCGGTACTGTTCAGTACGGTTTTTATAAAATTTGTTGTCAAAATTGTTGTCAATTTTTATCTTGAAGAACAGCGTAAGACACTCCCTTGAAGATATTAAATTGCAATGTTAAAAGATTTTTAGGTTCTTGGACAATTCGTCCAATGCTTGTTTTTTCTTTTCCTCCGTAGCTTTGGCATAGATATCCATCGTTATGGAGATGTTTGCATGACCCATTATCTCCTGAATAACTTTGATGTTTGTTTCGTTTTCGCAAAACCGTGTGCAGAACGTGTGGCGAAAAACGTGGCAACTGAAATGCGGGATGATAATGGGTTCTCTGCTTTCTTCCTGAGCTTTTTGCTCCTCCTCTTTGTTGCACCATCTTGTTATTGTGTCGATTGCTCTGTTAATTGCCTCCGGGGAGCGCAGCCTGCCTTCCTCATTCACAAATATGAATCCGGTCATACCGCTTATTGTGGGAGTAGGGAAACCTCTTTCCTGCTGAGCCTTATATTCTGCTTTCAAAGCGTCGTACACCTGATCGATCATAGGAATATCTCTTATGCCCGCTTTGGTTTTCGGCTCGGTAATCGTCCACTGTGCCTTATCATCTGTACCCGGACGATACTTGGCAGCGTGCGTGATATGAATAACACGGTTCTCAAAATCCACATCGACCCACCGAAGCCCCAGTGCTTCCCCCATACGACAGCCCGTGCCAAGATAGAGGGTAAATAACGGCACATACTTCACATGGACAGGATCATTGGCAGTAAAATTCATAAACTTTTGCTGCTGCGCTACTGTCAGAGGGTCTTTTGTTTCCCTTGAATACCCTGTTTTTTTCTTTACCTGCGCCATAATCCCCTGCGTTGGGTTCTGCCGGATAACCTCATCCTTGATCGCCATCTCAAATACAGAATGAAGAATAATATGGATATACTCAACGGTACGGACTTTGAGCTTTTTTTCCTCGATCAGATAGAAATAAAAGTGAACCATATCCGCATATCTGAGATCTGCCAGCTTTTTCTTCCCCAACACATTCCCCACATAATGTCCATAAAGATACTTATATGTATGAAATGTATTAGGGCGCAAGTCATATTTCGTGGCAATATACCGCTCAAACATATGATTCAGTGTAATGTTGCGGGCTTTTACCGAATCAATCCCATCGAACTGGTCTTTCATTAACTCCTGTTCCTTCTTGCGGAGGTCAGCCAGATCGCTTGCGTAAACGCTCCTGCGTTTTCCATATGTATCCGTATAGGTATAAACATACCTTTTGTCAGATGCCCGTTGACATTCCCCTTTCCAGAGCGCCCTCCCTTTAAGGTCTTTTCTTGCTTTTGCCATACTTCTCCTTCCTAATCTTCAAGAAAGAGAGTTTGCAAATCAGAGTCCGGCTTCCCGATATTGTTGATATAACAACTCCAAGCCTTTCTCAATAGCTTCTGTTTGGGTTAAATTGTGTTCAGAGGCAAATCGCTTCAGTTTCTCATAATCTTCCTCTTTCATCCGGAAGCCTGCTGAAACTTTTCTTGGGGATGCAACTTTTGGTCTCCCCATTCTTGCCATTAAATTTTACCTCCTTCCTCTTTTCCCCATTATACTAAATGCAGAACATAAAGTCAACATTATTGTTCTGCATTTAGTAAGTCTGCCCTTACAAACTCACTTTCTATGCCTACTCCTTATTACCCATACGAAACATTTCCAAAAATTCCTCAAATATTTCACAATTTACTAATACCATCTTACCTATTTTATATTTTGCACCCGCTTCCTCAGCCAAATCTTCAAAACTACTCTGGCTCATATCATAAAGCTCTGCTCCTGTTTTATATCTTACAAACCGTTTCCTTCCATATCTCTCTTTCACTACATTTATTACTTCTATCTTTTTCAAATTACCTGCGTTTTTCATAATCCTCCTTCCACGGTATTGTCTACCGATAAAAAAACAGGCGGTAAAATTCCCTATTCTTTTATCTACAGACAATATCTTTTTTCAAAAAACACATACGGGTGACAGCTCAGTACACTGTCCACATCGGTATCGCACCGTCATTCAAAATTGACCGGATCACAGACCGCTCTGCAACCGGAAGTATCATTATCAAAGATGTGCCTCATTGCCCCATGTAACTGCTACACTTTTTGCCAGACATTTATCGCTCACTGCCTTAACTTCAATACCAGCTTTCAGTATTCCCTCGTACACACTTCCATATAAAAAATGGGAGCAGGCAGTTCTTGGCGTGTCCGCATAGCGGCTCCGCACACCCCACACGTCCCGTATGTATTTGCATATTCAATTTTCAAGGTACACTCCGGCAGAAATTATTCTGCCATTTTGGATAAAATCTTTTCCGGACTTGTCAGCCCAAAAAGCACATAAGCACTCTCCGCCTGCTATGAACGGTTCTGTAAAGATTATGTGCTTTATAGGAATGACAAATTTATAAACTAAGCTTATCGGGTCCATATTTACTTATTATCTGTAACAAGATTTTCTTATGTATATCCTTTGCCTGCCTATATATCTCACACAAAGTATCCAACTCGTCGGAAGAAAGGGTATTGATATACGGCTTGTAATCTTCCCCAATAAAGATCCCTCCATCTCCTCCCTGCTTTGTATAAATCGGATATCCGGGAGATAAAGCCTGAATATCTCTCTCTATCGTGCGGGTAGTAACTCCAAATTCTTCCGCCAGTTCCCTCGCTGTTGTGCGCCGCCGGATAATCAAAATATTCATAATTTCCGTTCTGCGGTCATTTGTATTCATGCTTCACCCCCCTTCTACCGATTCTCTTATTACATTGTAAATTGTGAACCCGACAAATCTGGTCTTATTCGAAAAAGTTTTTAGATGATTTTCAGCATTGTTTGGCTCCAGTCTTTTAACAGACACCATCCCTTATCTTTTGTTGACTTTTCCCTTGCTGCTTGTTAAAATCAGTAGTGGATAAAATCAAAAATTAAAAGCGGACACTCAAACTGCTATGAACCTGAACAGGGTAATTCTGCCCTGTTCCAGTTATGGCGGTTTTTTATTTGCCCAGGCAATCTCCCATAGCCCAAATATCTCACAAGCTTTCCAAAAAACAGGCGGTAACGCCCTTATGTGTTGTAAAACACTCGCCTAAGCTCGCACAACACGCAAATTCCCTACGGGTAATTTGCCACGAATAGCAAGCACTGCCTGCGTATATACGCAGGCGGGCAAACATCCATCTTCACCTCACGGGAAGATGAATGTTTTTGCTTGCAGAGGGAAAATCCCCCTGACCCCCTTAAATGCAAAAATTCAGCATTACCCGGTAAAGCCTGTCCATGTATTTTTGCTTCAAAAGCCGTGCCGGAAACGACATCATAAAAAGCCAAAATAATAACTATAGCCTGAAAGGACAAGGAAATGGATAAACACAGAAACAAAAACCGTTCCCGAAAATACGGGATCGTAATCCACCTCAGCGAAGATGAAAAATATATCCTCGATGAGAAAACAAAATGCTCCAACATGACAAGCCGTGCCGCCTTTATCCGGCATCTGATCTTGTACGGTTACGTCTATGACATTGACTATTCAGAGCTTCAGGAATACAATGCTGCTCTTGCCAGAATCGGGAACAACTTAAACCAGATCGCAAAGCGCATGAACGCCACAGGCAACGTATATCAAGCCGATGTAAACGAAGTAAAGGAGCTGATGCAAAAGATATGGCATACACAAAAATCCATGCTATCACGGCAACCGTTAATAAAGCAGTAGACTATATCTGCAACCCCGGAAAAACCGATGAGGGCATCCTGATTTCTTCTTACGGATGTAGTCCTGAAACTGCCGCCTATGACTTCAAATTTGCGCTGTCAAAAACCTGCCAGTCTGATAAAAACAAAGCCTATCATCTGATACAATCCTTTTTCCCCGGCGAGGTTTCTTATGCGGAAGCCCACCAGATCGGCGTGGAACTTGCCGACAAACTTTTAGAAGGAAGATACTCTTACGTTGTCAGCACCCATATAGACAGGGGACATGTCCACAACCATATCATTTTCTGCGCCGCTGATAACATAAACCACGAGAAATATCACGACTGCAAAAAGACCTATTACAACATCCGCAGTCTGAGCGATGACCTCTGCCGTGAGCATGAACTTTCCGTCATCACGCCGGGAGAAAAGCGTGGCAAAACCTATAAGGAGTGGCAGGCTGGGAAAAGCGCTTCTGCATGGAAAGAACAATTAAAGTCCGACATTGACGAAGCCATCAAAACTGCAGCAGCTTACGAGGACTGCATCGAGCTGATCCGGGCAAAAGGCTACGAAGTCAAGGGCGAGGACTTCGGGGAAAACGCACATAAGTTTATCTCTTTCCGCCCTCTTGACAGGGAACGTTTTGTCCGTGGCAGCGCAAAGTCTTTGGGAGCCGAATACACTAAAGAACGGATCAGGGAGCGCATTGCGGAAAAAGAGCTTGCAAAGGACAAAAAGCGTACGCCGTTCCCCATTCAGAAGAAGCCCCTTGTCAGAGATTATTCCAAGAAGAATCTCATTGACACCAGCGAGGATAAGTTTGCCGAAAGCCCCGGTCTGAAACATTGGGCTGACATCCAAAACCTCAAGATCGCCGCCGCAAGCTACAGTCAAGCAGGCTCTATCGCAGAGCTTGAAAAGCAGATTGCCTCCAAGTCCGCGCTTGCAAAAACCGCACGGGAGAGCCTCGTGGAAACAGAGCATCAGTTAAAGGACTTCGGGCAGATCCTAAAGTACGCCGAGCAGTATAGCGCTAACCGTATCTACCATATCCGCTACCAGAAATCAAAGGATAAGGACAGGTATCTTCGCCAGCATGAAACGGAACTCCTGCTCCATGACGGTGCTGAAAATATGCTGAAGCGCCTCGGCATTGACACGAAAACGCTTGATGTGGAAAAGCTGCGCGGCGATTACAATGCGCTGTATTCCAAAAAGGAAACTCTACAAAAAACATATAGGGCAACGTCAAAAGAACACGAATCGCTGATGCGGAAACTGGATAATCTGAAGCAATACCTTGACTCTCCCAAAGTGTCTGCTACCAACAAAAAGAATGATAAGAATATCAAATCCCTCTAAACCCGGCATAAAAAAAGTGTATCGTGCTGAAGCTGTTCCTCCATCACGATACACTCTTAATTTTAGCAGTCTTTGGACACCTTTTCCTTTATGCCTTCGTTTCTTTATACATATTTTTACCACTGTATTGATTTTCCCATCTGTATCTACAAAAATCTATCGTTCTACATTCCGCACTTTATGTTCCTTTTTTATTATAGTCGTTTACCAAACTCTGAAACCATTGGATATCTGGATTTCAATGTCCTAAGTAAGACAAGTTCTCATCAAAATAGTTATTTTCCACCTATAAAAGTCAACAATATAGAAATATCTTAGTTATGAAAATCCCCCTAAGAATCAACTGGATTCAAAGGGGAAATATGCGTTGCTTGATCTTGCTTTTATTTTTTTATTGTCTTAATCCCGCTCGGCTGTTTCGGCTGATGAAAAAGATATACGCATCTACTGTTCGCCGCCATTTCAGCCGATTTTCTTGCTGTAACTTCCATCAATTTAGCGACTACGTTTTTGCTATGATTTTTCATTACAGATCCTCCTATATACATATTATAGTTTATTGCGATTAATTATATAATTTTCCCAATAACTACCATATTACATGAAAGAAATCCGACAATATACGTCATTTTTCCCTTAATAGTCATACAGCACCACCGCCTCAGGTATCTTAATAATAAAACACAAAAGTCTATATTTTAGATTTTACATAATCTATTCTAAAAATATTTCTTTGCAAGTAATTAACTCTTTCATGCTAACTTTATTAAATTGTCCTGACAAGTTAAACACAATAACTCTTTTCTTTCCTTGTTGTATTTATCCTGATAACTAAGCATAGACATTTCACCAAACCATAATTTATCTTTCTATATAATCAAGTTTACGCATATTTGTGTATTTTAATTATCATTATATTTTGTATTTATTGCTTTTCCTTTAGGTAAAATATAATTATAAGTTGAAAGGATAATAGAAAATTATGGCTATACAAAACCGTATCCGCGAACTTAGAAAGAATCTAAATCTTTCACAAATAGGGCTTTCTCTGATACTCGGGACTACCCAGCAAACGGTAAGTCGCATGGAAATAAGCGGTGACATCCCGACAGATCTGCTAATAAAAATGTCCAGATTCTTCAACGCGACTACGGACTACATTCTTGGCATATCGGAGTACAAGCGTGACCTTAGCGGCCAATTACGCATGAACCATGAAATGGATATGTATTACGACATTATATTGCGTTACCAGCAACTGTCCACAGTCAACCGCCGCACGCTTCTGGTGAGCCTAGATCGTTTGGAGCAGGCGCAGTACGAACAATCTACAGACCGTAAAGAAAGTGATGATGTGCAAAAGGGGGATACCAAAGATGATGAGGATAGCAGTGTGTGACGATGACAGATGTTTTGCCACAAGACTGGAAGAAATGGTTCTGCAAGAAGCGCTACAAGCAGGTATCAGCGCAGAAACAGAAGTCTATTCCGATGGCGATACGCTCGTTACCGATCTACAAAAAGGTTACCGGTATGAACTAATTTTCCTTGATATTGAAATGAAAAGGATAAACGGAATTAAAGCCGCACATGCCATCAGGGGGATGGATCGCTCGGTGCTACTCATCTATGTATCAGGGTATGAGCAATACCTGAAGGAACTGTTTGAAGTTGAACCATTTCGTTTCCTACAGAAACCGCTAAATGACTCAAAATTCCGCCGCTACTTTCACGAGGCATGTGATCGCATAGGTGATATGGATTCTTTCTATCAATTCAATTTCAATAAAAATATACACCGAGTGTCTCTCCGGGATACAGTTTATTTTGAAAGTCGTAACCGAGTGGTGTACATTATCATGGACAATGGGACGGAGAAATATTTTTACGGCAAACTGAACGATGTGGAAAAACAGTTGAAAGAGAGCCGTTACCGTTTCCTTCGAATACACCAGTCCTATCTCGTAAATTACAGCTACATAAAAAAGATGAGTTTCTCAGATATCACGATTGTTACAGGTGACGGGAAAAAGATTTCCCTGCGGATCAGCGAGGACAGGGAAAAGAAAATACGGGCACAGTTGTGCGGCTTTGCCTCAGGAAAGGCAGGCGCGGAATGAATCCTATATGCCTTGTTTTGGGCGGACTTTTCTTTCCCTGTTTCCAGTTGTTGACGATACACAGGTTCATGAATGCTTTCTTTCATGCTCCGCGCCAAACACCCATACGTTATGTTGTATGGATTGCTTATTATCTTTTTTTGGCTACATCGCAGTTGGGGGCAAATATCCCACCATCTACATTCCTTGCGTGTAACGCACTGCTGCTTTTTGCTACCTGTACATTCTCCTGTCAGTCTGGTATAGGAAATCGTTGCATCTTTTCCTTACTAGTGCTTGCGGTCTGGATGATGACAGAGGTGGTCATAGGCATTATTCTATCCTTAATTGGAATGAATGGCTGGGGACTTGACACTGCAGGCACAGCCATATCAAACGTTCTTATGTTTGCAGGTTCCGTCATTGCTAGTCATTATGCAAAAGGGAACTCCCGCCCAGAACTGTCAGTGCAGTGCATGGTGGCAATAGTATTCATACCAGCCAGCACCATCTTTTTAATGCACCGAATCTTCCTGATTGTAATGGAACACGTGGAGTATTCCGCATTCGCAATCAGTTCCAGCCTCATTCTGCTATTGTTGGACTATACCGCATTTGAGGTATTCGATCAGATGACAAAAAATGCCAGTGTGCAAGAACGGAACCGCTTGTATGAACAGGAATTAGAACTTCTGAGCCGGCAGGCAGAAGAACGAGAAGCTTATGACAGGCAAACACGCATAATACGCCATGACATAAAGAACCATATGACGGGGCTTCTTGGTATGCTGCAGGACAGCAACATAGAACAGATGGAAGAGTATATCCGACTTATGCTACAGGATACTGCGGAATACAGACCGCAAGATGTCTCTCGAAGCGGAAATGCAGTGGTGGACGTCATCGTCAATTACAAATGCAGTCAAGCCCACAAAGACAACATAAAGTTTAACGCAAACGTGTTCTTACCCGCTACTCTCCCTTTCCGAGCAGGCCACCTTGCCATCGTGTTCGGGAACCTGCTTGACAATGCGCTGGAAGCGTGCCGGGAAATGGAATCTGAGAAGCGGTGGATAAATATAGAAGCATCGTATACAAAAGAGGTGCTTATGGTCTCAGTATGCAATTCCAGCCAAGTTCGTAAGAGGGACAGGGGCGGGCGGTATGCCACAACAAAGAGCGACCATTGTTTCCACGGTCTGGGGTTGTACTCCGTGGAGCAGGCGGTAGAACCGTACTGTGGGCAGTTGGAAGTGGAATACAGGGACGGTGTTTTCCGTGCGGCAGTGGTGATGTATGGATGTTATGGTGAAAAATGATGTGTACTGTCGGATTCCTTTCTATATTTTTATCAAACTATTTAATGGAATTTTTATCTCGGGGGAAACTAACAGACTATTTACTCGAAAAAAATAATTAGCAAATATGACTACAAATTTACTTATAGGATTTCAGATATTTTTGAATCTTGTCCTGAGCATACTTTGCAGTTTTATCATTGCAAGTGTTTTAAATATGAAAATGGAGTGTTTCCCTTTTTGTTTTTTATATCCTTATGTTCTTACAACGGCGAATTCCATATGAATCCGCCGTTGTAGGAATGTAAAGAAAAACAGAATGCGTTCCGCCTATTCCTTACTGCCATCACATAGCATACCAATAGTTATTCCATTTCCATATATAACCTTGCACCTGTCATAACACTCCAACGCAAAATATCTTGAACGGAAAATAAAAGTAGAGAGAACTTAATTTTTGCAATTCTCCTTACTTTATAATTGCCATTAAATAACACTATTATTTCTTAAAACATCAGAAGTTGCATCCTCTAAAATATACCCATTTGAAATTCCACCGTTTATTCCATATCCTGTTATTCTCGGATCATCAGCATATCGCCATACTTTACAAACTTTGTCTGAAAAATTGCCTTCAATAGAATAAACTTTATTATTTTGTTCATCGTATCCTACTACAATAGCGGTATGTGATGCCTCTGTCTTCAAAAAAATAATATCACCATATTTTGGTCTATATTCTCCTTTTTCCCCAAATCGATTTTTATCTTTATACCATTCCATCCCCAAGTATACAGACGCATATTTAGGTATAATCCCATTACTATTTTCAGAGGATGCCAGTAAACCTGCCTGATTAGCACACCATGATACAAACATCGCGCACCACGGCTTTCCATTCATACCATACCATTCACCATACTTTGTAATATTATCATTCGCTTCAACGATACCGCATTCTGCTAACGCTATATTAACAAAGTTTTCTAAAGATACACTTTCTTTTTTTAGAACAGAGGTCTCAGAATATCTGATCGCCTCCTTAGAATACAGAACATTTGCAGTCCCCTCTCCAATTACCCCATCTGGCATTAAACTATTCTGTCTCTGAAACGCTATAACTGCACTATATGTATCCATGCCAAACTGCCCATCAACTCCGGATCTACCACATGAATACCCCAAATCAATAAGTCTCAACTGTGCATTCTTTACAAATTCTCCTTTAGAACCTATTGACAATTCATATGGCATCATATTCTGTCTATCTAACAACGATCTCTTCGAGCTTGCTCCAGCCCTACTGTCTGGTTGCAAGAATCTTCCATTTGAGCATCTTTTTCGTGATAACATATCATTTCTCCTTATTATTGATTTGAGGTGCGCACCCAACAGATAAAAAGAAAATATTATCACATTTGTAAATAATAAGACTGTATTTTTCTTGTCCAAAATACAGTCTCATTATATTTATACGAAGATGTTATATTATAATCCCGCAGAATTAATCATACGTAAATTTCGACAAAACCACATAAAATCGTAATATTGGTTTACAAACCTTATATCCTATTCTTTTTATCTAATGTAAGCTTACAAATAAAAAATAGAAAAGGAGAAAAGAGAATGGATGAAGCTGTAAAAAGAGCTCAGGTTTGGCTCAATACCACTTACAAAGGGAAAAAAGGTTATACCGAAATTGAAACGGACGGCATTATTGGCGCTGGAACAGTTAAAGCCTTAATCATTGCATTACAGATTGAAGAAGGCGATGCTAATCCAGATGGAATTTTGGGACAAAACACTGCGAAAAACTGTCCAGAGCTATCCGAAGGATATAAAGACAATTCGCAACATAATTTCTGCAGAATTCTACAGCATGGTCTTTTTTGTAAAGGATACAGCACAAAAAGTGTTACTGGAGAATTTGGCTCTAATACTAAGTCTGCTGTTATGAAAGTTCAAGAACATGCTGGTATTACACAAACAGGAGTTGTCAATGGAAAATTAATGAAACAAATTCTTTCTTTGGATTCTCTTATCAATAAAGGAGATGCAAAAATCCGCGAGATCCAGCAGGCCTTAAACAACAAGTATCTAAATTACTTCGATATTATTCCTACAGACGGCAGACCAAGCAAACAGCTAGCCAAGGGATTAATTTATGCTTTACAGGCCGAGGAAGGGTTAGATACCAAAACTGCAAATGGTAATTTCGGACCAACCACACAGGCAAAATGTCCAACTTTATCAGAAGGAGATTCACGCCAAGACTATGTAAAAATACTCCAGTATGCCCTATACATAAATGGAGAATCCATATCTTCATTTTCAGGAATATATGACTCTGAAACCAAAAGCGCCGTAACGAATTTTCAATATTTTGCAAGCCTCCCCGTTGAACACTATGGCGTGGCTGATTTAATGACATGGGCTTCCCTCCTTACCAGTAAAGGCGATACATCCCGAATTACCCATGCTTGTGATACATCTAAGACCATTACTGATGCCAGACTTCAAATATTACAAAATAATGGATACTGGACTTATGGTCGCTATCTAACCGGAAAATATGCGATGTCCGCAGAAGAGATTAATCGCGTTCTTGGTCCTAACGCAAATAAAGGAGAAAATGAAGTAAAAGCAAAAATTTTTCCTATTTTTCAACGAACTGGAGCGCCAATTCCTTCTAACAGAATTGAATACTTTACACCAGCACAAGGCACTGCCGATGGAAAAGAAGCTGTGGAAGCCGCCTATGACTTTGGCTTTAAGAACGGAACAGTAATCTTTTTTGCGTCTGACGTAGATGCCTATGACTATCAAGTAAAAGAAATTTTACTTCCTTACTACAAGAATGTGAAAACCGCATTTGATCAATACAAACAACGCAGATATATAATGGGGCTGTATGGGCCTAGAAATACATGTATTCAAGTTTGTGATGCCGGATATGCACTCTCCTGCTTTGTAAGTGATATGTCTACCGGTTATAGCGGAAATCTGGGCTATCCGCTTCCCAAATCATGGGCATTTGATCAATATGCCGGTGATGAATTTGGTCTGAAAACAGATCCTGATTATACTGATATTGATAAAGTTGCTGTTTCTGGCTCTTATCATGGAGAAGAGGAAGTGAAGCCATATGATCCTTTTGATCCATATGAAAATGAAAAACTGGCTGAAGCTATTAAGCTGGCGGTATACATTACAGCTAAATTTGAAACGAACTACCAAAACGATATCAAAGAAGCATACTCATGTGTTACCGGCAATTTTGACGGCCAAGGCATATCTTTTGGGATCATTCAATATAACTTTGGTCAAGAAACTTTGCAGCCCATTTTAAATGAAATGATTGAACACGCACCTGAAGTAATGTCTCAGATATTCGGAACGGATTATGAGACATTAAAGAATAAGCTTTCTAGTTCTAAAAGCGATTTGATAGCATGGGGCAACAGTATCAGCACCTCTGGTAAGAGCAGTCTGATTAGTCCATGGAAAGAATATTTTGAAGAATTAGGCCAAAACAGCTTATGTCAATCCATACAAAAGAAAAATCTGGAAACTTATTGGCGTCGTGCCATCGATCCGATCTGTAAAAATTATAATCTTAAGACGTGCAGAGGCTATGTAATGGCTTTCGATATTGCTGTAAAAGACTGGGCATTAGGTGATACAGCCTATAACCAAATTCAGTCTCAAATCACTGAAAGCACTACCGAACGTGATATATTGAACCTAATGGCTCAATATGGGAGCGCTTCGTCTCGTGCCCGGCATGAGGCCATTGCCAGAGGTACTGGCACTGTTAATGAAGAACCCATAAACCTTGATGCGGATTATGGTCTGAATGACACTCCGTTTCGCTAAATAATTGTAAAATGTTTCCCTGGCTCATCGTTAGGTGAGCCGGGAGCATTTATCTTGTATAGTAATTTTGTCCCGTAGGAAACCCGCGTCCATTGGGATTCCCTCTCTCGTCCACATAAACGCCTATCCCATTTTCAAAAAAAGTAAATGTGAGGATTCCGTCATGTCCATACCGATCATCTTCATACATTACTATACACTCACCATTTTCAATGTTACCGTCAAATTCTGCATAGGCACATTCCAAATCCCCCTCATATTGGCTCATGCAACCGGAAAGATTTCCGTCAGCTTCAATTTCCAGTTCCATATAGGTATACTCCTGCATCCACCGCCATTTTGCAACAAAACCTATACCTGATGGATAAACAGGATACCATAAGCCGCTATATCCGCTGTAATCTGATAATTCTACCTGATCACCCATTTTTCCCATAGACTCATTTTCAAATGGCAGCACATTATAATAGTAGTAGTAGACGCCGCTTTCAAGGATTTTATCCTGCTCATTCGCATCATTATCAAAATAACCGACGGACAGGATAATTTCATCCTTTGCATATGAGATAATGCATTTTCCAATGATTGTATGGTTGTCATCCTTTGAAAAAATATCGCCAACGTACAAATTGCTGTTATACTGCTTATAGGCTGTTACCCGAAACGGTTGGTAATGACTTTCGTCTTCGACAACTTGAATAAAGCAAGACAGAGAAACATCTCTGTTTTCACAGGATATACATAATTCTCCTAAGACATTCCACTTCTCGAAAAAGCGAAGCTCTGTATCACTATATTCATCTACCTCTCTAAAATAATATCTATATTGAAAATGAGTTAATTCTGGATACTCCGCTTTATCTGAATCAGGAATATACATATCCCTCGGGAATTTAGGAGATTTTTCTATTACGTTTTCCACAGTATCCGCATCTGGCAGTTCATCTTCTTCTATCATCTGCCTTTCTTCTATAGAACGCCCCTTCTCATCTGCAAAACCTGTGAAAATTAACAAAGTGCATCCTAAAAGCAACAGTACAACTTTCATAAGATTTAATTTGAATTCCATTAACAGCCCCCTGAAAGTAAAATTTCAGCTATAGTTTATACTTAATTTTAACACATTTTCTGAATAAAAATGATGATATCTTCCATTTCAAAGAAATAATTATATCCAAACAGTTTACAAATAGAACCCTTTCTTCTTTTTACCCTATAGATTTGCAAATCAAACAAAAAAAGGAGGCCAAAATATGTCTATCGTAAAAGTAAACAGAACAGGCAACAAACATAACGTGTACTTAAGCAATGCATGTAATCCCAACGAAATCATCGGCACACTCTATAACAATGAAGTCTTTACATGGACCGGAGAATGGTCCGGAAGTAGCGCAAGCGGTTACTATGTTCAGTCCATTGCATTCCGTAAATCCGACGGCACGCAGGGTGCAGGCTGGGTTGCCGGGAAACAGTCAGAGGGCATTTTTGCAACAAATATATGCTCTTTGCCGGCCAAAACAGTAACATACAACGGCAAAACATGTTATGCATTCAAAATGCGGAGAAACGAAACAATCTACAGCAGAAAGTCGACTGCCAGCAACAAAATTAAAGTCGGAACCGCCTACAAGGATCGCTATATTCTGGCAGAAAGTTCTACCGCCGGAAACACTTTCCCTGGATGGTTGTCTATCGTTGCACAGGAAACAGGCGTTGGAACCAATAAGTATAGCGCTGTTTCTAGCGATGGCAATGCTTTTGTCGATATGGATTATGCACACGGCAGCATGTTTAACAGCAATTTTGCCTTAATCGGATCCCTTTAAACGCAACCGGGAGAAGCGTCGGAAGATGCTTCTCCCCTTATAACTATTACGCTTCATATTTAATTAACGGATCGTTGTCATAATAGAATTAGTCAAATTATAACATTCCCAATGGCTGCTACTATCTTCATCTGATAAAATGAAATAACAGTTGTCTCCATAAACATTAAAATCACCAATAAAACTACCTGCCTGCAACTGGAAAATTTCTTCTGTTCTATAATCTTTCAAATTCACACGCATAACAGCCCCATATGAATCACTGCCCACATCCGTATCCGACATTTGCAAAATGTACACCCAATCAGTATCATAAGTAAGCAATGACAAGTGTTTGTCCGCTGGAATATCATAAAGCGGTGTTTCCTGTGAATTATCAAAAATAAGCTGCGCCAAAACATTTCCATCACTACTACAATAAATAATTTTGTCTTTGGCCAATAATGGATCTCCGTTACAAGTAACAATTTCTTCGGCTAATGGTTGATTCTTTTTCTTAACCCATACACCATTTATATTCTCTTGCTCTTCTACTTTTACAAAGCAGATATAATCAAAATATTTCATGCTAAACCAAGGATTTATTAAAAACCGCATATCTTCCCCATATCCATCTGTCATTTCAAATTGAGTACAAATATTTTTCGGCATATTTGTACTCAATTTTCCTTCTTTATCTAGGGTGTATGCTTGATATACCGTCTCAATCCCATATTGCCCCAAAACCTCTTCTGATAGGATAAGTGTGTCATCAAAAATTTTTAGATCATAGATACCAGAACTAACTTGAGTCAATACCTCTTTCTCAAAAGATATTTTATTAATCCTTATAAGTTCCGCAGCCATGCCTTCGCTCGATGCATTGTACTCTAAAGAAAAAATATAGTCACCGTACAATGCTGCTCCTGCTATTCCCGAAGCAGAATAAAGCTTCTTTACCTCTAATCTAGAATCAATTCTGTAGATACCACCTGCACCACCGAGATAAACAAATGATTCATCAGCATCAGAAACAGAATGATAATAATTAGGTAAGTCACTATTTATGCTATTCTCTGAGACCACTTTATCCATTACTATTTTATCTTTTGAAAGTTCATTTGGTAAAAGTAAATCAACATCAATATCTATTTCGGGCTCTCTCTGCTCAACTGGTATCAGCCTAACAAATAGAAGCATTAGTATAACTATAACGCTAATGAGGGTTAACACTACCCCTACTATATGTTTCTTATTTTTCATATCTAGTCCTCTTTTTATAAACTTTGTCTTTTCAATATTCTTCTAAAAATCTATTTATACGGCTAAATTATATCATAAAACATCAAATCCTCAAAACAATATTTTATAGCCTTATGCAACGAAAAATTACATGTATAGACTTATTTTCAACATAGCATGATTACTATTATTCTAATGTTTTACTATGATTATAGATTTATATGTTATGGGGATATAAGTGAAAGTTTTCAGAAAATAATGTAATTCATTTATTACAATGTAAGCGCTAAGTAATAGGGTATCTCCCATAAAAAAATCCGAGAGTCCCCCTGGATTTAATACTCTATGCTTTATTTATACAGCATTCCTGAACTTTAGGATTCCAGGGAGCCATATTCTCAAGCTTCTCATCAGACATGTTTTTATCCGGTCTTGCTTCGAGAAGATATTCCAGATACTTCTGGGGATTCAGACCGTTTGCTCTGGCGGTTTCAAGGAGCGAATATACCATCATGCTCGCATCGGCACCGGCTGTGGTGTCACAAAACAGCCAGTTGCGTCTCCCCACGGTTACGGGGCGGATAGAGTTCTCACTTAAGTTGTTTGATATGCTGCAACGCCCGTCTTCCAGATAGGTCATCAAATACGGTCCCTGGTTCCCTGCGTAGGTTAAAGCTCTGGAAAGACGGCTTCCATTTGGGGCACTCTGCTTTTCAATCCACGCAGCAAAAGCCTCAACGACAGGCTTCTGGTCTTTGAGACGGCGGTTGTATATCTGTTTGTAGGAAAGCCCCTTCTCACGGTAAGCTCGCTCATACTCAAACAGTTTATTACAGTAGAGCAGGCCCTGTACGGCAGGAGCGGTATAATCCTTTTCCTTACCCTTTGGAATGGCTTCCAGAAAATATCTTCTGATGTGCGCATAACAACAGCACCTTTTGAAGTCCTTCAGCTTGTTGTATCCGGCATAACCATCTGCATTGATGTAAGTGCCGGGTGCGGTTCCCTGAAAGAACTCCGCAGCAGCATCGCCATTCCTTGTTGGATGGTACTGATAAATGATGATGGGAGGCAGTCCGTCATCCCCGGAACGGAACAGCCACACATAAGATTTGGACTGTGGCCGTCTGTCCGCTTCCTTTAATACCTGAATGGGTGTCTCATCGGCGGCGACAAACTTTCTTCCGGAAAGAAGCCGGTGGAAGTATTCTGTCATTGGTGAAAAATAATTCTCCGCACAATAGATTGTCCAGTGGGCCATGGTGCCGCGCCCGATCTTAACCCCGAACCGGTTTTCAAAATCTTTCTCCTGCCGGTAGTAGGGTAAGGCATTGATGAACTTTCCATACATGACATGGGCAGCCAGGCCGGAAGAAACATAACTGTGGGGAACAAGTGGTGTCCCGCCTTCCTCTTTTACGAACTGCGGTTCCGGGGAAGCTTTACAGAAAGGACATTCATAAGTTGTTGCAAGGTAATCCACGCGTTCCAGATATGCGGGATGGAAAACAAGCTCCGTGCGTGCAGTCTCTGTTCCGATGGGAACCATCTGTGTCCCGCAGACAGGACAGTGCTTATCCTCATCCGTCAGGGTATCAAGCATAACCTCTCTGCGTGGGAGACTGTCAAACATCTCCTCATAAGAGGCTTTGGGCTTTCGTTCCCGTTTGTGGGCGGAAACGTCTATGGTTTCCGGTTCTATGATCTCGGGAATCCTCTCGTCCGGCAGTTCCTCGAAAAGATTCATCTGTCCGGGAAAGGAGCTTTTGCATTTCTCACTGGAAGAGCCAAACAGTTTTGCTTTCAGGTAATCCACTTCCGCCTGTTTATTGTTTAACTCCTGACGCAGTTCTTCGATGGTCTTCTGTAAAGAATCCATGGATTTCGTCTGTGTCGTGATCAGTTCATTCAGTTTTGCAATGGTATCCTTAAGCTCTGTAAGCTGGATGTCTTTTGCGGAACGCGGCATGCTTTTTCTCCCGTTTTTTATAGCTTTATTATACCACAAAACAGGCGGAAAATCCAGTAAAATCAAGGACTTCAGGCTGTCCGCAGAGCCTTTGGCTGCTCGATTTCAAGACCGGACATGAGCCAGTCGAACTGCTGCCATGTAATGGGTCTTACCTCAGAACGGTTCCTTGGCCAGCGGTATTTTCCCCGTACTACATCAAGCCTTTTATATAAAAGGACGTATCCATCCGGCTCACGTAATAAGACCTTGATTCGGTCGCAGCGTCTGCCGCAGAAAAGATAGATAGAATGAATGTCCGGTTCCTCTTTCAGTTGATCCATAACAATCGCGCACAGACCGTCTATGCTTTTCCTCATATCGGTGTAGCCGGTAACGATATAAATGTTTGCAGCACCGGAAATATCACCAAGCATGTGCCATACCTCCGATACAATGAAGCGTATTTTGAACAACGGCCGGATCGGCTCCATTAAAGATGCGCACCCTGATATTTCCACATTCCATTTCAGCGGCAATAGCGGAAACAGCGGCCGGGGATGGAAGGTTAGTATTTTGCCCAGCCATGGCAGGGGCAGGTATTTCGTGTTCTGTTAGATCAAGCTTGACGACTTCCTGCGTGACAGGTAAAGCACAGGATTTACTTTCCGAATCCGGAATCGTATAGCCGGCCTTCCGGAGTTTGCTGACCCAGTTATAAAAGGTTCCTGGATGAATGCCCTGCTTCCGGCACCACTGATAATCGGAGAGTCCGCTTTGGCGGCATTCCATAATAAGTTTGATCTGTTCAGGTTTTCTTACACAGTTAGGATTCATAATGACTGCTCCTTGAAGATAGAGTAAAACGCTTGTCTCCAGCGCTAGAGGCAGAGTAAAATGCTCGCGTTTCCTGACAATCATTATATAAGTTTCTTCGGATGGATAAAATCCACCCCATTATTCAGCGCTTACTAAAAATCTGGCCGCATGAGTTTGAAAAGAAAGATCATATAAATGCTGGCGAAAGATTTCTTTTGAAAAATGCGCTTCGAAATTTAAAATCCGGTAGTTTTGCGGTGGGAATCGATCCGGTTGGTTTTTGCACGGATAAAGTACATATGGGAATGTATATCAGTCCCAATGAGGGCCTGATAACTTTTTCGATTGTGCAAGGAAATATAGAGTCTTTAGATGTGCAGGGTTATATTAAATTCGGAGAGATGATAGAACAGGCTATATATAACAGGCTTATTAACTCTAGGGCGCTCATTGCGAGGAGTAATGATAAGAAGATTTTAAAGTTCCCGTATAAACATATTTTTATATTTCCTGATGAAGCTGTTCCAGTAACTACCTGTGATGATGATACATTGTTACAGTTTTCACCGTTCGCGGCAGTGCGGTTTTTTATTCCAATATCGGCAAAGAACAGACCAAAGTTCGTGAAGGATCTGCATCTTTTTGACAACATACGAATGCCCTATGATACGCAGTTTAAGACGATTAGCGATGAAGAAGATCTGGCAATTTTCGAAAGGCTGGCTCCTGAGTATACGGTTGTCCTAAAAGAAAAAGATCGTGTCGAAATTCCGGAGACAACGGCTGACATTCCGGTGGAAAGTGAAGAAATAAATGGAAAGGAAGTAGAGTACAGGACATTTTATCTGGATGACTATCAGGTGTCTCAGATCAACGAGATGGGGCGTGGGCATAGAGTTATGCTGGCTAATGCCGGAGCAGGGAAGAGCGTACTTCTACTTTCCAAAGCCTTTAAATATACCAGTATGTACAAGGATAAGAATATACTGCTGACCTGCTATAACAATAACTTGGCGGATAACGTGGGGAAGGTGGAACGGACGTCCAAAGATTTGTTGGACAAGACAAAGGAGAATGAGAGGCGGCTTGCCGAGTTGAAGGAAATCAACGGCGAGGTTTCCCGATCTATGGTTACCACAACGGATGTGGCGAAGAAACTGTCGAAGGCGGTGGAACAGATCGGCATGACGTTAAATTTGATCAATGATATTTCGGATTCTACAAATCTTCTGGCTTTGAACGCTTCTATCGAGGCGGTAAGAGCGGGAGAGGCGGGAAAAGGATTTGCTGTGGTTGCGCAGGAGGTCGGCAATCTGGCGAACAGCACACAGGAATCTCTGGAAGAGGTATCGAAGGTGATCGAGGCGGTACAGAATAATGTGCGGGAGATTACCATGTATGTCAATGACAATTCTCAGAAGCTTGAGAGGCAGAACGAGTACTTTTCTCATGTATATACAGGCATACAGGATATGACACAGCTTCTCGATATCGCGACGGATGCGGTGAACGCTATGGGAGAGGCGCACGATAAACAGGCGACGGTGATACAGAACACCGTGTCCATCAATAAGGAAATTGCGGACGACATCAGCCATGAGAATAGCCAGTTTCATTCCATCAATGGTATGGTGGCGAGCAATGTGAATGATATCGCAGAAATTTCCAACCAAATCAATACCATTAATGGAATGGTGGATCAGATCAATAATCTTTTAGGGCACTCTAAGATGTCTTATGCGTGATGTAGGAATACACCGTCAGCCCCGCAAACAGCGGAATCTCGACCACATACGCACCGATCATCACGTGGGGCAGCCAGATCGCAATGTTTCCAATATTCCAGAAATCAAAATCAGAGGCGGCATAGAGGATGCCGGTCTGCAGGCTGAGCGCCCCGGCAGGCAGGATGCTGTAGATCCAGATGCCGATATGTTCGGGCAGTGCCATGTATATGATGATTGGCAGGATACAGAACAAAAGTGCCGAAGATAAGCACACCGTCATGTTTTTGAGTTTAGAGGAGAGAAACAAAGTCAGGCTGACTGTGGCCAGCAGGCAAAGAAGTCCTGCTGCGGCGACAAAGAGTTGCAGCTGTCCGATATCCATAGCCGGCAGGCTGATAATGGAATACAGGATCTGCATGGAGCTTTTTGTGCATTCCCAACCGTAGAGGCTGTTCGATGCCAGAAGGTAGAGGGCGGCACTGAGACTGTAAGCGATTCCGCAGATGAGAAAAGCGGACAAAATCTTGATGCAGGCAAACTTTGTCTTTCCGAATTTGGTACAGCGGTAGATATCGTCCGCCCCGGTCTGGTAGTCGGAAGTAAAGACGGGCGCGGCGATGACGGTGCAAAGAAGCAGGATCAGATAAGCGAGGAGCGTCTGATATTCCATGGCTTCTGTGCTGTATCCAGGGTAAAATACGTAGGGTGCATCAACTTGACTGAATGAGTCAATAGCGACCTGCTGTGCTGCGGGATGATCCTTTTGCTCCTGCTTCATCAAGGAAACGATGCGTGCGTCGCATAAGTCGTAATAGTTGTCCACTTTTTCCGGGTCGATATCCGAAATGGCCGGCGCGAGGCCGGTATCCGGATCGGCAAAGATTTCCCGAATGCCGCGTAAAAGCGGAGCATAGGGCAGGATCTCGGTGTCGTAAACGCCGTCAGGCAGATCGTAGGTGGTCTCTGCACCGTATTTTTGCAGGCAGGCCTGATAGGTTTCCACGGCCTGCCGTGCCATTTCGGGTGTGACCGTCCCCGTGACAACTGTCTGCAGCTTCTTTTTATAAGAAATACCCTGCAGCCCTTCCAACTCTGTGATGTTTCCCTGTGCGTCCGTGTAGGTGCAGCCGCTGGAGGGAAAGGTGATGGGCAGGTATGCCATCAAGAGGGTCAACAGCAGGGCGGCGGACAGTAAGATGACCGTCAGCCTGGCTTTGAGGATTCGTTTTATTTCTACTTTAAGTAAGCGCATCGTGATTTTCCTTTCTTATTTGTTATTCGTGTGACTGCAAAACGCCTTCCTGTGGGAATAGCCATAAATATAAGTCTTCCAAACAGGGTGCCGCAGGCTCGGAGTCTTTGCCGTAGGGTTCCTTTGCCAGATAGCGGACAAAGATGCGGCCGCTTTCCTCGTTGCGGATGTTCACGATCTGGAGCTGTCGTTCATAGGCAGGCAGATGGTTCATCGGGATCGTTTCGGTCCATACCTTTCCTGCCACCAGATCTACCAGTTCCTCGGTCGTTCCCTTTGCCAGAAGTTCCCCGTTTTTCATGACGGCGTTTTGTGTGGCGATGTATTCGATATCGGAAACGATGTGTGTGGAAATCAGCACAATGCGGTCATGGGCAAACTCGGAGAGCAGGTTGCGGAAACGGACTCTCTCTCCAGGATCAAGGCCGCTGGTAGGCTCATCCAGAATCAAGATTTCGGGTTCGTTTAAGAGTGCCTGTGCGATGCCGACTCGCCGTTTCATGCCGCCTGATAACTTGCTGATTTTTTTGTTCTTGACGTGGGATAAGGTCATCTGTTCCAGCAGTTCGCCAATTTTGTGTTTACTGTCTCTGTCGGAAAGTCCTTTCAATACCGCTACATATTCCAGATAGTCCTTGACGGTAAACTCGGGGTAAAAGCCAAATTCCTGAGGCAGATAGCCGAACACGTCGCGGTAGCTTCCTTTCAGCTCGTGAATGGGAATGCCGTCGTAGCAGATTTCTCCGGCAGTCGGTTTCATAATGCCGGCAATCATCCGCATCAGCGTCGTTTTGCCGGCCCCGTTCGCACCCAAAAGGCCCCACACGCCGGGGGTGATCTGCAAAGAAACGTCGTTTACGGCCGTCATGTCCTTGAATCGTTTGGTCAGATGTTGCGTGGTCAATTCCATTGTGATCTCCTATCTGAGCGCATGAACGCTCTGGTTTATTCTATTTCAGCCAAGCTGCATCTCCGCATAGGAAGATTTGTTTATCAGGTAACGAAGCTGCCGTACGCAAAATAAGAAAGGCAGAGCGCACAGGATGGCCCGTATCGCAGTCGGGGACGGCCGGTACAAAAACGTATCCTGCCAGGGCACGATGCCAAATGCCACAGTCAGCAAGGCACAGTACAGCAGGCTGCCGACAAAGAATCGTCTTGGTGGGAAATGTCCCAGCATATAAAGGCTGCCGCAGCCTGCCAGCAGAAAGGGAAAGCAGAGGCAGAAGACGGTGCTGTCCGTGGGCAGAGCCGTTTTTATGACAGTGGCAAGAAAAACGCCTGTTAACAGGCAAATGTCCCCGATGCCGATGATGAAAAGCCTTGATAAAAGCAGCTTTACACCGGAAAAGCGCGTTGCTGCTTCCACATCCTGCATCCGATAGCGGACGCTGCGGTAGAGCAGGGGGAGGGCCGCCATAAAGATCAGGACCGACAGGCAGGCCAACAGCTTGATCAATTGATGAGGCATGAAAGGAGAATCGAAAAAACGGGAGAGCAGGATGCTTATGATAAGCAGCAGCATACTCTGTACGGCCCATAATTTCCAAGCGATAAATCGGATCTGCTTTCTTAAAAAGCAAAGATAGGTAATGCGAGTCCGCTCTTTGCGCAGGCAGGCCTCTCTTTTGGACAACAGGATCGTGGCTTGTATATGCGCGTCATTGGCAGGAGCAGGCATCTGATGTAACGCCTGTTTTAGTTCCTGCTCCAAGTTAGCTTTGTTCTGATAGAAATGCCTATTTAAGAGGTTCATTTTCGTGGCAGCCTCCTTCCTTATGTTTTTCTTTGTTGTTTCTGTGGCTAATGTTTGACGCTTCTTTCCGCGAATCAGGTTTTGTTTGCGGAAAGCTAAGTTCTGTTCGCAGCCTTTTTAGGGCCGCGCGCAGTCTGGTCTGCACCGTGCGTAGCGGCAGATTTACGACTTCGGCGATCTCGCGCAGGGTCAGATCCTGGCCGAACCGCAGAAGGACGATCTCCTGCTGGGGCAGTGGCAGACTGTCCACGAGCTGCCGCAGTGCCATATCGGATTGAATGGCTTCAAAAGCCGGCTCTAAGTAGGGCGGATCGACCTTTGCCTCCTCCAAAGAAAGCTCGGGATATCGGTATTTCCGCTTCATATCGATGCAGGTATTGGCGGCGATTCGGTAGAGAAAGGGCTTGAATTTTCCCTTGTGTGTATAGCGGTCAAAATACCGTATCGCTTTTAAAAAGGTCTCCTGCACCGCATCTTCGGCAAGAGAGCGGTTGGGAGCGTGCCAGAGACAGTAGCGCAGAATGTCCGCATAAAACAGTTGAATCAGCTCGTCTGCGGCACTTGGGTCTCCCTGCTCCATTCTTTTTAATAATTCATCTTCGCGCGTCAAGATGGTTCCTCCCGGAGGCTTGCCTTCATCATCAGCCCCTCCATTAGTATATAACGAAATCTCCTTTGCCAAATGATTTCGTTTGCCGAAAAAAAGTTTCCTTCTTATTTTTCGCTCTTTTTCCGATGTTTTCCCTTGCCAAACAGGTGCGAGTATGGTATCATACCTTCGTTGGGGCTCCATGGTCAAGCGGTTAAGACATCGCCCTTTCACGGCGGTAACACGGGTTCGATTCCC